>ERZ1292633.1278-Hain-H41-02um-R1-1278-length-27481-cov-5_pt1 | contig 27481 bp, 11 predicted proteins | sample MGYA00564406_ERZ1292633 | MGnify/ENA primary metagenome ERZ1292633 (study PRJEB36523, sample SAMEA6512639) | groundwater metagenome | collected 2019-01-08 | study: AquaDiva: Metagenomics assemblies of 32 groundwater samples | reverse complement strand
TCACTGGCTCCCCTTATCGCGCAGGGTTTGATGTTCGGCCCGCACCAAAAGGTGCCCTCCGGCTGCTGGATCTGGGCACGGCGCAGGATGCCTTGTCCGGCGTGCGCATGGAGCTGCTCGACTGTGCGTTGCCGCTGCTGCACAGTGTCGACATCACCGCCGATCCCCACGTGGCGTTTACCGGCGCCGACGCCGCTGTTCTGTGCGGTGCGTTTCCCCGGCGGCCGGGGATGGAGCGGCAGGACTTGCTCCTCACCAACGCTGGCATCTTCAAGCAGCAAGGCCGCGTCATCCGGGACGCCGCGGCGGCGCATTGCCGGGTGCTGGTCGTGGGTAACCCGGCGAACACCAACGCGCTGATCTTGGCCACGTCCGGAGGCCTCAATCCGGCGCACGTCTCGGCGCTCACGAGGCTGGATCACAACCGGGCCGTTGGCCTGATCGCGGCTCGACTTGGCCCGACGGGCGCGGCTCACCGACAAGCGGTGATTTGGGGCAACCACTCCGCAACTCAGGTGCCCGACGTGGAGTCCCTTTCCTCGGCTGCGGCGCCCCTATCGGCGGACGATGCCGCGTATTTCCACGGCGAGTTCATTCCACAAGTGCAACAACGCGGCGCTGAAGTGATGAAGCTGCGTGGCCTCTCCTCGGCGCTTTCCGCCGCCAAGGCCATCGTGGACCACATGCGCGACTGGATTTTGGGGAGCGAAGGCCGCGTCGTGTCGATGGCGGTGCCATCCGCGGGCAACCCATACGGCGTCCCCGCAGGCCTCATTTACTCCTTCCCGGTGACCTGCGCCGCCGGTGTCTGGCATTTCGCCCCAGGTGCGGTGTTGACGGAGGACATCAAGCGACGAATGGATGCCAGCACGGCGGAGCTCGTGGAGGAGCGGACATTGGCCGGCCTGTAAACCAGCCATGGGAGGGACGAAAAGGTTCCTGGGTGACACCTGCCAATTCCGATTGAAGCCGTAAATCGTTCGACATTTTCATTCCCCCATTTCTGCTCTCCTCCCCCCATGGAATCAAATCTATCGCAACGCAATTTTTCGAGGTAAATTTTAATAATCGCGTGCGATTGTTGCATGTGGGGCGGTCCGTTTCAACGTACCGAGCGACAGCAAAATAGGAACCTTTTTTTTGGGTCGTTCCCCTCCCCACCCCAAGAATGGCGGCGACGAAGCGCGCGGTGGCCGATGCGGCATCGGCGAAGGCCCTGGCCGCTCTGCGACAGCAGTTCGTCCATGAGCTGCGGTGGAAGGGGACACCGACGTTTCAACGGCTGCTGCAACCGTTGCCTCCGCCCAGATTGGATGACCTTCGGACGCCCGCCGAACGCGTTAATGCTGCTAGTGGGGGAGGCACGAGCCGAGCCTTGTTCGGCCATCGATTCGTCTTACCCGTTGAGAAGCCCGCGAAGCAGCGAGTGTCCGCGTTGCGAACCGAGAAGCACGCGAGGGACTTCATGTCGGACCGGCTTATGATCTACTTTCACGGCGTGTCCGTCTCGACGGGTAGCCCGGAGCGCCGCGTGCCGGAGGCGATCGCCTGGTGGCGCTTGGACACCGAGGCGACGTGGTCAACCGACGCCACTGCCGCCTTCGTCAAGACGGAGGAGGAGAAGGCTCATCGGGAGGCTTCCCACCGGCTACTCGTGAGTGGACCCGCGCTGTCGCTCTACAACCCGTACCGCTTGCCGCTGTCGGCACAGCAGGCCGCGGCCACCATCGAAACACGAATGCCGGTTTCGGAAAAGAAAGCCTACCACAATGCCATGACGTGCTTCACGCAACACCATTCCGACGCGGTGCACGCGTGCGCGATGCAGTCGAGACTGTTTTCGGAGTCCGAGGGAGCAGGTAAGCGTGCGTCATGGAATGGTCGGGGTTGAGGCAAACCATCCACGCGTGAGAAGATCCCGTGATCGCAGAAGAAAGGGGGAAAACACCACACCGACACAACATGATGATGGGCACCTTGAGAGCTGAGTGCGCTCTCTCTCTTGCGTACTTCCAGCGGAGTCACTTTCCTCCCCGACCGAGTGACGGCATCGTATGTCCTTCTTTCGTCGGCGCAACCCTTCCCGGGATGAAGCCACCCCGCCACCCGTGAGAACACAGCAACGGCGACGGAGCTCCGCCTTCCTGATCACCGATCCGGGTGCGTCGGCACTCTACGACCAAGTCGCCCATGCCAGCGGCATCGGCGACGACGATTGGCACACGCTGTTCGGACGGTTGCAGGAGGAAGAGGCACAATCGCGCGCTGATATCATCGCGGAAGGCCAGTGCGAGAACGTCGAGGCTGCGGTCGCGTTAGTCAAGCCGCTCGCGGCGTCATTAATTCTCCGCTGGTACCGGCACCGTTGCACCGAACGTTGCATTCTGCATACCGGTGGCCGTCTCGTGGATGCCATCCGTGGATACCGAGCGCGCCGGTTCGCGGCGTGGCTGAGGCATTGCCGAGTGAAACGAAGTCGGCCCCAGCGAGTCCAACCTCCTCTTCCAGGGACCGCCAAGCCGCCACCCACGGGGGCGAAAATGAGCGATGGTCGGCCGTCGAGCGCCAAATCTCGTCAAACGACAACGCCCTCCTCGACGGCGTCGTCCGCCGCCTCGTCACCTCGGCGGACATTTACGCTGACGGTTTCGTTCGTTTCCCTGGTCGTGAAAATTCAACGCTGGATGCGCCGCAAACTCGCCGCGCTTCGAGACAAGCGCCGCGCCGCATGGCGCCTTCAAGTTCTCACGGCCGCCACGAAAATCCAAGCGGCGTGGAGGGGCTACGTGACGCACCGGACTACCCACCAAGTCGTGAAGCAGCTCGTGTACCGCAATCAGTGCCGCCGCATCTGGCAGCACATGCGGGCGCATTCGGCCAAGTGGTGGGTCGCCGCCGGTGCGGCGCCCGCTGCGGGCCAAGTCGGGAGGCAGGCACTGGGCGCGGTGTTGCCCTCGCCGGTCTCCAGCCGCTCCTCGCCTGTGCACCCGTTGCCCGCCGACACCTGGGAACGTTTCGAAGAAGAAGCTTCGCCCCAATCTGCGCTGGACGCTGCCGACGAGGCACCCTTTTCGGCGCCAGGGGCGTCGGCTGAAGGCGCTAGCCGCAAACGGACGCCGCAGCCGATTGACCCCGTGGACGACGCCGCGTTCTTCCGTCGCCTGCGACGCGGTCGCCCGCTGGCGGCCGTCACTGCCGCGATGGCCAAACGCTAGCCCACCTGTGCCCTTTCGCGTCACGTATGACAGATGTCAAACTCTAGTTTCCCCGTACACATGAGTCACCAGTTCCGCTCTGCGAAAAATCGGTTATCGATGAAAAATAAATGGGTTCACCTCACGACTCTTTCACATTGTTGCCTCGTTGATTCTTTTCCGTTTCGGTACAGTAGGGTTCCCCCGCCGCGACTAGGCAAGCGAGAGAGAGGAAGGGCGGTGTCCGTCATACTTTTGTACACTCTGTGACGACCGCCGCCTCCAAATTTGTTCAGTCGCGCGACACTCTTAACTGACGTCCATCAACAAAAAACCCTGAAACCACGGGTTTTCAAAACGACCGCTCTCACACGACAAGCCGTGTCAGAAAACAACAAAACGAGAGAGATGCCGCATTACAGGGCAGCATACCACTACTTAGCGCAACGGGCGACGTCAGCCGCCCTGATCAGCATCGTGATTCTGCTTGTCTCCAACGGCGGCATCGAGGCGGTGCGCGCCAATGAGCTGCGTACCCCGCTCATGCCGTGGACGGGCTCAGTGGATCGCTTTAACAACAGCTTCTCGGTACAGCTTCAACTTCCAGCGCGCAACTCAACCGTGTACTTCGCAGGCCAGGAGGTTCGAGCCCTGGTATTCACTCGGTGGCTGAGCTCAGCGTTTGGGACCAATTTTAGTAGCTACTTGGGTCGCCAACCGCACAATTTTCGTCACTCCCAGCTCAACTTGGGTCCAGGGTCGCTACCGTTCCCGGCCTTCAACGTCACCGGGCCGTCCACGGTGCGCGTCCGTGTGATTCCTGCCTACGCGTCACGGCAGCTATCCGCCTCGATGGTGCGCCGGTGCGCGACGGACCAAACAGACATCTGGTACGAAACTTGGGCCATGTCCGGGCGCTCATTGATGTGGGGGAAGTCCATCGCCTTGAGCGCCTACGTCACTTTTGTGATACCGCCCTTTCCGTTCATTGTGTGCGTCAAGGACGTCTCCCGGCGGCCCACGCCGAAAGGAAAGTACTCCGAACTAGACGCCGGGGTCGATTCGGGTTACACCGACACCCTCGACACCACTGGACGCCAGTTGCTCTTTCTGCCACGAGAGCCACTTTATCTGTACGAAACGGGGGCGAGCATGCTATCGGGTGACTACGGCCACATCCGGTTTCTCGCCAATGGCCGTCCGTCGGTCCTCACCTACAACGTCCCGGGCAGCTGGGACCCCTTTAAATTCTATGCGTCGCACGACGTCATCACGCGTGGGGACTCGGTGAAAATTGTGCCCGCCGGCTTCCCGTGCACGTACGAAAAGTCCACGGCGACAGCAGAGCTGCGACAAAACGTCAACAGCTACCTCGCCATCCCCAACGCCGGTTTTGAGCAATACAGCGGCACCAACTGCGTGCGGCGGACCACGGGCGAGTTTACGTCTCGATCGTGCGTTCTCGAAGGGTCGGTGGCGAATGGCGTGGCGCGAACCGGGGCGGAGAGCAAAGGGCCCTGGTCCGCCTTCACGAACACGGCCCGGGATTTGCAGCGCGCCGGGGACCCACTCAAGTCCGGAGACCACTTAGTCGCATTTCTTAAACTTCCGGACGCTGGCGACTACGACATCTGTTTGTCCCCCGTGTCGTACCGCCGCGCGCTGGTCAACGTCACTTCGGACTTCGCCTCGCTTTACACCGCCGTGCCAGTGTGGTTCAAGGCGTACCGGCGCGATTCCAACGTGGTCGCCGGCACGACCTGCCCCACGGTCTCCGTACCCATCCCCGTCGCATGTCGACCGCGAGTCACGCGGCTGACCATCGCCAACGGCGCGGCGGGCGCCCACGGGTTGACGTGGTCCGCGTACGATACGACCCCGGGGTCGTGGGGCACCATAGCCATACAGTCGGTGACCAGCACACTCAATTCCAACCCGGCGACGGCGTGGGAGTACGGCCGACCACGGTCATACTTTACCACGGCGGGCGGAGACCAGTTCCGCTTGGTGCCGGCGACCGCGTTTTCCGACGATTCGACATCGTTCGCTCCGGGGAGCCTCTACAAGCGCGCGGATGGCACCCGTTGGACGGTGCCCATTTCAACGCGGAACACTGTGTCCGAGGGTAGGGTGACGACCGTCGTCAACCGAGTGCAGACGCAGTCGACAGGCGTGACGGGTCGCCTCGACAACGTTGGCGCTGGCGGGTTCGCACAGTACGTGCTGAGCGTGCCCGACCTCGGTACAACCCAAGGTGGGGCTGGCTGTTTTTTCACAGCCGACAACTTCGGCAACGCCAAGACCCGATATCACGGTGATCCAACCACCAAGTGCTGCAACCCTGGCCTCGGCGAGTACTGCGAGGCGGCCTACTGCTCCATGTCGGACCGCGACAACCTGGGCGTAGTGTCCGCAAGCGACCTGGGTGGATCCCCTCGGGTCGCGAGCGGCTGGTCGCTGAATGAGATCAGCGTCGCCACGGTCCACGCTTATGTCCGCTTTCCTTTCGTCGGCCCACAGCGCGTTTGCTACCGTAAGGCGGGGACGACGAATTGGCAAGTCGTGCCGCAGCAAGGGACCGCGGGAACGGTCTTAGACCTGGCGCTCCACTTCCGGCAGTACAACCACACGTACTATCTGAATGACTCCTCCGCCGACTCCGTCGGGGTGTTCACCGTGCGATCTCACAAGCCGCTTGAGGACCTGCCGTTGCACACGCTGGAGCCACACAATGTCTACACTACGTCGGTCGCGGATGCCGCTGTCCGCGGAGCGTCGCTCAAGATTGTCAGTTCGCTTCGCAGTTGCCACACTGGGGCGGCAATCGACGCACGCGCGGAATCCTCCTACGCTGGGTCCGCGGAATGCAGCATTCGCAGCTGCGGCAGTTCCGCGACGTGCGCCGGATGCGAAGGACCCGGGGCCCGCTCCACCACTCCCACGCGAGACATCCGCTTTCACTTGATGATTCCGCCGTACCTTGACCCGCTCGACACGCCGTACTACCGTGTGTGCTTCCGCTACCGACTGGACAATTGGATCGAAATCGGGCGCCATGACGGCCCATTCCTCCCGCAATCGTCGGCGGCAAAGCGCTTTTTTCCCAAAGAGCGAGCCGTTGTCACCTACGAAAACTATGACTCGACCGCCGGCTCGCTGGCGATGCTGGTTTTCCGACGCGATACAGTGCTCGATCGGCGGCACCTCAGCTCGTCGCCGGGCGCGATCGGCGACATCTTGCGTCTCGTGCCCAACGTATCTGCTACGGGCGTACCGACAATGTGTACCCCGACCTGGGGACTCGCGGCGAGTGCTGCAATCCCCGATTCATTACTGACGCAAGCCTTCGACCCGTCACTTGCCACCGCGAACCTCGGCATCTACTGCTACCAGAATAGCAACCACAGCGGGTGCCGCCTGAAGGCGGCAACCCCGACGAGCGTCACGGGCGTCGTGGGGACCTACCCATACACGGATCGCAACTCACAAGACAACAGTGCCGCGATTCCCTACTTCGACGGCACGGTCGCCTTCGTGCCTTTGCCAACCACGGCATCTGGAACAGGGCTTCGCATTTGCTACAAAATGATCAACGGCAATTGGATTGAGGCGGCTCCGCTTGGCACCACCGCCTCGTTGGCTTTGTACGTTGCGCCCCGCGCTACGACGTATACGGCGACGCCCAAGACGGGCACGTTATGGTCCGGATCCTACGCGTACATCGACGTGTCGTCCTCCTCGGCCGTGAGTCTCATTAACCGCGCCACGGACGTGCTCAAGTTAGTGCCCTCGACGTCGGCTTGCGACATGCCCGCGAGCGGCGGATACGGAAGGCGCAACTTCTACACGGCGTTGGTGCCCTATTCCGGCCGTGGGGGAGGCGTTGCCGTTGAAGGCACGAGCGACGCCGCTGCCATCGCGCCGCAAAACCCGGCGCTGCTCTACGCCAAGGTGCGCTACTACATGACGTTGCCGACCTCTATCGCCACGGGAGGCACCGTTGCCACGTACAAGATGTGCTTCATGCCGCGTCCCTCGCTGGCCTCGAGCACCCGTGCGTGGATTGACCTTGGTACGATTGGGGTCACGTCGTCGGGCATTCTCTACGACGTGCGCAACTTGCCCCTCGCGGGGTCCTTGGCCACCGTCTATCTTGCCGCTTCCGGGCCGACCACATTTGACGTGTCCAACGGCGGCGACGCCGCGAAGATCGTCGCGGATGACCAGCCATGTCACGCGGGGGGAGCGGATGCCCCTTCCGGCATCACGTCTCTCTCGGTAGCCAAAGAGCACGCGGGCGGCAGCGTTCAAGTTCGCACCGCGGGTTTCACCGACCTCGGCGCCGGCGATGCCGCGTCGACGGTGGCCGCGCAGGTCCAGGTGACGTTGCCGAGCATCACGGCGGCCAGGTATTTGAAGCTTTGCTACAAAGTTCGCAGCCGGCCGTGGGCGGAAGTGGAACGGGTGGCGTCTCCGTCGGTCCCCCTTCCATACTACACGCTCGAACTCGTCGCGGCGGCGGCCGAGTCCTTCCACTTTGGCCCCCGGGTTCGTGCCAAGACGCCCTCGGCGCTGAATCCACTCGACAATGAGGGCCGCCAGTGGCCCACGCTCGTGGTGGCGGGAGCGTCCACCCTTTCCGGCTCCGCCTCGCAGCTGCAGGTAACCGGGACAAATCTCGACCGGCGCGACACGTTCAAGTTCGTGCTGCTGAACCGCCCCATCGGCTCGGGTGTGACGCAGTCGTTCCGAGGTGCGGATTGCTCCGTCGCCGTGCCAAGCCGCGCCACCCCTTTCTTCCTCAACGTCAGCGGGTTGATGCCTCAATACAATCGCACCATCGTGTCGATTGCCACCGAGACGCCGCTCATCCCCGGCCAGTACCTATTCTGCTACAAACCGTACAAGAATAACCTGTGGATCCAACCCGACTCCACGGCGGGTACCGGAAACCCTTTCACCGTCGTCCCGAGCCGTCTTTTCGCCACCGTCGACACCACCGCCAAGACCGTGACCATCATCGATCGTTTTGTCGGGTCGACGATTCCTAGCCCCGGTCTGACTCGCCTCGACGCCGTCTACATCATTTCAGGGACCGGTCTTTGCGGGGTCGATTTGGACGCCAACTCCGGCATGATTGCATCCGCCGCCAAGATCCTCTTGTCCAGCCCTGTTGCGGTTCCGGTCGTTCCAACGGCCACGCGAACGACGCCTATGATATCATGGCTGTCGGCGGGGTGGCTGTCAGCGCGCCCAGGGCCCGTCAAAGTGTGTGTTCGACGTACGTTGACCAACTTCACGACCGTCCCGGGCATCACTTCGATGCTGCACCCAGGGATGTGGTACGCCGCGGCGAACACCGAACCCGTCACGGGAGGGAACTATCCGCTCGTCGTCCCCGTCGGGCCCAGCCAATTGACGATCATCGGCGGCTGCCCCCCGTTCGACACGATTTCCAACTTCTGGCGCACTGGCGAACCGTACCGCATGGTGGTCGCGACTACCCTCAGCGACGGGGTGACCGTGATTCGGACACCGGTGAACGGGGCGCAGTACTACTCCGTCACGGCGACCCCCACCAACGTCTTTACGATGGGCAATTCGTATGGGCAATGCTTGCGCACCGACGCGCCGACGTACAGCACGACGTCGCTGACGCAGCCGACCATCGAAGGCTACGCCACGTTTGAACTGTTCCCCACCTCGTCGTGCCCCGGAGGGGTATGCTCCTTCCGATTCGAGGGTCCCACCGGTTCCGGCCTCACGGCCTCATCGGCGTGCTCGTTCAACGTGCTGCCGACCACCGTCGCCTCGGTGATGGTCACTGGCCCAACCCTGTGCGCGCCGCTGTCAGCCACGTGCAACGCGGATATCACGCTGACCGCTCTCCACTCCGATGGCAAGGTAGCCTACACGGCGACCAATATTGTCACGATGCAAATACCATCCGCGGACGCAGGAATCGTCTCCGTCTCCGTCTGGTCGCCCGGAACTACCGTGACCACGGCCGTTGGTACGACGGCGACGACGGTCGGCGCGATCGCATCCGGCGAGGCGACTCTACAGGTGCGAGTGACCGTGAGCAACTACGGAGCGTTCACCATGGCTAGCCGCACAGTGCCCATCACGGTCACTTGCAATGGCCTCTCCCAAATCGTCAGCGTTGTCGTCCCTCGGCCGCAAATCACAGCCGAAATTTTGGTTTCCGATGTGGCGATCGCGACCGCGGAAGAGGCGGCGACGTCGACCAACGGACGACTCGTCAACACCGATCTCGTTCCGAGTTGGGACGCGACGACGGTGATGCCTGGCTTCGGCCACTCAGGAAGTCGCGACGTCGTCGCGGGCCCTGGCTACTACTTGGTGGCGATGCAATTCTACACCATTTCGTTCCGCCCCATTTGCTACGTGAGCGACGGCGTCTCGGTGAGCGCATGCGACTTTTTCAACGTGGTGGGCTCGACGTCGCTAACCGCATCGATGAATCTCACCGCCGCGAATGGCTTGCCACCGGACGCGACCCTCGTGGCCCCCTCGTCCCGGTGCGTGACGGATGACGGCTGTGCGGACGCCTATCCGGGCACGTTCACCTTCGAGGACGGAAAAATGTCGACCACGTTCCGTTTCCAGTCCGCGAAAGGCTGCGGCAAGCAAGCTGGCGGCTGCACGTTATCGTTCGCGTTTTCAGGCGGTGCTGCGACCAAAACGGCGAGCCTCAGGACACCTGTCCGCGGTATCGCGATAGATCACAAAGTTCAATGCTACTTGGCACCGAGATTCGGCAGCCCAGTGGACCTCGCGGCCCTCCCAGAGCCCACCGTCAACAGCTGCCCGGTGAGCCCTATGGAAAAAGGCTGGATCGCGGTCGTCTCCGCCGTCGACATCGACGGAACGGTTGACGAGTATTATGGCGGGGAGGCTCATGTGATCGGTCAACGGTCACCCACCGCATCCACGCAGAGTGCCCAAGCCAGTTTGGTCTCGTTGCTCCGAGAACACGACGGTATCACCTTTCCAGTGCTCCATGCCAATTTCACCGCCGGCGTCGCGCAGTTTGACCACTTGGTGCTCTCCGCGCCATGCGACGTTGGCTGCGGCTTTGTGTTTTGGTCGGACTGGGGCGCCCGATCGCTCACCATCGCTGCCGCCAGTCGTCGCACCAACGTCAAGGTCACTTGCGACCTGGACAACTCGCTGGCCGAGTGCAACAATGCCGACTCCTGCGGCGCCATCGTCGGACCCCACGCGTACAATACGGCCGACAAAAGCGCCAATGTTGTGGCGGCCATCTTCTGGGACACCGTACTTTGCTTCAACCTGCGCGCGGCCAACGCGGACGGCGACGCAACGATGTTCGATACCATCTGGGCGTACGTCTCGCTCATCCCCGCCCCGGGATCTGCCAACGTCCGCCTCGGTCCAGACTGGGACGGCAACGTGCGGCCATACGTCGCCATGGTCCAAGGCCGTGCTAAATTTTGCTTCAGCACGGACTTCACCGGACCGTACGTCACGTTTGACGTTGCGTTCCGCACGCAGCAGTTTTCGACGCCTGGCCACTGGGCGACTGGGGCCTCTGGCAGCTGCCGGATGGGGACCTTCCGGGCTCGGTCCAAGAAGCTCGCCAGCAGCATTAGCATTACCAAGTTGCGCACCTCCTCCGCGAACCAAATTCCGCTGTACGTGACGTCCCCGCTGCCGACCTCCGCCGCGTCGTTCATCACCACGACGGCGCCTACTCGAACTTTTCCGATCACGATCGACTTTGACGTGGTGGACGTGTACGGCATGCCCATCTACGACGACGCGCATTCGGACCACTCGGGACTCCACATCGTCGTTGATCAGTGCACCGTCGCCGGGCTCGCGTCCGCGTGCGCGAGTGGCACCGTCAACAGTCTTCCAGGACAGCCCGTCGTCCAAGTGCGTGGGGACTCTCGTTTGCTCGGTGCCATCACGGCGACCCTGACGCTCACGCCGATTTCGTCCATTTTGCGCGAAAACAAACGCTACCGCTTTGAAATCAGCGGCTACTGCCTGGGCTGCCTCATCACCTTCTCGCTTCGCGACAGCTTGACGAACGCCAACGTCTCACTATACTCTCTCGAGACCAACACGATCCGACGCGTCACTGCCACCATCGAGGCCTTCGTGGTCCTCAACCGAACGGCGGCCTCGACGCCCTTTGTAGGGTTCCTACCAGCGGAGAGTCCTCTCCGAACGTTCTGGGTCGAGTACAACGCGGCGGGGGCCACGACGCTCGCGAACCCCTCAGGTGTGTTCCTGTACAATTTGAACTGTTTCGCGACGGGCGCAACCTGCGACACCGACCCTGGCTTCTTCCTCGGCGGCTCGTGCAACAAGAACCGTCTCGCGCCCAAGGTGATCGAGGGCGCCGTGGGTCAGCCCATGCGCCTCGTGGTGGCTCTCGGCACGGCGTCTGCCGCGCCCAATCAGTACCTCGAGGTTGGCTGCGGCACCTTCACCACCTGCGGGGGAGGCACGCTGGCGATGCAAGCCGACATCATGAACAGCTACAACGTGAGCTTCTCGCTCGGGAGCAATCAAATGCTCTCTTGCGTTGGCACCGCATGCATCGACGACCGGACGACCGCTCCGAAGCGCGCGGTGATGTCCTACTCGAGCACGGGCGACGTTCGCGAGGCGGTGGCGAAGTTCATCGCGAACGGGCGGGTGCCGCCAATTGCAGAGTTCCGGGTTGTGGGCCACCTCAGCTCAACCGTGTCGCCGATGACGGACAGCTATATCCGACTTCCGGGTACGGTACCGTCGGCGAACGGCCCTGTGACGCTGAGTGGTGTCACCTCGGACAGTGGCGTGACTGTCGCGACGTGGTCGAAAACGACCCACGTGATGGCGTTCCGCGGGACCGGCTACGCGCGCGGGATATCGTTTTCAGTCTTTGCGGGAGGATCCGAGTGCCCTGAGACGACAACGATTTCTTGCCTGACCGGCGCCACGGGCACGTGTCCTTACACAGGGTACGAGCGCGCGCAAGTCCTGAGCGACGCGCAGTACGCCTATGCCACCGCCCGGAATTACGTCGGCATTCCCGTGCCCGTAGCAATCGACGTCGTGGGTCTCGACGGCGTCCGCGCCTTCGGAGCCGACGGGACCATCACCGTGTCGCTGTACACCTCGCTCGGGTGCAATAACGGGGGCACGATCACCGTCGGCGGCACCAACGTCGTCAATGGACGCCTATCGACGACCATCACGTTTACCTCGCCGTGCGAGAAGTGCATCCTGAAGGCCGTGCTCACTCCGTCCGTGCTCACAGTGTATGACGACATTCGGGGCAACCCGGACTTGCTCGTCGCCTACAGCGAATCGGTTCGCGTGCTGCCCGCACCGACGGTCACCGCCACCCACGTGATCATCACCCAAGGGGCGCCAACGTTGCCCGCAACGGGCACGGTCGCCACCGTGTTCACCGTGCCGCTGAAAACCGTCGGCTCGCTCGAGGGGTGGCAGCGCGACATCATCACGTCCGCCACCGCGAGCGTGTACGTGGAGCCCCTCACGTCGAACGCCAGTCATGTTTGGTACGGTAACGGAGGCTTCCTCCGCGCCTCAGCCTCCAGCACGTACAACTCGCGCCACGGCCCGAAGACAGTCTTCAGCGGCACCGGCACCGTGTCGTTCATGTTCACGCGCACGTGCACCTTGGGCTGCCGCTTGTGGCTCTATTGGCACATCGGCCCAGGGCTCAATGGGACGGTGGCACTGCTCAACGCCGACGGCGGCACGACGTTCACGATCCAGACGGCTGCCTCGACGAAGTTGTTGATGGGTACGGCGCCGAAGTCCGTGCGCCGCGACGCACACGCATCCCTCACGTATTGGACCATGGGATCCGAAGGAGCGTCCGCGACGGTGCCGATTAAGTACGCTGGCGTGGCGTCCTCGCCGCTCACCGCCGCGGCGTCGGTGCTAACCGCTGCGGTCGTCACAGCCACCAACGGCGACGGCGGCGCCTTCTTCCGCGAAGCCGTTTACCGAGGGCTGGCCGAGTCACACATCTTCAGCTTCTCACGCCCCTGCGCGATGCTCACCGTAGGGGCTCTCGAATTCTCGGCCAACGCCACGTTACCGGTCGTGCCCTTTGCGACGCGGTTGCGCGCCACCACAAGCTTTCAGGGTGAGTATCCCGGCTCGGCGGTGGCCACCTTCAACCTCGCGGCCGTGGATGACATGGGCTACGTGGACACGTTCTACGGCTCCATGACCGACTGCTCTCTGTTGCGGCTGTTCGAGTGCGCAACGTACGCCGCACCGTCCACGGTGTCGCTGACCATGGTCCCCGTGGGCTGGGATGCCGCCCGACTGGCCCCGCTCGTGCCCTTCGCCCCTGGCACCTCCGTCGCCGGGACCATCGTGGGCGGCGTGGGCACCGCCACCGTGACGTTTCCATCGCCGGTACACCAAAGCTTCCCTGTGTTCACGTCGACGTTCATGGGCCGCACCATCGTCGGGGAAACCATCGGAGCCGTGACGGTCCCCGGACGCGCGGTCGCTCCGTCGGTGTCCGTCCGCGCACCGACGACGATCGATGCCTATGCCACCGTGACGCTCGATATTGCGCAAACGCGAGACGTTGGCGGCGCCCGCGTGCTCGATCCGGAGGCGACGAATCCCTTTACCTTGGAGTTCAGCAAAGACTGCCCCGCCGTCATCAATTCAACTTACGTTTCGCCGGCGGCTGAAACGAACACCACCTCCACGTCGGCCACCTTGCTCAACTGGCTGGACGAAGGCTTCGCGACGGTTACGTTCCGGTTTGTGAATCCTGCCACCGCTCTCACTGCAACTTGCGTCGTTGGCGCGACCATCGTCAGCACGGCGGTAAATCCCTGTGTCAACTGCAAGACCACTGTTGACATCGCTGTTTATGCCGTTGTGGGCGCGTCGTGGCGATATCGGCAGCCCACGACGCTGGACAACGGCGGTGGCTCGGCTCTTCCGGGGCCGAAGTACGCCGCGATTGGCCGGCGCCACCGTGTGGAAGTGCAGCTGATGGGTAAGTCCCAGCTTTCAGGCGGCATGGTGGAGGCAGGATCTTGTGACGATCCGACAACCGCCGCAAAGGAGTCGTGCGTCCTTGGCGGTTCGTCCTCGTCGCCTTGCGACGTGCCGCCCAGCATCGGCAACCGTACGGACTTCACCATCGACGGGCGGTCATCCATCGCGGTCGTGTTTCCATCTCCGCAGCGCCGGCTGTCGGGCATTCCAACGTGCCTGCTGACCTTCACCGTCAGCAAGTCCGGCGCGACCATGACACCGATCACGGGCCACCTCCCGGACGCTGTCGTCGAGCTCTGCGTTCCCCAGCGCATGGTCGTGCGGCAAAATTTTACATCGACGTACAAGACCGGCGCCTTCCTCACTGGCGTGCCTTACGACATGGTGCTGGAGTCCGTCGATGCGGCCGGCCTCGCCTGCCGCGGCGACTCGCAGGAGGATTCCACCGAGGTGCTGATGACGGTCGTGAGCACATCCAATGCCGACCTCGACGGTCTGCTCGCCGTCAACGCTCGCATCTTGACGTCAGAAAGCGACCTCGATGCGTACACCAACGTGAACGTGCTGCCGACTCTGTTGCCCCGGATGGTGTTCGGAAGGCTCTTGCTGCGAGTCGTATTCTGCAATTCGTCGGCCGCACTGGACGTCAACGGCTTCCGTATTCGCTTCGACGCCTGGAACTATCCTAGCTCGGTGAGCACCGGTTATTCGAACCCTGTGCGGACCATCACCCTACCATCGAAGCTCCGGACGCGATCGCACCTACCGCGCTACGCGGTCGTCCTGCGTCCGATCGCCACGGACCGTGACCAAATCGTGACCGTCGAAGCCGTCGACGACACGCCGTTCCACTGGCAGGAAGCCGGTGTCGTGGCGGCCACGCCGAACAGCCGCAAGTCATACGGCCACGACACATTGTTCACGGTCGTGGTTGAACCACGGGACGTGTCCTCAAACTTGCTGCTCGGTGGAACCGCAAATGATCGCGAGGGCCGCTTGACGCTCGGAGAGAAGGAGTACAGCTCAATGGTGTGGACGGGAACGACGGGCACGGTGTCCGTCACGCTGGAGCCAAACGGCTACGATGTGCGCCGCTACGGCCCCGCTGTGATCTCCTTCCAGGCGACCGTCGCCATGGCGCTCGACGTCAGCACGTACACGTCCGCGTCGTACTGTAAGACGGGTACCGATTGCCTGCTGCCCCTCGCCTCGTTTTTGACCTCGGACGGAAAGCGATACTCGAACGTCAAGTCGTTACAGCCACTGAACCTCTACGTGGTGATGCTCGACGATCAGGACCGCCCGGTGCGGGGCGAATCCGAAGCCGTCGTGGAGATGTATCTGACATCCAATGCTGGGGGCACCGTTCTCGCGAACCAGAAAACGCCGACAGAGTTGGAAACGGGTGTGTTCCGGCGCTTCCAAGAGGGCGTGGCCTTCTTCGATGTGCTCTTCATCACGGAGAACGGCACCGACACACAGATCAAGTTCCGCTGTCCCGAGACGCGACCCAAATCGCAGCTCTCGTCTGCCGAGTCCAATGCGAGCAATCCTTGCGCCGCGATGGCTGGCCTATCGACCCTTCCCCTGTCCTTGGTCAACGCGCGGCCATCGTCGACGGTTTTCACCTCCATGGCCCGCAAGGCTCCCGTGATTCGCGGTCGTTCGAGCGCCGCCACGCTCCGCGATGTGTCATGGAACCAGTTTGCGATTGATATCGCCTCGCGACTTGCGGCTTCAGGTTTCCGCTACATCAACAAGAAAAACGTTGAATCCGTCGTCGAAGCACTCGCTTGTGTTGTCGGTGTCAAAGCGTTCAGCGAGACCAACGATCTAGGGGATACGGTTTGCAAGCCCCGCAGCTTTGCCGCACCGTCGTGCACATCCACGAACGAAACGGACGTCAATTGCCCGTACGGTGTCCAGGTCTGCTTCTGCCCGAACAATCCGGCAACCGCCGCGCAGCTCAGCCGACAATATTTCCTCTCCCAGGGTCGGTTCAACGCACTTCAAGCAACAACAACCATCGCGACGACAACGACGACCAAAGCCGGGGCAGCCACGACGACCAACAAGACGACCCTGAATTCCACGACCACGGCACCCGTGACATTGACGAACGCGACCGAAACGCAGCTGGAGGTCTCGTTTCGCCTGGACCGGGCGAAAGGGTTCCTGGGCACGACGAACGACGCCATCCTGAAGGCCCATCAAGAACTCGCCAACGCCACACTGGACATCCTCTCGAACGACCCCTTGTTCCAGTCGTACTACAAAATCCGCCCATTATCGCTGACCGTTCGCAGCTCGAGCGACAACCTGACGCTGGCCACGGCGGTTCCCGTTGCGTCCGTTATTCCGCCGAACCGTACGGCGCGCCCTGGGTCGGCATGGGGTCACTCAATGGCCATATTGACGGCGCTGGTGCTGACGGCGGTTTTGGCTTGACCGCACCCCCACGCAGAGCGCACCCTCTCCTTCCTTCCTTCCCCCTTTTTCTTTCTTGTTCCCTTCCTCTGGCGCGCCCCTCAGTTCGCGGGGTTTTGGAGACTGCCAACGACCACAACAGGCGTGACTATAACCCCATCTCCCCCTGCTCCATGCCCTTCTCGGTGCTTCTCCCTCCCCCTTCCCCCCTTCGTGCCGAGCCGACCCCCTTCCATCCCGCAGACACTATCCCACGGCCCTGCCGCTTCCGCGACCGTTTTTTTTTTCGCAGATTTTTCCACCGTCGACGCGAGCGAGAGAAGCATCCGACAGGAGGGTTTGCTTCGGACCGTACGGTAGTCGATCCGGATCGCCTTTCGTGAAGCTTTTCTCATGTTGTGTGCATCGTACTTTTTGCGTGGGCGAAGTGCGACCGGAGCGTGGGCGAGTGCCTGCAGGGGGCACAAGGATGACTTTGGTTATGAGAACGCGACTATCCCCCCCCGTCCCGTGCAAAGATTCTCTTCCACAAAAATGGCCTCGAACAACGCGAACCGACGGTCCTCGGCTGCCCGAGCCGTGCAGGCGGCCAACGACGCGTTTCCGGTCGCACTGTCGCCTTCCCCGCTGCTGAAGCCGATACCGACCACTGGGCCGGTCGGCTCTCCTCTGTACCACTGTACCACGGCTCCTCGCCCCCCGTCGCTGAAAAAAATCGCAGCGGCGCTTCAAGCCGCAGAAGTTGATCGCGGCGGCCTCACCACGGGCGTGACCGACCTACTTCGCGACATCGACGCCCACCAGCCACGCCCGAGGCCGGTGAACCACACCGCGCTTTTCTCCCTGGCGCAGTTGCGATTGATTCTCAGCTTTGTGGGAAACACCTTTTGCCAGTTGCGCTGCTGCGCGCTGTCATGCCGGCGTTTTCAAGCCGCTTGCTACGGCGCGGTCACCGAGGTGTGCGCGGTGCCCGTCGAGACGCGCCAAGTTGACGTGTTGTCCAAGCGCGGAACCATGTGCCACTTTGCCCAGCTGCTTGAGACCCATCGTCACGGCCAACACCTCACCAGCGTGCAGATCGTCGACGGCGCCTTCGCGTCAGCGAATAAACTTGGACCGGGTGTGCTCGGCCCACACTTGCACAGCTTCGACCTCTGCCGTGCCATCGTGCAGCTCCCACGGATGACGACCCTCGATATCCGGGGTGTGGTGCTCAGAGATTACGTTCCGTGGTCGGATCACTTTCTCAGCGACGTCGCGACCAGCTGCTCAGCACTGCGGGTGTTGCGGATAGGCTGTCAGTTCGTTCGGCAATGGGAAGTCGGCTGGTGGGCGCCGCTGACCCAGCTGAAGGAGTTCGTGATTGGCTCTCGACGGGAGGACAGCGAGTGGCTGGAAGAGACGGTCGTGCACCGACTGGCGGCGCCTCCATCCGCAGCAGCGGCGCCGGCGCCTAACAGTGGTGGCCTCTCGGCCGCGTTGGCCGCTGGTGGCGGTTCAACGACCGCAGCTGGGCTGTTCCCGGCCCCCCCTGGTCCAGCAGCGACGGCCGCGACTCCCACCGCGACGACGACGACCATGGACGTGGCGCCACCAGCCGTAGCCTTGCCTTGGACCGACGACGGCTTCTCGATGCTGCGCGTGTTGCCCATCACCGTCGCCAAGCTGTGGTTCCCGCTCCCGCCGTCGGCATTAACCCACGGCTTCCTGGCACCCACCACGTCGGCGTTTCCGTCGCTCGTTCACCTGACCCTCAATCTCGCGGGCAATCACGGCACGAAGCTCTTTGACGACCCGCCCGCGGCTGGCGCAGACGGGGGCACGGGAGCCGGCGGGGCTGGGTCAAAAGAGAAGAAGGCCGCACCGGACGCCAAGGCAAAAGCAGCTGGGGGCAAAGGCGATCCCGCTGACGCGGGTGGCGCAAACGCTGGCGGCAAAGGCGGGGCGGCCGCATCCACGGGAGCTGCGTCCGTTCCATATCCCGCTCTCAAATCGCTTACGCTCTGCGACGTGAAGGAGCGGCCCGAGGCGATCTCGGAGGTGATGGCCCGATTCCCCCAGCTGGCTCCGCAGTGGTCTAACTTGTCCGTCACGAACACGAACCGCCAGCTGCCGAAGCCTCCCGCGCCGGTGGACGCCAAGGGAAGAGGCCCTCGAGCACCGCCAGCGGCAGCGCCTCCATCTTAGACCCTGAGATGCAACCCCAAACTCTGCATCGACGAAATTCTCCCTCCGAGCCGCCTTCCCCCGCCCCGGTCCATTTCGCTGTCCGCGCGCGTCGCACCCCTTCAGTATCGACGACGGCCGCATTCCTCCATTAGTGTACTCTGTCGCTGTGACCACTGCCGCGCTGATTCCCGCTGTGCGGTCGCCTGCCCTTTCCCGGATCCCACGCCGCGTTGTTTTGTTTTCTGCTTGCGACCCCCCGTCCGTTACCCGCAGATCCCTTTCCGTCATCAGGGATGGCCTTGTCACAGGCATCCGCCGCGATGGCGGTCGAGCGATGTGGTCTCTGCGAGGGACCGCTCGCCGGCACCACATCCGCGTTTCAGCGGACGGTCGCCCTTTCGCCATGCGGCCATCTCTTCCACGTGGCGTGCGCGAGTTACGCCACGACCATGTCGTTCACCGCCGACCGCTCGCTTCCCGCATGCCCCGTTTGTGACAGTTTGGTGACGGGTGAGATCGCTTTGCACACCACCGCCACCGGCGATGACGCATCGTCGCGTCGCCAGCGGGATGCGGATCCGTCGTCCCTGTCGTCCGCCGCCGCGGAGCTGGCCAACTGCCTCCGGGAAGTGCGGGAAGCAACCATCGTGGAGCACAAAGCCGTGACTCGCATCCGGGATCTGAAGCGTCGCTGTGCCAGCCAACACAGCATGAACTGTGATTTGAAGCGGCAGCTGGCCGCCGACACCGCACTCAGCTTGCGGCGTGGCCCAAACCACTTGCTGGGAACTGGTGGGACCCCGAAAAGTATCGGGATGCGATTGTTCAAGCTCGCCGAGGAGGTCGTGGATGACGGCGAGCTTGGGGAGACAGGAGGAGGTACCCTTCTCGCTTTCACCAACGTTCCGCAACTGCACGATTATGTGGTGAACCTTCTTGAAAACGAACAAGAAGTCTCTGCCGCACTGCAAAAGCATTCCCAGGAGCTTGTCAAGCTCAAACTGCAACGTGCGGACGTCAAGGAACAGCTGAGAGCGGTGGCCAAGAAGCGGCGACTGCTCGCAACCGCTGCGAAAGAAGCAGACGCCGCGCACCAACGGGCAGCCGCCCTTGAGCGCTCGCGATTGCGGAAGCGACGCCGGCCGGGTGATGAAACCGCCGATGCGGCCTCCGAGGCGTCGTCGGCAACGGCCGTTTGGTCACAAGCGCCGCCGACGCCAGCCGGCCCCACCGACGGGACGGCGCTCCCCCTCGAAGTTCGAGGCGGTATCCTGCCGTACCGACCAACCGACCGAAATGAAGCCGCGTCTGCCACACCTCCATCCGGCGGCTGTGCGTTGGGGCTCGATGCTCGGTCGACCAATGGCATGGCAACCAAGCAACCACTGGGGAAGGTGGTGGCGGTGGTGGATGTTCCGGAGGACGACGTCGTGTCCGTGATGAGCTCCGACGACAGCGACGTGGTGGTGGTGGAGCCGACGGCGTCGACGCGACGTGTCGTCCCCTCCGCAATTCCAACGCCAAGCGCATCCTCGCGAACGCTGGAAGAATCTGTCGCGGCACCAAGAGGCGTCGCCAATGCCATCGCGAGCCCAGCCGTTGGCATGGCGGCGGCGGCGATGATGCTGCAACCAGTGCGGACCTGGATGGAACAGTCTCGAGGGCGGCTCCATTTCGGGCTTCCGCGGCGCGAGGAGTCGCTGCTTCAGTCTCCGTTGTGGCCAAGAGGGAACACCCACCCATGACGTCTTCCTTCCCGCCTCCGAGCCCTTAGTCGAGTGACACAGTTCCACCACCGCACACCCAGGAGAGGCGCCGGCGCACCACGTGGCCTGGCTATGCGTTTGTTCCGTCGTGTTTTGGTTACAGAGGGAGAGGAGGCGCTTTCTTTCTCTTTCCAACACACATGTCGGACTCGGACCACGATGAGAATTTCACGTTCCCCGACGACCCTGCCGAAGCGATCGAGACGCTTCGGGCTTGGCTGCGATCAGGTGACCCCGCGAACCGCATGCTGGAGGACGCACTGCGGTGCAAGTTGCGGCCAGGTCAGTTTCGCAGCCTGTGTTGGAAGTACTTTCTCGGCCTGATCCCGCCTCCCCAGTCACTGCACGGCGTCGCAGACGAGGATGAAAAGGAGGAGCGCATCGAGGCCTTCACCGCATCCTGGCGGAGCCATCTCACACGATTGCGCACACGGTACACGGAGATTCGCAAGTTAAAAATTCCGCAGCCTGCAGCCGCTGGCACCGAGAAGACGAGTAGTGCAGCCGATGAGGCGGCAAAAAAGCCTGCCGCGAAGCCTTCTGCCGTCGCGTCCCGCTCGAAGAAGCCGGCCAGTGGGCCTCGTTTCGGCGATGAGTCGTCCAGCTCGTCGTCCAGCGGCGAGGACGACGACGTGGCCGATCCTATCGCGGCGGATGCGACGCACGACAACCCGCTTTCGGCGTCGCCGGAAGGCGTCTGGGCACAGTACTTCCAGCACCAAAAGGCCATGGAGTTAGTCGACAAGGACTTGGGGCGCCTATGGGGCGGCGACCCCTTTTTCGAAAAGGAGTCCAGCAAAGCGGACCTTCGCTGTGTGCTGGAGACCCTGGTGGCCAGCGGAGTATGCGAGTATCGCCAGGGCGTTCACGAAGTCGCCTCGCTCATCTACTTAAGCAACACCCGTGACGCGGACGTGGCGTTGAACATTCCGGTGTCCGATCCGCTGTGCGAAGCCGCGCGGGTGGCGTGCAGCCGGAGGCATCTCTGCGAAGACACGTTCGCCATGCTGGCGGCCGTGCTGTTTAACGGACCTCAACTGGTGCAGTTTGGGTTTCCGGAGAGTACCACGTCGGGATTTGGCCTCGGTGCCTGGTACGACGCGGACGAAGCGGAGTCGGGCGCCGACTGCGTGTCGATGGCGACTGTCGTGCAAAGCGCGCTCCTCGAAGCCCAAAACCCGAAGCTTGCCAAACACATTGCGAGCATGGACGTCCAGCCGGTGCTCTATGGCCTGCGCTGGTTGCGCTTGCTGTTCATCCGTGAGTTCTACATCAACCAAGCGGCGCAGCTCTGGGACGCCATCTTCGCCGAGTTTGCGTTGGATCGGCAGCCCGTGTGGCGGTCCTGCGTGCCCCATCTCGCGGTCGCGATGCTTAGTTTCATCGGCAGCACGTTGCTCGAGATGGACGACTCGGGCATGCTGTTGCGGCGCCTGATGCGGTACCCGCCCGTCGAGGACGTGTCTGCCATCGTGCGAGCGGCCATTCACGCGCACCACGGTCCCGATGGGCGGGTTGCCGCGCTCGCGGACGTCGTGGTGTTACCCAATTCGTCGTTCCCGAATGCGGCGTCGGTCGCTCTATCGGGACATCAAGCGGCCGCCGACGTGGATCCTCGCGGCAACTGGGGCGGCGGAGAGGCCTTCGACACTCGACAGAGTGCCGACATCGGTGCCGCATCGTTGCCGCGGTCTGCCGAACGACAACTCGACGACATGGCTGCCAGAGATCGACGACTCGCCACGGATCTTGACGCCGCGATCAAGTCCATCATGTCGACGCTGCAACGTCCATCGGCGGACCCCTCCGACAATGCGGCCAGTAGTGTGGGAAGCGGCGATGCCTCCGTCGACTTGGCCATGGCCGTGGCGCAACTGAAGCGGATTCGCGACGAACTGAGGGGCGATCTTTGAGAGACAGGCACGAAGGCTTTGACGGGGATCCATCAAAAAAACAACAAACAATGTGTGTGGCCCTTTCCTTCCCCGATCTAGCTGTTTAACATTCGTCACCCCGACACAAAACCGCATTTCTCCTTAGACTGAGACAAAAAGTGCAATTTTTTTTGCCACCGAGCTTGATTCCCGCGAAGCCAAACAAACAATCGTTTACGAACGGATCCTTGACTACCTGTATGTCAATCGTCGGCCATCACACCGACGTCGCGGGGTATGACGATCTCGGCGGAGCATCGTCTTCCCTTCCTGCAAAGTACCTTCGTGCCGTGCAGCAGCTGCGCCGAAAGAGCGAGCAACTTGACGACGTGTTTAACGAGGCTCGAAGGCTGGAGCAGGAGAACGAGAAATTGGCGACAAAAAACAGGGAATTGGAGGAGCACGTCGCCACCTTGAGGGGCCAAGTCGCGCACGGTGCCAGCGACTTGCAGCATTTGGAACAACAAGTCAAGTCGCAGCAAGAGAAATTGCAGCAGTTCATCGACCAGGAAACGAATGCGGCGCTCGCCCGCCTCGCCAACCAAGCAACGGCGAAAAGGCCACCGCCTCCGGCGGCGTTGGCGGCCTCAGCGGCGGAGGTCGCCTCACTGCGCGACACGGTGGCCAAGCAGCGCGCGGAAATGGAGTCCCTCAAGAAAGCGCTCGCGAGCCTCGACGAATCAAGGGCCGCGGCCGCGGGAGCGGCCGACACGTTCAAACAGATTGCAACGGTGCTGCAGGATGACCATGCGACGCTTCAGCAGGAGGAGCAGAAACACCGCCAGGAGCATGCCCGACAGGCCGCCGCGCTGCAGGAGCGGGTACAGGAACTCGAAAGCTCCAACGCTGCCCTCAAGGAGGTGTTGAGACAGTTGCGAGACAAGCAGCTTGCCGTTGTCCAGGAAGCGCAACAGCTGGAGAACGCTGACGCAAAAGTGAAAGAGGGCCTGCAAGCGGAATACGACACGCTGCGGCTAGAGGTTCGGCGGCTCAACGAGCGGATCGAAGCAGACCGCACCGCCGAACAGCTGCTACGATCCGAGCTGCACGAGTCCGAACAGCAGATTGCGGCCACTAGGCGATTCGCCGACGAGCAGACAGACTCCTTCGTCAGAGAGATCGCGCAGCTGCATAGCGAGAACGAGTCGCTCCTCGCTGACTTAAAGGCGCTCGTCGCAGAGCGAGACACCCTCCGGGACGCCGTGCGGGCCCGCGTGTCTCTGGCTCACCACCGAGCCGACGCCATGGACGCCCTTTCCATCGCACGGTCCGTCGCGTCGGACGCCGCTAGCTACTACGCGGAGGGGGGACCCAATAACCCGCAGGACCGATCCACCCTCTGGGCGGTTCCCTCGACGCCAAATGCGAATCAGCGCCGAACGGGCAGTGCGCGTGCCGCCTACGACCGTGGCATCCAGTGCACCATGTTCGACATTGATGGCGAATCTCTGGCCTGGGAGACGGAGCGGCGTCAATTGGAAGACCGCATCGAGGAGTTGAGCCAATCGCTGGTCGCGTCCTACGAAGGAGTCGAGGCAGTCAACACGCTGGACGAGGGCTCGAAGCCGGTCGCGTCTGCCACCGCGCGAGTGTCGACCCCGCTCGGCCTTGTGCCGGACGCCCGAAACGGCGCGAACGAACCGGCCCCACAGGACGTGCCGCCGCGACTTAGCGGCTATTCGCTTTCGCAGGAGGCGCAAGTCAGCCTGCTGCTCGAACGGCTGCGGGCCGCGGAGGCGGAGTTGACGACGCAGCGTCTTCGCCACGAGCGGGACGTGCTGCGAATGCAAGTGCAGTTCGAGCAGCGGCAAGCGCAAGCAACCGCCGCGCCACCGCCACCAGCTGCGACAAGCAGCCGAAGTGGCTCGGCGGCACTGGACGCTCATGCGACCGCGCTGGAGAAACTCCTCGGCGGACGCCGCGACTCAGCCGACGCGGCTTCATTGTTGCACCGAGTGCCGGAAGGAGCCGGTGCACCAGAGGCCTTCGAATTCCTCGAACGGATTCGCGATCCGCTCTACGAGGTGCTCCTCCTCGCGAACGACGTGTACCACAGCTTGCGGGCGGTGTTGTCGCCGGCCGAGGATGAGGACCGTGCAGACCCCATCTACGCCGCGCCGACTATCCCTGTGTGCACGATGTACGACAGCCAGTTGTTGAACGACATCGAAAGTGCGTGCGGTGCCCTCCGGCACCTCCTCCGCGCGATGCGGTTTGATCTCCACGCCGCTCGGGCCTCGCGACACCGTCCGTCACCCGCCGCTGTGGGCATCGTGCGGCTGCGACCTTCACGCGGCGAAGCCGACCATACCGGCGGCGAAGGCCAGTACGCCAGGTTTTACCCGGACACGACGGCCGCCGCGTCGCAAGATAGCCGTCGAACTGGCGGCCTCCAGGGATCGAAGAATGAATCGGACGACGAGGAACCGGCGGCCACGACGGCGACGACGTCAGGACGTCAGCCGCCGACCCGACATCAGCAACGTTCGACACGGCAGGCGGCCGACGACGATGATGCCGAGATGGACAAACTGATGTCGGCATTGTCGGGATCTCTACGGCAACGAAGTGCCATGTCGACATCCTCGACGCAGAGGAAACAACTGCACACGAACGCAGGCAACGAACGGCCCATCGCGCCGGCGGATTCAACGGCAGAAGGGGCCAACAGTGCCGTACCCCTCCAACTGGATGCTCCCCCGGTGGCCACCGGCAGCAGACCTGCGCGGGTCAGCGCGGTAATATCGTCCGTCACCAACCGAGACGCGGAAGATCTTTCAGCCAGGGGTGGAATCAGCGACGAGCGCCCAACGCCGACGGGACACGCCCGGCGACTGCGGTCGCCCACGCGACCCCAGGTGGTGACGACCGCCTCGGGACCTAGCGGACGGGACGACGTGCTGCAACAAATGCTCGCTGAGAGCGAGGCGTTGCTGCACGCATGCGACGAGGCGCTGCCCCCGCTGCCGACCTCGCGACGATGAAGGATGCGCCTTTGCGCACGCACCTTTCTGCCCGCCTTCTGCGCCCGCACCTGTTTTGTTTGTACGACCGGATTGGGAACGACGCGCATAATTGATCTTCCAGCATCCGATTTCCCATAGGAAGGGGAGAGAGACCGCATCGGGCAAACGTCTATGCGGCGACCGAGCCATTGCGGTATCAACAATGGGTGCTCTTCCACTAGTTAGGTATACTGTAGTGTTGCCCTTCCGAATCGCCCCCATTTTTCCCTCATGGCGGCGGCCGCGGCGGCCGCTGAAGCGGATCCAAAGATTCAGATCACCGTACGACCGGGGCCGAACATGACCTTCAAGAAGGACCTGAGCGCGACGAAAGTGGCGTCCACGACCGTCGCGGCGCTGACGACGTCCCTAACGAAGGACATCAAAGAAGGCAAACTATTTGTCTTCGTGACGGTGGATGCAGGACCGGCGTCGACCAGGGCAACATCGGGCACGCACTTTGTGCCCAGTCCGGATCAGACCCTCGGCGATCTTGCGCGCCTCTACGGCCCTACTCAGAGCGCGCTAATCTTGACCGTGTCCAAGGCCATCTTCTTCGGATGATTAGGGGAGCAGTCCGTCAGCAGTTGCTGTGCACCCGTGTGGATCGGGTGGCGGGTCTTAGCCCAACCCACCCGCCTGCCTCCTCCCTCCCTGCCTCCTGATGTTGCGACGAGTCCTTCCTTCCTTCCCCCCCTCCACATGGCCATTCATGGTGTCAGGGTATCGACGATCAACCGCACTATCGAACGAAATTCCTCCCTCGACCTTTGACAACAATAGCTCACCCCCTCTTTCCGTCGCACGCGCAAATGACACAGGTACGCGCCGACGCGGCCCTTTCTAGCGTGGCGCGCACGCTCTACCGCAACCTCCTGCGCGAGGCGCGAAAGCTCGACCACAACCCAGTAAGCAAGACGCTCATGCCCATTCCTCGCAAGCTGCTCAAGGCCACGGGCTTCACGTCTCAGCTGTACCAACCCGACTCTATTCAGTATACCGACTGCCTGAAACGCATGTTCCGAACGCCGCCTGCCGCTCTGCTAAAGCACGCGAAAGGCCAGGACGCGGCCGCGTTGCGAAGGCCGGTGCCGCCCCACGTGTTGCTCGACGCTCAAGCAGCGCCAGCCTCGCCACCATCCTCCGCGGGAGCGTCGGCGACGGCGGAGACGGCGATCGGCAGCAACGACATCGCGACGTTAGTCGCCATGGGGTTCGAAGCGCTACAGGCCATTCGCGCGCACGACGGACATGTTCAAAAATTGACGAATCTGTCAAAAGACCACGAATTATTGTGCAAGGCGCTGGAGGATTCGCAGGCCGACAAGGACATGTATTGGGCCAAGGTCGTCCCGCGGCCCACCTTCCGGCACGGATCACCCTTGATCGCCGCCGCCGCCGCAAAGAAGCGCTCTCCTCCCGCGACGGCCAACACACCGGCGGTCACACCCGTGGCCGCCGCAGCGGCGCCCCTATCGTCTGCTTCCGCGAAACGCGCCAACCGTGCGTCCGCGCTGTCGACCGTCACACAAATTATCCGCAAATCCCCCGACGCGTTCGACGTGAAGGTCGGCATGGGTCTTGTTGCCCATCCACTGAGCTCCGCGCACATCGACCGCCGGGTCATGCTCGTCGTGGAGAAGACGCCTCACGTGACGACCGCGGTGGTGCTCGATCTCGTGTACTCGTACCCCTTGAGCGCGGGGAACCCGACGTTTCCCGAGGTCTTCTGGGGCCACGACGTCCACAATGGCGGGTTCAGCCACGTGGACTTTACCATGCCACCGACGGCCAATGTCTCGGTCTTGCACACGCTGCCTCCGCCGCAGCCGCAGCAGAGCCCCACTTATCATCGATGGCTGTCCTGGGCGATGAAGCATGACCCCCCCGGCCGCGACCACAGCACGGCCGCGCAGCACCATGAGCTCCTTTGCCGCCCCCTC
>ERZ1292633.1277-Hain-H41-02um-R1-1277-length-27503-cov-28_pt1 | contig 27503 bp, 25 predicted proteins | sample MGYA00564406_ERZ1292633 | MGnify/ENA primary metagenome ERZ1292633 (study PRJEB36523, sample SAMEA6512639) | groundwater metagenome | collected 2019-01-08 | study: AquaDiva: Metagenomics assemblies of 32 groundwater samples | reverse complement strand
GTGATGGAGGCGACCGTGCTCTCGCACGTCACTCCAACGATGAAGGTCTCTTGCCGGGAGGTGTTTGGACCGGTGGTGACCGTAACCCCTTACCGACACTTCGGCGAAGCGATCACGGCGCTCAATCAGTCCGACTATGGGCTCCACGCCGGGATATTTACTCAGGATGTGAATAAAATTTTCCATGCCTTTCGGCACCTCGAAGTTGGGGCCGTGCTGGCAAACGAAATTCCGACATTTCGCGCTGATCACATGCCGTATGGCGGTGTGAAGGACTCGGGAGTTGGGCGTGAAGGGGTTCAGGCCGCAATCGAAGATATGACCGAGCCCCGCATGCTGGTGCTAAACCTCAAACCGCCTGCCGGAACCTAACCAGAATTTTCATAAACGCTTCAGCTGGATGCTCAAATCTCCGTTCGGCAACAAGCTACAGCGCGCGATATAGGCTGAGACCGATGTCACGGTTAAGCAAAGATCGGACGCTTTCGATCTCAGCCTTAATCTGAGCGTAACCTTCCGGAAATCTGGCCAACTTTTCCCGTAGCAGCCTGGAGAAAAAACGTCGCGGGATATTGCGAAGCGGCGCCAATCTTGGTACAACAGCGACCCTGTGCCTGTAGGAAGTTTATCGTGGGCGTGCATTTCACCTAACAAAGCGCCCGTCACCCGATTGGTTGGACGAACTAAGGAGAAGAAACGATGGTACCTACGCAGATGTTTTTAACGCGAGGCGTCGGAGTCCACAAAGAAAAGCTGGCCTCTTTCGAGCAAGCCTTGCGTAGCGCCGGCGTCGCCTATTGCAACCTCGTCACGGTGTCGTCGATTCTTCCACCGAATTGCAAAATTATTCCGCGTGCGCGTGGCGAGAAGTTATTGAATCCCGGTGAAATCACGTTCTGTGTCATGGCGCGGTCGGAAACGAACGAACGAAATCGCCTGGCCTCCGCGTCGATTGGGTTAGCGGTCCCAACCGATCGGCGAACCTACGGGTATCTGTCCGAACACCATGCGCATGGTGAAACCGATGAAGAAACTGGTGAGTATACGGAAGACTTGGCGGCGCAGATGTTGGCCACGACACTCGGCGTCGAATTCGATCCGGACATCGCGTGGAAAGAACGGGAACAAGTCTTCAAAATGGCCGGCAAGATTGTTCGAACACAAAACATCACCCAGTCCGCCATTGGGAAACCCAATCGATGGACGACGGTGATCGCATTAGCCGTGTTCATCCCAGAGGAAAATATTCCGAAGCGACGTCGATAGCCCTGCAGCGTGAGTATACGCCCATGACACTTCCCGTCGGATGGGAAGGCACCGACCAGAACTTCCTCGGTCTCGATGAGCCCTGGTGCCATCCCGATCAGGCGGGTGTCTATGTCCTGCCTGCACCCTACGAACATACCTCCAGCTATGTGCTGGGCTCCGATCGAGGCCCGTCAGCCATCATCGAAGCATCGCAACAAGTCGAGCTCTACGACGAAACACTCCGGTGTGAGCCCTACCGGGAATGGGGCGGAGTTGCCACCATCCGCGCACTCGACCTGGACGGCAAAGTCGATCGGCAGGCGGTGGATGCAATCGACGCGTTTGTCACACCTCACGTTGGAACTGGGCGCTTCATCGTTACTTTGACAGGGGAACATACCGGAGCGCTTGGGGCCATCCGGGCCCATGCTCGTCGCTATCCGGATCTGTGCGTGGTGCAAATCGATGCGCATGGCGACTTGCGGAAGGCCTATCAAGGGAACCCCTACAACCACGCCAGCGTGATGGCTCGCGTGGTCGATGACGGGTTGCCGCTAGTCCAAGTCGGCATTCGTTCCATTTCCCCTGAGGAAATCGCTCGCATTACGAGCACCGATCGGATCGCCACGTTCTTTGCCGCCGAGATCCTCGACCCGTCAGGCCTCTACGAAGGCAAGGCCTCTCGCTGGGTTCCCGATGTCGTGAAGGCCTGTCGCGGACCAGTCTATTTGACTTTCGATTGTGACGGACTTGATGCCTCGCTGATCCCCGCGCTCGGTACTCCCGAGCCCGGTGGGTTGGGGTGGTACGATACGCTGAATCTCATCACTGCCTTAGCCAATGGACCTGGTATTCTCGGGATGGACATCAGCGAAATTGCCCCGATTGAAGGGTTTGTCGCTCCCCAGTTTTGTATCGCCCGATTGATCTACCGTATGCTGGGCCGGATCAAAGCGGGCCGCCGCGTCCACTAGCAGGATGCTGAAAAAACCTGCCAACGGTGTGCCGCCCCGTGACCGACATGCTTCGTATCAATAAATTTTTCACACAGCACGGCATCTGTTCTCGCCGGGAGGCCGATCGCCTGATTGAGGCCGGTCGCGTAACCATCAATCAGCGGGTGGCCTGCTTAGGAGATCAGGTCGGTCCTGACGACGTCATTGCGCGAGACGGACAGGTAATTCCCTGGGGGACGGCCTCAATCTATATCAAGTATTACAAGCCAGTGGGTGTGACAACGACCAGCGAGTCGCATGTGCCCCGTAACATCATCGCGGAGATTGGCCATCCAGAGCGAATCTTTCCAATCGGCCGACTCGACAAAGACTCATCCGGCCTCATTCTTCTCACGAACGACGGGGACATCGTGAATGAGATTCTACGAACCGAGCATGGGCATGAACGGGAATACGAGGTCTCTGTAGATCATCCCTTCGATCAGTCATTCATCGATCGCATGGCTCAAGGGGTTGACATTCTCGACCGTCCGACTAGACCCTGCCGGATTGAGCGCCTCAGTCCCGCACGATTCCGCATCATCCTCACTGAAGGTCGCAATCGACAGATTCGACGCATGTGCCAAGTTTTGGGTTATCGGGTGCTCGACCTGCATCGTGTCAGGATCATGCATGTGACGCTTGACGGATTGGTATCTGGAGCGTGGAAACCGCTCACCGGTGAGGAACGCACGCAACTCTTTCAGGCTGTCGGACGAGGCAGCAGTCCCGGCCCGCATGATTCATGAGGCTTCTGCTGTATTCGCGCGTTGCTGCGGTGAGCTTTCAGCTGGCAGGCTAGCCGACGGATACCTCGATTGACAAACCCACCTTTAGAACTCACACTAGTCCGCGCATCACCCTCGTATCGCCCACGGAGAACGACGCCCTGTATGATCACCTCCTGGTGGAGCCCCCAACTCAACGCCCTGCTTGGCAGCCTCGTCGTGGCGGCAGGTGCTTGGCTGGCGTGGGACTCGCTTCCAGTCTGGGGAGTCTTTCTCATTGGTGGCGTTGTCGCAGGGTTTCTCATTTGGCAGGGGCGCACGATTGGATTGGTCTGGGCTTGGGCTACCCTGTTGCTCGGCCTGGAGAGTCTTGCCTGGCCCATTGTCACGATGGTTCAATTCCGCTCGATTACGACAGAGCCGACCGATGAGCAATTGGGAACGATGCTCTCAGCGGTTCTTATGGGGCTCGTCTCTGCTGTCTTTTGGATCACGTTTTCCTATGGGTTCTTCAAGCGAGCCCGTCAGCCCAGCACTGTTTCGTCAGTCGATGCAACCGACAACTATCCTCCAACATCCTAATCAGAATAATCAGGCCCCATAAAAAAAGAAGGAACCCCTACCACATCTCGATAGGGTCGACATCGACATCGAACTTGATGGCTCGTCGCAGGTAAGTCCGTTCCATCTCCTTGACTGTCATACGTACCGCTTCGAGACCCGCTTCCCGTTCGGACGATTTCACGAGGATTTGCCACCGATACCGTCCCCTGAGTCTCGGCACCGGAGAAGGGACCGGTCCCAAGACAGTAAGACGGTCGGATCGACCGATCGATTGATCCGTTGCAGAGACCTTTGCCGAGACCGCCTGTCCGGCCACGGACGGTGAAGAGCAGGCGGTAAGTCGAGCTACCCAGGCAATGGCAGCATCGCGAACCATTTTCTCGTTGGTTCCCGATGCGAGGAGAGCAATCAGATTCACCGAGGGCGGATACCCCAATGCAGCCCGCTGAGACAGTTCTTCCAAGAAAAAGAGAGATTCGTCATTCTTCGCCACAGCCTGAATCGCATGATGGGATGACAGACAGGTCTGCATGATAACCTGACCGCCGGCTCCTGCCGGATCGGCGAGACTGACCGCGTCGAGGAGCATATGATAGGTACGCTCGGCGGATCGGAAATCCGGAACGCTGAGCCCTGCGTCCGCCTGCACAATACCAACGAGGCCTACCGTCGGAAGAGGCCCGTGCCGCAGCAGCAATTGCGTTCCGACGATGATATCCCACCTCCCCTGCTCGATCCTCCGCCAGAGAGCTTCCGCCTGCGCTGGTCGCCGCATGGTATCTCCATCGAGCCGAATCACTGACGCTTGAGGAAACAAGCGCTTCGCATCTTCTTCTACCCGCTCTGTGCCTTCCCCAATCAACTGCATGCGAGGTCCGGAACAGGAGCCGCAGGTCTCGGGGATAGGGGCAGTGTCTCCGCAGTAGGAACAGGACAGGCGCGCTGCCTGCCGAGAATACATCAACGCTACGTGGCAGGCGGGACAGCGGGGAACCTGGCCACAGTCCAGGCAGACGAGGGCACCGGCATAGCCCTTCCGATTGAGAAACAACAGGACACCCGCCCGGCGACCGATCGCCTGCCCGATAGCCTGAACAAGCGGCTGGCTCAGCACTGTACCGCGACCATAATCACGTAACTCAACGACCTGTACGTTCGGCCGGGCATCGGACGGCATGATGTTACGTAAAAAGATTCCACGTTGTTCCACCGCTGCTTTGGTTTCAAGCGAGGGATGGGGCGAACTCAGCACCAGCACCGCCTTTTCGCCCTGCGCCCTCAACCAAGCCACTTCCCGTGCATGGTAGCGGGGTTCTTGCGGTTCTTTGAGCGCTGCATCCTCCTCTCCTTCGACCCAAATTGCCCCAATTGCTGTCAATGGAAGAAAAATGGTCGACCGGGTCCCCACGATCACACGAACCGCCTGCCGATGAATCTGGTCCCACATCTCGGATTTCAGCTGGTCTGAAAGACCGCTATGGAAACAGACCGGGGAGATGCCCGCCTCATCATTGCGGATCAACCCGGCAACCCATTGAGCTCGTTCTGTTTCGCCAACAATGATGAGGACCGTTTGTCCACGGTCAAGCACTAGGCGAATCGCCCGTTGCAACAGCTTCAATCGATCGGGCCAGGGAGCCTGCACGAGAACCTGTTTGGATCCTGGGCCTTTTAGCGCCTCGAACAGTGGCTCCGCCCAAGACATTGTTGGGTCAGGAGTCAGCGATGCAGAGATGTCTGAATCGTCCTGGCTAGCCGGTCTGTTTGGTTGGATGAAGGGCGCCATCGTGGCCAATGGCAAGGCCTGGATCTCTGCTACCCATCCACGGGCCTTGAGATCGTGCAATAAGTCGGCAGGGCCAGGACTGCGGGATGACCGGCGGAGTCCTGACGGTTTTTTCCCAAGACGCGTGAGAAGTGCCCGCGCCTTCACCGAGCAAAGCTCTCGAGCCGAAAGTGCGACTCGCCCTTGTTCCGTCAGTTCGTAGTGGCTAACCTGCGCCCGCGGTTTGGACGCCGGAGGCAACACCAGCCGAAGACATTGTCCCCATGGCGCGACATACTGTTCGGCCACTTGCCGTGAGAGCTGGAATAGGTTCGAGGACACATCTGTTGCAGCCCCCTCCGAGAGCAACGAGCAAATCTCCTTGAGGCGTGTCCGATCAAGGCCCTGAGGAAGAACCTGGGAAAGGGCAATTACAGCTCCTTGGAGAATTGACCGCCCGAAGGGCACGAGCACTCGATGTCCAATTCGTAGCGTGGGTTGGAGCGACAAGGGCACAATGTAGGTGAACGGGCCTGCCAGATGCCGTGGGACAATGACATCTGCAAACAGAACCTCTGGCTCTGTGCGTGGAGGGCCTACCAGTGACGAAATCATGCGGCATTGTAGCAGCATGGGAAAAGGGGGAACAACGATGGAGAAAGAACGGAACCGTTCCAAAGGGGAATCGGTGAGGGTTGACGATGGCTCGTCAACCCTCGCACGATACTCGATGGATTTACTGTGGAGGAACGACTGGAGCAGCGGGCTTCTGATCTGAATTGCCCGGGCCGCCTGATGCCGGAATCGTTGCCGAACCTGGATCCTCGGAGGCGGATGGGGGCTTTACCTTGGACGAACCAGTTGGAACGGCTAGGGTCGTCTGGTCTACTGCGAGGGTCGAATCTCCGCTTTCCGCTGAGCTGAGGCGGGACAAGCTGTAGCCGTTAGCGCCGGTCTCAGTCGGCTTCGCCGCTGGCCCAGACTGGTCACTGGGTGACTCGGGCGAATAGAGCACGATATCAACACGCCGATTCCTCTGCCGACCCACTTCAGTCGCATTGCCGGCTATCGGCTTCGTATCGCCATAGCCAACTGACGACAGCTTCACTGAATCGATCCCGCCCTTCTCAATCAAGTAACGGAGGACGATCCCAGCCCGAGCTTTGGACAAATCCCAGTTCGTCTGGTAGGTCGATTTCAGGGAAGGACCGATTTCCATGTTATCTGCATGGCCCTCGACTCGAATCAGCCGATCGCCGGCAGTGGTCCGCAGATACGCAATCAGCTCATCGAGAACCTGATAGCCCTCGGACTTGATCGTGGCTTCCCCCGACTCAAACCGAAGCTGCTTCATCAAATCACCAAGGCTGATTCGGGTTTCACCTGCGGCATTCTGAACCTGGAACTTGCTTTGAGAAGAAGCCACAGCAGGGGAGACATCCAGAGACTGTTGGGGTGATTGAGAAATCGGCATGGCCTCAGAAACAGGGGCATGAACCTGCACTCTGAAGCGATCGCCCTTCAGAATACGGGAAATCGATTTTGTGATCAGCGCCGTGGCCGTTCGATCTTCTATGGAAAGGATTTTCAATTCGCCCACGACCCGTCGAGGAAGGTTCCCTCCTGATCGAATCACGTCCATTCGATCCCCAGGCCTGATCCCGTCTTCTCGCCCCCGGTCCAGGTAAACGACATTTCTTTGCGCCACAAGATTCATGATTCCCATGTTGGATTGAAACTCCACAACCCTGCCCTCTACATCGCCGGCGGAAGGTTGGTCAACTGCTGCTCCCTCGTCGGTCGGAGGCACGAACTTCATCACCGGATCACCCGGCGATACAGCCCCATAGGCCCGTATGATCTGAACAGTGGTCAGGTCCTTGTCAACGTCAATCACCTCAACCACAGCGAGACGATTGACCAAATGCCCCATGTACTGACCAGTAATAGGATGGAATACCTTGTGCGATCGTCTGTAGATTGTGAAAGGATCTCCAGGCGCGACATCGCCGGGATTCTTCAGTCGGAGGTACAGAATATCCCTGCTGCCCAAAATCATGTGATCCCCAGTGGTCTGATTGTCACCGGTGATCACATTCACAAATCCATCTTGGGGAGTCGATCGCTGGATGGAGCCGGATGAATAGGCCAAAGCCGGATCTCCGAATCGGACCGAGTTGAATTCGTCTGCCCCCCAGGCCAGAGGAAGGAGTGGCGCGGCCAAGATCCAGCCCATGAGAGAGATGACACATTTCATTGAATAATTAACCATGGTGGTTGTCCTTCATGTAGGGCACGTATTACTGTCAGCAACCATAGCAAATAGTCCTGCATTGTCAAGAATATTGAGGCCTTGTCCACATTGACCTGCTAATTCAACCGATGGTATGGTGACTCGGAAAGTGACTTCTCGCAGAAGGGAAACCAATATCATGCTGCCTGACAAGTCCCCGACTCGCATTGCCCAACTCCAAGATCGCCCTCGCATCGAGACTCAGATTCACCGACGCAAGAAAGCCAAGGCCTTCTCGGCCTTGGAGCTTGAGTGGGATCAAATTGACCAATTTTCACCCTCCCATCTGCGCATGCCATCAGATAGCATGTCACCCACTCCGCCCAATAGAGCGAAGAACCCCTCATAAATAAGCCGCCCTGGCAACGCATCTCAACGAAACAGAGCCTAGGACTTTCGGGTCGGTTCCACAGGTCTTTTGAACGCTTGCTATCCCTGTAATCCAAAGTCTAAACTCCAGCTATCCTTGCATCTCAAGCTGTTGAAAGGTTAGCCCTATGAGCGGCTCTGAGTTACTTCTTGAGTATCTGACCAGATACTTTCCGATTATGTTTTTCATTGTCTTAGCGCTCGTGTTCGGCATATGGACGCTGGTCGTCAGTTCTTTACTCCAGCCGAAATATCCTGAGCCGGAGAAGCTCTCAGTCTATGAATGCGGATCTGAGCCATTCTCGGATGCTCGGATGCCCTTCCCAGTTCGATACTATATTTTTGCGATGCTCTTCGTGATTTTCGATATCGAGGTCATCTTCCTGTATCCTTGGGCCGTAGTCTTCACCAAGATCGAGCTAATCGGGTTGATTGAAATGCTGGTCTTCATCGGATTGTTTTTGGTGGCCTATGTCTATGCTTGGCGTAAGGGAGCCCTGGAATGGGACTGATCCAAATCGGTCGACATGATAAGGATGGCACACCGGACATCGTCACCACGACAGTGGAAAAGGCCGTCAATTGGGCTCGCAAGGGGTCACTATGGCCCATGACATTCGGCCTGGCCTGCTGCGCGATCGAAATGATCGCCGCCGTCTCGTCACGGTACGATATGGACCGCTACGGTGCTGGTGTGTTCCGGGCCTCACCGCGCCAGTCTGATTTGATGATTGTGGCTGGTACCGTCTGCCGAAGGATGGCCCCCGTCATCCGAAAACTATACGATCAGATGCCTGAACCAAAATATGTCATTGCCATGGGATCTTGCGCAACCTCAGGAAATATCTACGACAGTTATAGCGTCGTCCAAGGGGTCGACCGCTTTGTGCCGGTTGATATCTATGTGCCTGGTTGCCCTCCAACACCGGAAGCGCTCTTCGACGGCATCCTCAAATTACAAGAACGAATCATGCTGAAACGCGTGTTTCTAAAACAGCCGGATCAGGTCAAACCCAGCCTTAAAATATAGGTCTCAATCGATGTTAATACAGGAACTGGCCAGCCGGCTCCAAGAAGATTTTGCCACCGGTCTCATCAAAGCCGTCGAATGGCGCGGGGAGCTTGCGGTAACCGTGATGCGGGATCGGCTCCATGAGATCGCACAATTCCTTCACGACGACCCGGCTATGGACTTCGACTACATCGTGCACGTGAGTTCGGTCGACTGGCCCGACGACGAAGAACGGTTTGAAGTCGTGTACGAGTTCTATTCGATCCGGAAACATCACCGCATCCGGCTCAAGACCAGGGTACCGGAGTCGGATTGCATTGTGGATTCCCTAACGGATCTCTGGAAGGGCGCGGACTTCATGGAGCGCGAAGTCTACGACATGATGGGAATCCGCTTCCGAAATCATCCAGATCTTCGCCGAATCCTCCTGCCGGATGATTATACCGAAGGCTATCCGTTGCGAAAAGATTTTCCGCTCCGCGGCAAGGGCTGGCGCGACACATTTGAGTTCCTGGACGAAACGGCCCGGTAAGACAGACAATGGCCTTTGAAGATCAACGAACAACTGTCTACAAGCTCGATCCGGCCCATCCGGGGAGCGAGACTCTCCCGACCCTGCGCTCGGAGGAGCTCCTGCTCAACATGGGCCCCCAGCATCCCGCCACCCATGGGGTGCTGAAAGTGATCCTTGAATTGGAAGGAGAACGCCTCATCAAATCTACTCCCGTGCTGGGATATCTCCATCGCGGCGTGGAGAAGCTCGCGGAAGACGGCACGTATCACCAATTTATTCCCCATACCGACCGGCTCGATTATGTCTGCGCGATGTACAACAATTTCGCGTATTGCCGCGCGGTCGAAAAACTCATGAATATCACCGTGCCGGACCGCGCAGAGTATCTGCGTACGATCGTGGCGGAGGTCCAACGGATCATCGGCCATCAGTTCTGGCTCGGCACCCAGGCTCTCGATATCGGAGCTATGACAGTTTTTTTCTATTGTTTCCGTGATCGAGAAATTCTGATGGATTGGTTTGACGAGCTCTGTGGCGCGCGTCTCACCACCAGTTGGTATCGCATTGGCGGCGTTGAGCGGGACTTCACGCCCTCACTGCTCGATAAACTGAAGCAGTTTCTGGACTACTTCCCGCCAAAAATCGACGAGTATGTGATCTTCCTGGAGAAGAACCGGATTTGGGTTGGACGGACCAAGGGAGTGGCAATCATCTCGGCGGAAGACGCCGTGAGCTTCGGTCTCAGTGGGCCGACACTCCGCGGCTCGGGCGTTGACTACGACCTCCGCAAAGCCGAACCCTATTCAGCCTATCCAAAATGCGAATTCAGTGTGCCGCTCGGCAAAAACGGCGACACCTACGATCGGTACTGGATCCGCGTCCAGGAGCTCTACGAGAGCGTGAAAATCATCCGGCAATGCCTGGAGCAGATGCAGGACGGCCCCATTATGGCCGATGTGCCCAGCGTCACGTTGCCGCCGAAGCAACGAGTCTTTACGAATCTGGAATCCATGATCCAGCAATTCAAGCTCTTCTCGCAGGGCTTCGACGCCCCTCCGGGAGAGATCTATTGCGGGACTGAAGCGCACAAGGGAGAGTTGGGATTCTACATCGTCAGCACGGGCGGCGGGAAACCCTACCGTTTGAAAATTCGCGCCCCCTCGTTTATCCATATGGGCGCATTCGACCATATGTCCAGAGGCTATATGATCTCCGACGCGGTCACGATCTTCGGGACTTACGACATTGTGATGGGGGAGTGCGACCGCTGAGAAGGGAATTTTGAATGCTGAATGTTAAATGATGAATGGAGAGACCGCTCTTCAATTCAACATTCACAATTCACCATTCAACATTGAGGCACTATGGGACTGAAGCCGGCAACGAACCCTGATGTGGAAGCGGCCACGATCGAACTGTCGATCGATGGGAAGTCCGTGACGGCGAAGAGCGGGGTCTCGCTCTACGACGTGATATCGAGCACGGGCAAGATCATCCCGGCCATGTGCTACCACTATACCTTCGATCCATTCGGTTCCTGCGGCATGTGTTTGGTCATGCAGGAAGGCAAGAAAGCGCCTGTCCGTTCCTGCACCGCCAAAGCGGCGGCCGGCATGATCATCAAAACCGAGGGAGAGGAACTCTTCCAGGCCCGTAAGAAGGCAGTGGAAAAACATCTCTCCGTCCATCCGCTCGATTGCCCGGTCTGCGACGCCGACGGCCACTGTGAACTGCAAGACATGGCCTTCCGGCACGGGGTCACAAACCTGGCCAACGCGAAGCAGAAATTCATTCCGGAAGATACACGCAGTCCGGTGCTCGACTTTAATATGAACCGCTGCATCGCCTGCGCGGAATGCATCAACGTCTGTAAAGACGTGTTAATGATCGATGCACTTCAATTCATGAAGAAGGGCGGATTCAATCAAGTAGTACCGAAGGGAGATTTCGCACTGTCCTGCGAGTTCTGCGGAGACTGCCTTGCCGTCTGCCCGGTCGGCGCCATCACGAACAAATTCTCTAAATATTTGTACAAGCCGTGGCAGATGAAGAAAACCACGACGACCTGTAACTATTGCGGGGACGGCTGCCAGATGTACCTTGAGACCAAAGACGCGGAAGTCGTTCGCGTGACCTCACCTCTGTCCTGGAAAAACAAATGGGGCGACCGGGCCGACACAGCCAAGGGGCACGGCGGGCTCTGCGTGCGGGGGCGTTTCGGGTTCGAATACATCGATAGCGCTGCACGTTTGAAGCAACCTCTCCTTCGCAAAGGCAATCAGCTCGTCGAAACCCCCTGGCTCGAAACCATGCACCAGGTAGTTGATCGGCTCTCCGAAATCCGGCGCAAGCACGGACCAGACGCGATCGCCGGCCTGATCACCGCCCGTTGCACCAACGAAGAACTGTATCTCTTTCAGAAACTCATGCGCGCCGGGTTCCAGACCAACCAGTTCGACAGCAGTGCGCGCTACGGCCACCTGAACTTTGTCCATGCCTCCCGACACGCTTTGGGAATCGGGCGAAGCCCGAACGACTGGGAAGACCTAACCAAAGCCAAAGCCGTGATTCTCATCGGCTCCAACATCACGGAAACAAACCCGCTCACGGCTGTGCGCATCAAAGAAGCAATTCGCGTCTATAAGGCACAAGTGGTGGTCATCGATTCCGCTGTCACGAACATGGCCAAGCTCGCATCCCATCCGGTCCTGATCACGCCGGGAACGGAAGGACTCGTGATCGACGGACTCGTGAAAGCCGCTCTGGAGTTAGACTTGATTGACGAGACCAGTGTCAAGAAATACCCCTTGGCCTTCGAAGCCCTAAAGACTTCTGTGGCTCACATCTCACTGGCTCAGGTGGCTTCGCAGACCGGCATGTCGGTCGAATCGTTGAAAGACACCGTGGCAATCTTTGCCGAAGCGCCTCGATCCATCATCCTCTGCGCTGAAGGGATTGTCCGCCGGCCTGATGGGTACCAGAATGTCTTGAAACTGATTGATCTCGCCTGGATCACCGGCAAGTTGGACCAACCAGGCTGCGGGGTAAATACAGTCACGGAAGAGCCAAATGAGCAGGGGGCCGTGGACATGGGCGCCGCACCGGAATTTCTCCCCGGTCAAGCCTTGTTCAGCGATCAAACCGCTCGCGACCGTTTTGCCAAGGCCTGGGACGTCACGCTCCCGGCGGCTAACTCCGGAGCAGATCTCGTCGAAATTCTCAATCGCTGCAGGAGCGGCCAAATCCGCGCCCTCTATGTCATCGGAGAAAACCCGCTGGCTACGTTGCCCGCATCGATGGAGGTCCGTGCCGCGCTGGATCGGCTCGAGTTGCTCGTCGTCCAGGATCCGTTCCTGACCGACACGGCGCGCATGGCGCATGCGGTGCTGCCGGCTTGTACCTCTGCGGAGAAGGACGGCACCTTCACCAATCTGGAAGGCCGAGTCCTGCGCGTCCGCGAGGCCATCGATCCAATCGGGGAAAGTTTGCCGGATTGGCACATCATGACGGCGCTGGCCAACGCGCTGGACTGTCAATGGGGGTATGAATCCTCGAACGATATTCAAGCCGAGATTATGAAGTTGCTGCCCGGGTACTACAACCTCGGACAACCACGCAAAGTTGTGCCGGCAATGGACCACTATCTCTCAAACGACTACACCAAGGATGTGGGATCTCGCTATCGAGCCTCCGTTCCATCCGATTCCAAGGGCCAGCGGCCCTTCGCCTTGATACTGGGACAAGTCCTGTATCATTCCGGTAAGTTGTCTACCAATGCCCCCGGGCTCATCACCATCGCCCCTAATACAGGGCGGCTCAGGATGAATCCCCAAGATATGGAACGGCTAGCCGTGGGTGAGGGGGCGACGGTGCGCCTCACGTCGGATCGCGGCTCAATGCAATTGGCGGCGCAGCCCGATCAATCCATCGCTCCGCAGACCTGTTTCTTCCCGGAACATTTTAATGAGCCGCCGGTGAAGGACTTGATGTCGGTCCAGGTTGATCCGACGACCGGAGTTCCCACGTTTAAGCAGACCCGCGTGACGATCGAAAAGGCCTAAGAGAGAGCAGGAAGCACACATGAGTGTTCCAGTACTGATAAAGCAAGTCCTCCAAGCCGCGTTGTTCTATGAGATCTGGGATGCGATGAAGGTGACGTTCAAGCACATGTTCCACAAGCCCATCACGTTCCAGTATCCACGGGAGCAGCGAACCCTTCCCGACACCCACCGAGGGGCACTCGCGCTCTTACGTTACGACGATCACCAGGAACGTTGTGTCGGCTGTGACCTCTGCGAAGCCGCCTGCCCATCCCGCTGCATTAAGGTCATCAGCTCTGAAGATGCAGAGCGTCCGCTCCAGCGATTTGCCAGCGAATTTTATATCGACATTACGAAATGCGTCTTTTGCGGCTACTGCGTCGAAGCTTGTCCCGTCAACGCGCTGGCGATGACGAAGATGTACGAGTTCTCAACTCATGATAAGCGCACCTTGTTGTTCGACAAGAAGCGGCTGTACGAAATCGGCGAACGTCATCTCGACGATGCAAAGAAATACCTGTACGCGCATAATCAGGAAAAGAACGTTGAGGAAAGCAGGGAATATCGGTATTATTTCCCGCAATCGGTACTGAAGCCGACCCAACCACCACCCAAGCATCTAGGCTAAGTCATTCAATGGTTTTGGTCTTTTTCGCCTATTTTGCCCTGGCCAGTATTGCTGCGGGCGTCATGACCGTCTCGCTTAAGAACCCGGTGCATTGCGGCCTGGCGCTCCTAGCCCTATTGCTCCATGTCTCCGGACTATTCATCATCCTCAACGCTGAGTTCCTCTGGGCCGTGCAGGTCATCGTTTACGCCGGCGCGATCCTCGTGTTGTACCTCTTCGTGCTGATGCTCATGAACTTGAAGACCGACGATCGGTATTTCCACTCCTCGTACCTATACTTTCTGGCCCCGGCAGCTATCGGATCATTGTACGTGCTGGCCCTCCTGATCCGTTCACCCTTCGGAGGGGCAAAGGGCGATGTACCGGCCGAGGCGGTACTCAAGGACGGCGATACCTACGCGGTCGGAATCAAAATGTTCAGTGAGTATCTGTTGCAGTTCGAAATCGTCGGGGTGTTTCTGTTGGGCGCCGTCATTGGAGCGATTGTCTTGGCAAAAACTCCAAAGCCGGCCAACCGGGAACATAGGGGATAAATGTTGAGTGCTGAATGTTGAATTGCAGACGTGAACCACTCGCTCATGCGTCGCAATTTAACATTCAACGTTAATCATCGGGATTTATGATTCCTCTTAGTGCATACGTGGCCGTCAGCGCCGTGCTCTTTATTACCGGGCTGCTCGGTGTGGTGATCAGACGGAACTTCATCATCGTATTGATGTCTGTCGAGATCATGCTGAATGCGGCGAACATCAACCTGGTGGCGTTTTCCTATTACCTGGAATCCATGGCAGGCCAACTGGTAGCCCTCTTCATCATCGCCATCGCGGCTGGGGAGGCGGCGATCGGACTGGCCATCATCATCGTCGTGTTCCGTGGAAAGATCTCCACCAATGTGGATGAGATGAATCTCCTGAAGTGGTAACGTGACGGATCAACTCATACAGCTTATTCCGCTGTTCCCCCTATTGGCCGTGATCTTAAACGGACTCCTGGGCACGCGGTATTCCCACGAATTCGCGCACCGGCTTGCTTGGGGATCGGTGGGACTGTCGTTTCTCTGCACGGTCGGCGTCTTCGTCGATATCTTGCGGACCGGCATGTCCCATGAAGTCATCGCCTATCGATGGATCTTCGGAGGCGACCTCACCGTCAATCTGGCCTATCTCGTCGATCCTCTCACGTGCATCATGCTGCTTGTCGTCACGGGAGTCGGACTCCTGATTCACGTCTACTCCGTCGGGTATATGCATGGAGAGGCCGGATTTACGCGCTTCTTCACCTATATGAACCTCTTCATGGTCTCCATGTTGCTCCTCGTCATGGGGAACAATTATGTCGTGCTTTTCATCGGCTGGGAAGGGGTGGGGCTCTGTTCCTATCTGTTGATCGGCTACTACTACACCAAAGTCTCTGCCGCCAAAGCCGCTTCAAAAGCCTTTGTGGTGAACCGCATCGGCGACGCAGGATTTCTGTTGGCCATCTTCCTCGTCTTCATCAATTTCAAGACGCTCGACTATACGAAAGTCTTTGCCCAGGTCGGTCAGCTCTCGCCGGAGATGGCCACGGCAATTGCTCTCTGCTTACTCGTCGGCGCGATCGGCAAATCGGCCCAGCTTCCTCTATATACCTGGCTCCCGGACGCGATGGAGGGGCCGACGCCCGTCAGCGCGCTCATCCATGCGGCAACAATGGTCACGGCCGGGGTCTACATGATCGTGCGGAACCATGCCATTTTTGACATGTCACCTACAGCCATGTTTTGGGTTGGAACTATCGGCGGCATTACGGCACTCTTCGCCGCCACCATCGGCCTCGTGCAAACGGACATCAAGCGCGTCTTGGCCTATTCGACGGTGAGCCAGCTCGGGTACATGTTTCTCGGGTGCGGGATCGGGGCCTACACGGCTGCCATCTTCCACCTCATGACCCATGCCTTCTTCAAGGCTCTCTTATTTCTTGCAGCCGGATCGGTCATTCACGCGCTCTCGGGTGAGCAAGATATTCGAAAGATGGGCGGCCTCAAATCGAAAATCCCCTGGACCTATCGGCTGTTTCTGATCGGCACGATCGCCATTGCCGGCATTCCGCCGTTGGCAGGTTTCTGGAGCAAAGACGAAATCCTGGCCCATGCCTTTACGCACGAACACTATGTACTCTATGGCATGGCTGCCATCGGCGCGCTCTTGACCTCCTTCTATATGTTTCGCCTGGTCTATCTGACCTTTTATGGCACGTCCCGCATGGACCATCATACGGAGGAACATGTGCACGAGTCGCCGATGGTAATGGTCGGCCCGTTGCTGGCGTTAGGTGTACTGTCCATTCTCGGCGGGTTTCTGGGGTTTCCCCCTGACCAGGGCTGGCTCCATCAATTCCTTGCACCGGTCGCAGGCGCGGTAGGCGAGCATGAGGTGAGCCCCGGGCTCGTGCTCACCCTTATGATGGTTGCGACAGGGATTGCGTTGGTGGGCTGGGGTCTCGCGCATTATTTTTATAGCGTGAATCGTTCGGTGCCTGATCATCTGGCGGAACAATTCCAGGCTGCCTACACGACTGTCCTCAACAAGTACTACGTCGATGAACTCTATGACCTGTTGTGGGTGGAGCCGATCAAGAAATTGGGGCTTCTGCTCGACTGGTTCGACCGCACCGTCATCGATGGCCTCGTGCGCGCCGTCGCACACGTCACTGACTTAGCCGCAGCTGGTTCGACTTGGGCTGAGAAATACGTGATCTACGGCGGCCTCAACGTGATCGGGTACGGCAACCATCTTGCCGCCCGCCAGTGGCGGCAACTACAGAGCGGCATGGTGCATCATTACGCCGCCATCATTGTGGCAGGCCTGTTTCTGCTGGCGGTGATCATTCAGCTCATCATGCAACTATAAAGCACTGTGATGATAGAAGAACTGGCGTCAACGTTTCCCATTCTCACCTGTATTCTTTTTCTCCCCGTCATTGGGGCCGTGGTCCTGTGGTTATTCGACGACGAGGACATGGTCCGGACCTCTGCCTTGACGATTGCGCTCTTGGAGTTGGCTCTCTGCGTATTCGTGCTCCTACGATTCATTCCCGAATCGGCCGCCATGCAGTTTTCTGAGCATGTGCCATGGATTCCCGCCCTCGGAATCAGCTATCACCTCGCGGTCGATGGAATCAGTGTGCTGTTCGTTGGACTCACCGCCTTTCTCACGGTTCTGATCGTCATCTATAGTTGGGACACCGTCCGTCATCAAGTGAAGCTCTACATGATGGCGCTCCTTGCCCTCGAAACGACCACGATGGGAGTCTTCCTCTCCCTCGACTTGATCCTCTTCTTCGTCTTTTGGGAACTCATGCTCATTCCCAGTTACTTTATGATCAAGCTCTGGGGCGGAGGAGCGGAGCGGCACTACGCAGCACTTAAATTCGTGCTCTATACCTTGCTTGGCAGCGTCTTCATGTTAGTGGGCATCGCTCTCTTGGACATCAATTATCACCAGTGGGCGACACTACGCCATATAGAACCGACCTACTCATTCGACTTATTGGAACTGCTCTCCGTCCCGATTCCGTTCAGTCAGCAAATCCTCATTTTCTGGCTGTTGTTCCTCGGCTTCGCGTTCAAGGCCCCGGTATTCCCCTTCCATACCTGGCTCCCGGACGCCCTCTTCGAAGGTCCGATCGGCATGGCAGTGGTGCTGGCCGGGCTGAAGCTCGGCACATTCGGCTTCATCCGGTTTAGCATTCCGTTGCTCCCGGACGCATCGAAAAGCCAGACCGTCGTCTCAATCATCATGGTGCTGGGATTGGCGGCAGTTCTCTACGGAGCCATTATGGCGCTAGTCCAGCAAGATTTTCGACGGCTCCTGGCGTTCAGCAGCATCAGCCACCTCGGGTTTGTGGTGATCGGTCTGTTCGCCCTGAACTATCAAGGACTGCAAGGCAGCCTGCTTACCATGATCAATTTGGGATTCAGTACGGCAGGTTTGTTCTTCATTGCGGGCTTTCTCTACTCACGGCAACAGAGCACCCATCTGGGCTCATTCGGCGGCATGGCCAAACAGACCCCCTTGCTCGCAAGCTTTTTCCTGTTCATCGGGCTGGCATCGATCGGCTTGCCTGGCACCAATGGCTTCGTCGGTGAATTCCTCATCCTCTTGGGAACTTTCAAGGCCAATTGGCTGTACGGTGGGATCGCGGTCACCGGCGTCATCTTCAGCGCAGCCTATTTTCTCTGGTACTACGAGCGGTCAATGTTGGGACCGCTCGGCAAAGCTGTCAAGGACTCCATTCGCGATCTGCATCCCCGCGAAATACTCATTGCGTCGGCCTTGTCGTTAATGATCCTGTGGATTGGCCTCTATCCCTCCCCCTTCTTAAAAATGATGAACGGGTCGGTTCAGGCATTGGTGGATCGGCTTGAACGGGGAACCGTAGCGTCGCTCGAGTCCAAACAGGCAATACGGGTGGATTAATTCCTATGGGTGACTACGCGCTGCTCTATATTCTGTTTGCCCCCTTCGTGGGAGCCATCGCGCTGATCTTCGTCTCCAATCGGCAAACGATGCTCGTGCGAGGGATAGCCGCAGGATCAGCCCTTGTCTCTTTGCTTGCCTCGCTCTATCTGTTCTTCACCTACGATCACGTGAAGGCAGGATTTCAATTCGTCCAGCGATTCGAATGGTCCCGCCAACTGGGCATTGCGCTCCACCTCGGAGTGGATGGAATCGGCACCCCGCTGGTGCTGGCGTCGAGCATCTTGTTATTCGCAGGAATTTTCGTGTCCTGGCATATCAAAGATCGGATGAAAGAATTTTATATCTGGCTGCTCATCCTCGCCGCCGCCACGATCGGCGTCTTCATGTCGTTGGACCTGTTCTTTCTCTTCTTCTTCTACGAAATGTCCGTAATCCCCATGTATCTCCTGTTGGGCATGTGGGGAAGTCACACGAAAAAGTACAACGAGATGACGGATCCGGAAGGTCTCAAACAACGGGATTCGGTCGGATTCATCTTCAACTTTGGATCCAACAGTAAAGAATACGCTGCGATGAAACTGGTGCTTTTTCTTTCGGCTTTTGCCGTCGCAGCGCTGATGGGCATCTTGCTGATTTACAAATACGCGGGGCTCAATACCTTCGACATTCTGGTCCTGCGTGAACAAGCCAAGCTGATGAACATCCCGGTCTTGGGCACCACGCTCGACAAGATCATTTGGATCCTGATCTTCTTTGGCTTTGCTTCGATTGCGCCTCTCTGGCCTCTGCACTCCTGGTCTCCTGTGGGCCACGCAGCCGCGCCGGCCGCCACGAGCATGCTGCATGCGGGCGTGCTGATGAAGCTCGGTCATTTCTCCATCATCCGGGTGGCCTTTGAGATTCTGCCGGAGACCACCAGAGAACTCATGCCCATCGCAGCCGTGCTCTGCATGTTCAGTATCGTATATGGCGGGTTCGTCGCGTACTACGCCAAAGACACCAAGTACGTCATCGGGTATTCCAGTTCCAGTCACATGGGGTATGTCTTTTTGGGCATGGCCGCCTTGGACTACATCAGCTTGACCGGCGCGGTGATGTATATGTTTGCGCACGCCATGGCCACAGGTATGCTCTTTGCCATGGCCGGGTGGGTGTACGATCAGACGCACACGCGCGACATCCCCTCCCTTGGCGGGCTCTCGAACCGCATGCCGTTCATCTCCGGCTGTTTCGTAATTGCTTGCATGGCCTCGATCGGCGTGCCAGGCACCGTGAACTTCATCGCCGAAGTGATGATCATCGTCGGCAGTTGGAACAAGTACCCGCTCCAAGTCATCGTGGCCGTGGTCGGCATCGTCTTGACCCTGGCCTACTTGTTCAAGATGATGCGCGGGCTTTTCTACGGACCCATGGACCAGAAATACAGTCACGCACACGACGCAGTCTCCGCAGCTGACCGTCTGCCGCTCATGATCATGATTGCCGTCAGCATCGGATTCTTTTTCTTCCCCATGCATCTCTACAATGTCGTGAGATCTGGCGTCGATCCTTTGATCGCGAAGATCACCCGAGTCGTGCCGGTAGCACAGACAGGTGAAGGGTCAGGGGTGAGGAGTGAGGCGAGCGCCACTCCCCGGACGTCTGATACTCCGCTCTTGGCGAACAACCCCTCACCCCTTACCCCTTACTCCTCACGGGGGTCGGAATGACCTTCGCGCTCACGATATCATCCTCCGATCTGCTGCTGCTGCTCCCGGAGATCCTGCTCACGTCCTGGCTCTGTCTTATCCTGATCATTGATTTTTCGTTCCCTCAGCTGCCCAACGAACAATTAGCCTATTTCAGCATCGCTGGGCTCGTCGCCACCCTAGGCTGCCTGGCTTGGTTCGATGTCGCCGGCATCACCGGAACCCTTTTCGCGAACATGTTCGCCCTCGATCGGATGGCCCTGTTCTTCAAAATGTTCATCGTCGGATCGACGATCCTCGTTATTCTGGCCTCCATCGATTACATCCATCGATTCAAGTTCTTCCGCGGAGAATATTATTTCCTGGTCGTGATGTCGGCCCTCGGAATGATGTTTATGGCTTCCGCGAACGACCTGCTGTCGGTCTTCATCGCGCTGGAGTTTTCCACCATCGGATTCTACGTCCTCGTGGCCTATCTCCGCGAGGACATCGCCTCGAACGAAGCAGGCATCAAGTTTTTCATCCTGGGCATCTTCGCCGCAGCCCTCCTCGCCTATGGCATCAGCTTGGTCTACGGAGAAACAGGCAAACTGGTATTTTCCGATATGACGACGGTACAAACCACACCGGGGTTGGTCATTGGCTTCCTGCTGATCTTCGCCGCATTAGGATTCAAAATCGGCGCTGTGCCTTTTCATTCATGGATTCCTGACACCTATCATGGGTCGCCGACGCCGGTGACGGCATTCCTCTCGATCGCACCCAAGGGAGCGGCCTTTGCCATCCTCCTGAGAATGTTCTTCGTCTCCTTGGCGAACTTTAAGCCGGTCTGGACTCTGTTGCTTGTCGCTGTGTCCATCCTATCCATGACCTACGGCAACATCGTGGCCATCGCCCAAAAGAACATGAAACGGCTCTTGGCCTATTCCGGTATCGCCCAGATCGGCAACGTGCTGATCGGTCTCGCGACCGGTACGAAGATGGGCAGCGATGCCATGCTGTTCTACCTCCTGACCTATCTGTTCGCCAATCTCGGCGCCTTCGCCGTTGTCATTGCCGTCAGCGAAGCCATCGGCAGCGAGGAAATAGACGACTACAGCGGCCTGGGACGACGGTCGCCCTTTCTCGCCTTTTCGATGCTGATCTTTCTCTTGTCGTTGGCCGGAGTGCCCCCGCTGGCCGGCTTCATCGGAAAATTGTACATCTTTGTCGCTGCCATCAAAGAAGGGCTCTACGTGCTCATCACTGTCGGGCTCATCAACATCGTCATTTCCATGTACTACTACCTCATCGTCGTGAAGAAGATGTACGTCAACGAACCCCACGACCGGTCACCACTTAAAGTATCGGGCCCGATCAAAGCGGTGGTCTACGTCTGTCTCGCCGGCACCCTCGCGATCGGCGTCTATCCTCAACCAGTCACCGACTGGGTTGTCTCGGCCATCATGATATTTTCAAACGTGGCGGATCCAACTGCATCCCTTCCCATTCCCCCTGCCGTCATTCCCTTCGGCGGCTAAGCCTACGCGGGAACGGTTCCTCTGCGCCCGGCAAGCATTCTTCTGAAATATTTCTTGCAGGGCCTACCGGAGGAGGATACAGTTTCCAGGACATTGGCTTACATCCCCACGCCCGCACATGCTTGAACCATGGAATCCGCCACACAAGAACCTCCGACCACGCCCGCACCCGTTCATTCTGAGCCTGTTTCCCACAGCAGCCAAGCGCCGATCCCCAAGACCGGCTGGCTCATGGAGCGGTTCGCCCATTGGTCGATCGAGCAACGAGTCCTTGCGGGATTTGGGCTCGTCTTTGCCGGCATTGTAGTCATCAGCGCCATCTCCTACCGCAACACTTCCGTCTTGCTCGAGAATAGTCGGCTCGATACCAAGAGCCACGAATTGGTGCAGCTGCTCGGCTCAGTCGAGGAAGCCCTCGGCGCTGCTGAGAGTGGCCATCGACGCTATCTCGTTACCGGCGACGAGTCGTACCTCAAGTCCTATCAGGCCACTGTCGAACAAATGCCGGAATACCTTCGGTATCTCAGAGGCCTGACAAAAGAAGGAGCTGAACAACAAGACCGCGTTGAGGCACTCGAACGGCTCATCACCAGTCAGTTAAAGGCAGAGGCGGAAGCCATCGTCCAACGTAAGAAGCGTGGCTATGAAGGTGTCCGGCACCTCGCACTCGCCGGGGCGGCAAAGAACGAGATCGAGGGAATCCATCGCCTAATGACAGAACTCGACACGGCCGAGCAACGAGTACTTCATGCCCGTGTGGAAGAATCGGCTGGAAGCACGAAAAATACGATCGCCCTGCTCGGGCTCGGTGCATTCCTCCAATTGGTTCTCTTGGCCTCCGTATACATTCTCATCCATCATGATATCGCCGAGCGACGCCGCGTGGCTGCGGAGTTGCAAAGCCGTGGCGAGCTGCTCCAGGCAGCCAATAAAGAATTAGAAGCATTCAGCTATTCTGTGTCTCATGACCTGCGCGCCCCGCTCCGTCATATCGACGGATATGCGGCACTCTTGTCCAAAGCGGCCGGTGAGACGCTGAATGATAAAGCACGCCGCTACTTACAGACGATTTCAAGTTCCGCGAAGCAAATGGGACAACTGATCGACGACTTGCTCGTTTTTTCCCGTATGGGTCGCCAGGACATGCTCCGTACGACGGTCAATTTGGATCAACTCGTCAAGACCGTCCTTCATGATTTACGTCTTGACTTGCAAGGGAGGACAATCTCCTGGACAATACACCCATTACCTAACGTTTCAGGAGATCCGGCGATGTTACGACAAGTTTTTGTGAATCTGATCTCCAACGCGCTGAAATTCACGGCCACGAGGCTGGAGGCCAAGATCGAAATCGGCGCCGGCCCGCGAAACTCCGGTGAAACTGAGGTGTTCGTGCGTGATAATGGGGTAGGATTCGATATGCAGTATGTCAACAAGTTATTCGGCGTCTTTCAACGTCTTCACCGGAACGACGAGTTTGAAGGCACCGGCATCGGGCTCGCCAATGTGCGCCGAATCATCCATCGGCATGGTGGACGGACCTGGGCCGAAGGAGCACCGGACCAAGGCGCTACCTTCCACTTTTCTCTTCCCCTCGCGAGGTCTCTCAGATGACCACGGTCAAGCCCATCTTACTCGCTGAAGATAACCCGCGTGACGCCGAACTTGCGCTGGCCGCCATGGAAGAGCATCACATCGCCGACAAAGTGGTGGTCTGCCACGACGGAGCTGAAGTCCTCGACTATCTCTATTGCCGTGGAATCTTTGCTTCCAGACAGCAGGGCAATCCCGTGGTCGTGTTTCTGGACCTCAAAATGCCTAAAGTCGACGGGCTCGAGGTCTTGAGAGCTATTAAGAACGACGCAAACCTGAAGCCGATTCCCGTCGTCATGCTCACATCCTCGCGCGAGGAGCGCGATTTGGCGCAAAGCTATGCGTTGGGGGCTAACGCTTATGTGGTGAAGCCGGTTGAGTTTCAACAGTTCATCGCAGCCGTGAAAGAACTGGGTGTTTTTTGGGGCGTAATCAATGAACCGCCCCCCGAAGGCTCTAAGCCGAACGCGTAGCCTCCTCACAAAGGACCTGTGAAACTCCCTCTTCTCCTACTCCACCTTGAGGACGATCCGGTCGACGCGGAACTCATTGTGACCACACTGATCGAGGGCGGAATCCCCTGCCAGTCGAAACTCGTCGACACGCGGCAGGCATTTGTGGCGGCCCTCAAAGAAGGCCGGATGGATCTCATCCTGGCGGACTATTCGATCCCAGGATTCGACGGGATGACGGCACTCACCTTGGCACGTCAACACCGTCCTGAAGTACCCTTCCTTTTTGTCTCGGCCACTATCGGAGAGGAACTGGCCATCGACGCTATGCATCAAGGCGCGACGGACTATGTACTCAAGCAACGGCTCGGGAGACTGGTGCCATCGGTCCAGCGCGCGTTACGTGAGCTCGATGACCGAGCCGAACGGAAGCGGGCGGAAGAAGCCCTTCGGCAGAGCGAAAAACAGTTTCGACAATCCCAGAAGATGGAAGCGGTTGGCCGGTTGGCCGGAGGGATCGCGCATGACTTCAATAATCTCCTGACCATCATCATGGGCTACAGCCAAGTCCTCTTGACGGAACTCGGCCCTCAACACCCCCTTCGCGGAAAGATCGAAGAAACATTGAAGGCCGGCGGAAAGGCCGCGTCACTGATCCGACAACTGCTCACCTTCAGCAGTAAACAATCGACGGACCCGAAAATTCTGTCGCTCAATACCGCTGTCACAAGTCTAGAAAACATGCTACGCCGCCTCATTGGCGAGGACGTACAATTTGTGGTTAAACTCGATCCGAAGAACGGGCGGCTGCGCGCCGACCAAACCCACCTTGAACAGGTTCTGGTCAACCTGGTCGTCAACGCGCGGGATGCCATGCCGAAGGGCGGAACGATCACGATCGAAACGGCCCAGGTCGAACTGACCCGCAGTCCGGTGTACCACATCGCTCCGTTGCAGCCCGGCTCCTATGTTCGCTTGGCCGTCAGCGATACCGGCTGTGGCATGGACCTCAAAACACAATCCCATATCTTTGAACCATTCTTCACCACGAAGGGGGAGGGGAAGGGCACAGGGCTGGGCCTCTCCACTGTGTACGGGATTGTCACTCAATGCGGCGGAGCCATCGACGTCACCAGCCGCGTGGGCCACGGCACACGCTTCGATCTGTATTTCCCAAGCGTCGAGTCCGACATCCTACCCACGACGCCGACTCAGCCATCGGGACGGCCTCAGCGGGGCACAGAAACGATTCTCTTGGCGGAAGATGAACCAAGCGTACGGACGCTGGTGCGAGACGAGTTACGGAAGCTGGGTTACAAAGTCGTAGAAGCCAAGAACGGGGTTGAAGCCTGCCTGCTGGCGACGCAACAAGCAGAATCGTTTCAGCTCCTTCTGACAGACGTCGTTATGCCCGGCATGGGCGGACGGGAACTGGCGCAACATCTCTCCGTCATCAATCCAGAATTACGAACCCTGTTCATGTCGGGGTATATGGATGACGTCGGCATCATGGCCGGACAAGAAGAGGGCACCACCAGTTTCTTACAAAAGCCCTTCACTCCTGAGGTGCTTGCCAGCTCAGTCCGCAATCTGCTCGATGCCCGCATGCCATCGGACAAGGCTGGCGATACCCCATCGACACTCAAACCAACCCCTCGCTAGCCATGTGAGGAGTTCGTGTCGAAGCCGTTGCCCCTGTCCGCAAATCATTTGACGCTCCATATCGGCGCTCTTTATACTTGATCCTGAGACACTATGGTACGGGACAACAGCCTCCTCCGGTCTCTCCCTTTCATCCCTGTCGCCCGCATCCTGCTGGGTATCATTTTTGTCATATCCAGCGGACCTACAGCGGCGACGGCTCAAACCCTCACAGGGGATCGACTCGGAGAGGGCTTATCCATCTCCACCTGGAACCCTCAAGCACAATGTCCTGACGTCGCACCGTTGATCGCCGTCGAGATTGACCCCAACCGCTATCGCTTTACCGTGCACTACTACCAGCAGGAGGGGCTCTCGGACCCGCTCGATATTCGCCAATGGCAAGAACGAACCGGCCACGACCTGGTCTTCAATGCCGGGCTCTTCCGTGAGAACTATGCGTATCTCGGGCTGCTCTATGGAAACGGCCGCTCACTGGGGAGCAAGCGGCACAGCACTTGGCTGGGGCTGTTTGTCGCAGAACCGGCGGAGGATCGTTCGCGCCGCGCGCGGGTTTTGGATCTGACCTTTGACACCTTTGACGAGCAGCACGTTCCCTATCGAGAAGTGGCGCAATCGCTTATGCTCCTCGACCGAACCGGAAAAATCCGTGTCCGCCAAACCGGGAAACGCGCACATCAGACCCTCGTCGCAGAACAAGGCGATGGGCATCTCCTCGTCCTCAAGACTACGGAGGTGGTGTCACTCCATGCCCTTGGGGAATGCCTGCGGGACGCCTTTCCTTCCCTGCGCCAGGTCATGGCCATGGACGGAGGATCCTCTTCCGATGTCGCCGTCAGCTCCTCACTCAGAAAAGCCACGTCTGAGGCGGCCGGTTTACACCCCTGGATACCTCTGTTAGAAAACAGCATCACAACCCATATCGGACTTCCGGCAGTGATCGGGATCAGCCCGCGCCAGAAACAACCGGCGCCAAGACCATAGATATATGAGCTTGCCGAGGCGGCGTAGGCTGAGTCAAGATCAGACTCTTTCAGCGGCGCCCAGATTCAACCGGAAAGCCTGCTGCAAGCCAGGCATTCATGCTTCCGGTGACATTGTAGACATGACGGTAGCCCAAATCGGCCAGCGTTTCTGCCGCAATGTTGCTGCGATGTCCGGACTGACAATAGACCACCAGATGGTCTTCCAGTTGGGCTCCGATCTCCCGATGCCGAGCTTGAATTTCCCTGAACTCAATGTTCAGATCAGTTCCGGGAATGAATCCTGTCGCATGTTCTTCCGCAGATCGGACATCGATCAGGATGAAACCCTTTTGTGGCATCGAAGGCGCCTTGGTCAATCCGGCACGTAATTGCTGGACTGTGAGCAAGTAGGAATGATGGGCTGACACCGCACTGGTCGAGATTGTAGACAGTAGAAACAGACCGAGAACAGCGGCGACAATGCGTATGGTCATGATTGGCCTCCTTCCACAATCAAAGCGGAACGTTGTTCATCCGGAATCACACTCACTCATATGATAGGGACTGCATGAAGATTTGGTCAAGTCTCGCCGTCCTCTTCGCCATCGCATTGGCCGGCTGTGGCGAGGGGGCAAAACTACTTCAGGAAAAGGAGGACGGAGGGGTTGTCGCCTATCCCTTCATAGGAGAACAGGGACCCATGCTCTCCTCCTTTCGCACGGACGCCCTCGCTCTTATGAAGGAGAAATGCGGGGGGCTCTATACCATCGTGCAGGAAGGGGAAACCAGAGGGAGAAGCCGCATGGCCAGCCCGATAGAAGGCGCCCAGGAAATTGTGCAGGAGCGCCGATGGGGCATTCAATTTCAGTGTAAGTAAGGGAGGTTCTGCTACGAGGGGGTTGGTGGTGTGCTTGTTAAATCGTCGATGGTCAGCAGGCTGACGAGCGTGAGCCCCTCAGCTTCAACCTTGCGCCGCCCATCCTGCTCCTTCCGATCTACGATCACCA
>ERZ1292633.1275-Hain-H41-02um-R1-1275-length-27535-cov-6_pt1 | contig 27535 bp, 24 predicted proteins | sample MGYA00564406_ERZ1292633 | MGnify/ENA primary metagenome ERZ1292633 (study PRJEB36523, sample SAMEA6512639) | groundwater metagenome | collected 2019-01-08 | study: AquaDiva: Metagenomics assemblies of 32 groundwater samples | reverse complement strand
CATCATCCGTCCGACAGAACGTCCCGCCCTTGACACGGACACGCTCATGGAAGCGTCAGCGACCGAACGTCGCTCCGCACCTGCGGGCGGCTCCGCTCGTCTGTGACTAACGCGGGAAACGGTATCAGGTCGGGTCATCGACTCGACGCTTTATTCCGCGCGTTCGGACGATTCGTCGGGTCTGCGGACCCGACCTACAAGTCTATTTCCGACATCGCGATTACATCTACCTGAACCCGGTCCGGAACGGGTACGTGGAGCATCCGGAGGATTGGCCGTGGTCGAGCTTCCATAGGAACGAAGCGACGTCATTCTGAGCGAAGCGAAGAATCTTGGCTCGACCCGGGCTTGTCCTTGAGCGTAGCGAAGGAATCGAGTCCGGTGGAGTTACCGGCGATCGAGGAGTAAATCGGCTGTGCGAGCCAACGGTAACGGCAGGTGCGAGCACCTGCCCTACCCGTCTGTTCGCCGCTCCGTGAGCGGTTCAACTTCGCTTTTCCATCGGTACGAAGTCACGGCGCGGAGCGCCCAGGTAAAGCTGGCGGGGACGCGCGATCTTCAATTCGGGGTCGGATAGCATCTCCAGCCACTGCGCCAGCCAACCGGCCGTGCGCGGAATCGCAAAGAGAACCGTGAACATCGCCACGGGGAATGCCATAGCCTCGTAGATGATGCCCGAATAGAAATCCACATTCGGATAGAGGCGGCGACTGATGAAGTAGTCGTCCTGCAGGGCGATACGCTCCAGCTCGACCGCGATGTCGAGCAATTGGTTGCGGCCGGTGACTTCGAACACGGAGTCGGCGATTTTCTTGATGATGGCCGCTCGGGGGTCGTAGTTCTTGTACACCCGATGACCGAAACCCATGAGCTTGAGTTCGCCGCTCTTCACCCGCTTGATGTAGTCGGGTACACGGTCGAGCGAGCCGATTTGATGGAGCATTCGCAACACGGCCTCGTTCGCGCCGCCGTGCAAGGGTCCGTAGAGTGCGGCGGCCGCGGCGGAAACGGCACAATAGGGGTCGGTAAGCGAGCTGCCGACAGTGCGCATGGCGCTGGTGCTGCAATTCTGCTCGTGATCGGCGTGAAGAATGAAAAGGACCTCCAGGGCCCGTTCGAACACGGGATTGGAGACGTATTTCTGATCCGACATGCGGAAGAGCATGTTGAGGAAATTCCCGACATAACTCAGCTCGTTGTCCGGATAGGCGTAGCGAAGTCCGAGGCTGTGGCGGTACGCGAACGCCGCCAGCGTGGGCATCTTGGCGATCAGGCGGCGAACCTGAAGCTCGCGCGACTGCGGATCGTTTACGTTTCGAGAATCGGGGTAGAAGGTGGACAGGGCCGCGACCGTGCTGACCAGGATTCCCATCGGGTGTGCGTCGTGGTGAAATCCGTCGATGAACTTCTTGACGTTCTCGTGAATCAGGGTGTGGTGGGTGATCTCATGGACCCAGGTCTCGAGCCGGGCGCGCGTCGGAAGCTCGCCATAGAGCAGGAGGTATGCGACCTCGAGATACGTCGCCTTCTCCGCAAGCTGGTCGATGGGATATCCGCGGTATTCGAGAATGCCGCGGTCACCGTCGATGTAGGTGATCCGGCTCACGCAGGAAGCGGTGTTCATGAAGGCCGGGTCGTAGCTCAACAATCCGAAATCGGCCTCGTCCGTCTTGATCGTCCGCAGGGCCGTGGCGCGGACGGCGCCGTTTTCGATCGGCGCTTCGTAGGTTTTCCCGGTGCGTTGGTCGGTCATCGTCAGAGTGTTTTTGCTCATCGCACGATTCCTCCGAATCCAGAATATCTCAACTAAGCCGCGGCGGGCGTTCTTCGGCTCAGTCGGCTCACCCGACTTGAGCGAGAAGCCCCCACAGCCAACCGCCAGCCGGTTATCGATCGAATGACGATGCCGTCGCGCGAACGCGCAGGTTGACCCTCGCACCGACCGTTCAGCTCGGTGACCGGCGATTCAATGCCCCCAACAACCTCCTTGACAGTGGTCGCACCGTCAACCGGGCAACACGTAGCGGATATCACCGCCCTGCAAGAACCGGACCAGAGGAGAAGCATCGGGCAAGAAAAAACACCGCCCGGCGCTCTTGATGCCGCAGGTTCGTGGTCTGCGGATGCGCGATTCCACGCAACCATTGATCTATCTCCCCGAACCACGCTTGCCCCGTGGAAACGCCTCCTCGTCTGCTACCGCCCGGAGGCCGTCCTTAGCCGCCTACGCCCTCAGGGAAGCCGGAATGCGGCCGGGAGGGGGTGAATCGCCCGTTCCGCCGCCGATTCTTTCATGTTGCTCGCGTTGGAAGACGAACGGCTCGGTCGTCAGCAGGTAGGGCCGGTGCTGTGCGACGCTGATCAACAAGGCCGTCGCGGCGAAGTTGAAGAGCAGGCTGCTTCCCCCGTATGAGACAAACGGCAGCGTCATTCCCGTGATCGGCAAAAGCCCCACGGTCATCCCGACGCTGATGGTCGCTTGAGCGCCGATCAGGGCGACGACCCCGACGGCGAGCAGGCGGGCGAACGGTTCGGGGGTGGCCGAGGCGATCCGCACCCCTGCGATGACGATGACCGCGAAGCAGGTCATGACGATCGCCCCGCCCGCCAGTCCCCATTGATGGGCGACGATGGCGAAGACGAAATCGTTGTGGCGGTCGGGCAGCAGATTGTTTTCGATGTAGATGCCCCGGCCCCACCCCTGACCGAGGAGGCCGCCGCTGCCGATCGCGTTCTTCGAGTGAACGAGTTGATACCCGGAGCCGGCCGCCCATTCCATCGCCTGCCGTTTCGTGGCGAGAGCGCGGTATTTCTCCGGCTGGTCGATGACGGCCCGCCGAAGCGAATCATTCTGCATCAGGACGGCCGTGACGCGAAGCCGTTGATACGCCGCCAATCGCCCCCACGCGAGCGGGATGAGTGCCACGCTGATGACACTAATGATGGCCAGGTGCCGGATGCGGGCGCCTGCGATAAAAAGCATCGCGAACAGCACCGGCACGAGAAGCATCGCCGTACCCAGGTCCGGCTCGAAAAGGATGAGCGCCATGGGCACGGTCGAGGCGGCGAGCGGTACGAGCAATCCGCCGAACCGCCGGTAGTTCTTGCGAAATCGCAGGTACCACGCCAGCGCGACCACGTAGGCGACCTTTACGAACTCCGAAGGCTGCAACAGAATCCCCGGAAGCTGAATCCAGCGATACGCCCCGTTGCGCGGCGAGGTCAGCCCGCCCATGCTCGTGTGCAGAATCTTCGCGACCAGCAGCGGCACCAGCAACAGCACCGCGGCGAGGAAGATCGCATACGCGTAGCGGCCGACGCTCTGGTATCCGATCCGCAGCACGATCGACGCGACGGCCAACCCCGCGACGACGCGCAGCGATTGCTTCACCGCGTTGGCCGGACCGTCGTGGCCCGCGGCGTAGTGCGTGTCGGTCACGTAGATGCACGCCAGGCCGACAAACGTGAGCACGGCGATGGCGGCGGCGATCGCCCAACCGGGGTTGGTGAGATCGTACGACGATCGCCTCACGGGGCTTTGCCCTCCGTCGCCGGATGGATGACCCCCCCGAGCCCCCCCTTTGCAAGGGGGGGCACGTCCGGGTCCGGGCCCAGCACGTCGAGCAGCACCGCGGAAACGTCTTTCGCGAGCGGACCGCTCGTGCGACCGCCGCTGCCTCCGAACTCCACCAGCGCGGCGAAGGCCACACGCGGCGTCTTCGACCAATCCGGACGACCCGCCGCGTCGATGGGCTGCAGAAAGCCCGCAAACCAGGCATGGGCGTGGTTTCCGCCTTCCGGAGGCGGATTCGGCGGCCAGCGCGTTTCCACTTCGACCTTGTTCGGATCGAAGATCGCCAGCGGGTTTTCCTTCCTGAACCGCTCGATGGCCGGACCCTTCGACCCCTCGCGGACGATCGCGACGTGCTCGTTGCGATACTCGTCGAGGTACGGAATGCGGTAGGCGGTCGGCCAGGGATGGGCCGTGGCGCTGCCCGTCTTGCCGCAGAGGGCGTACCGTTCATTCACGAAATGGGCGTACTTGTAGGCGGTGCCTTCGGGATCATTGACCACGCCGTAGATGCCGCGGCGGATGACCGACCACTGCTCGGGCGTTCCCGGCAGCGTCCATTCCGGCGAAGGCTCGGCGCCGCGCACGAGCGTGACAGGCCGGTATCGTCCGTTCGCGTAGGTCGCCATCAGGTTTGCGACCTGCACCGGCGTCATAGACAGCTCGCCCTGGCCGATCGCGAAAAGTCTCGCCGTTCCCGGCGTGACGGAGAGGTTCTTATTACGCATTAACCAGCTCGGCGTGGGGTTAATGCCTTCTTCGTCTTCGCGCAACCCGAGTCCCGATTTGCGTCCGATGCCGACCATGTCGAACGCGCCGCAAAGGCGGTCCACGCCCAGCATTTCGCCGAGACGATACATAAAAACGTTGCAACTGCCGGTCAGCGCCTGTTCGACGTTGATCAGACCGTGGGCCATCCGCGTTTCCGTGCCGTGGATTTCCCAGCAACGCCAGCGGTCCGGATGGTCGGGCAACAGATAACCCCTGCATTCTTCGCGCGTATCGGTTGTGACGACGCCGTTAAACAGGCCCGCAAGGCAGACCAGCGGTTTGATCGTCGAGCCCGGCGAATAGCGCGTCGTCACGGCGCGGAAGAGCAGCGGCAGGCGATCGGTGTCGTCGCGGAGCCGCGGATACAACGCCGAGAATCGATTCGGATCGTACGACGGGTACGACACCAGCGCCAGCACCTCGCGCGTGGCGACGTCGAGCACCACGATCGCGCCGCCGTTCGAGTCCGAATGCTTCCCGACGGTTTCGCCGAGCAAATCGTAGAGGCGGCGCTGCAGCGGAGCATGGATCGTCAGCAACGCATCCCGGCCGTTCTCCGCGGAAATGTCCTCGATCACCTTGCCGTCGCGGTCACGGACGATCTGCCCGCGCCGACCCCGGAGCGTCTGCTCCACCGCCCACTCCGCCCCGCTGATGCCCAGCGTCTCCCTGCCGTGATACTCGGCGAACGGATCACCGGCGTTGGGATCGTTTTCAACCGCCTCGCGATCGACCGGTCCGACGCGACCGAGCACGTGCGCGAAAGCCTCGGAGTTCGGAGCGAAACGCCGCACCGACGACGCGTCCACGTGAACCCACGGATACCGCCCGAGCCGCTCCCGCGCCGCAATCTGCTGCGCGGCGCCAAGCTCGGTCAAAACGGCGTGGGCGTCGCTCTCTTCAGCCACCGGGGCGTCGAAACCGCGTCGTCCGGCCACGCCCGCGCGGATCTGAAGAACGTGTTCGTAGTTTTCCCGCGCGCGGCCGTGAACCGTTTGCGTGCTCAGCGAACCCGTTGATGCCGCGAACCGTTCGAGATCGTTCCACAGGTCGCGCAGTTCGTCCGCGAGAGCCTTCTCCACTTCCTCGTCCGTCGTCGCATCGGGATATCGCCGGGCGCGCTTCCACCGGCGGGCCTCGCGGTCCAGCGACACGCCCGTCGGATCGAATTCCGCCGCGATCGCGCCGAAATCGATCGTCAGGTCCCACGCCGGTTCGTCGCTGACGAGCACTTCGCCGGCACGGTCACGGATGCTCCCGCGAACAAACGGAAGCTGCGTCGGCGCCAAAACGACGGCCTCCTCGGCGCGACGGCGGTAGTAGTCGCCCTGGACGATCTGGAGCTGCCCCAGGCGCGTCAACAGCACGACAAGCGCACAACCGAGCAGAATCAAGAATGCGCGGAGTCGCTTTTCAAACATCGGGCGTCTCCAGCGTATGCAACCCGGCGTGCGAGTATCGCGGGCGGGCGATGCCCAGTAACCGCGAAAGCCTCAACAACAACCGGTGCAGCAGCGGCGCCCAAAGGGCCGTGTACAGCGAAACGAGCAGCGCTCCCACCGACCAATCCACCCACACCGACTGCGCGGGCGTATACATGATGCGGCGGTAGAACATCCACCCCGTCTGCACCGGCAGGCAGATGCACAACGTCATCGTGAACTGCGTCATCGCCCGGTAGCGGAACACGTACTCACGAACGGACGTCACGCCCAGCGCGGCCAGTGCGTAGGACAGCGAGATCAACCCCGGCCGCTCGACCGTCATCAGATCCGCACAAAACCCGATGGCCCACGCCGCGATGATCCCGTCCTTCGCGCGGGCGTACAGTGCGAAGTACACCACGCCGACGATCAGCCAGTCTGGACGGACCCCGCCAATCCCCAGGAAAGGCGCGACGGCGGTCTGCAAGGTAAGCAGCACAGCCGCCACAATGACGAACGTCGTCCAGCGCATGGTCCGCTCCTACTGCCGCCCCGGCGGCGCCGCCTTCAGTACCGCGAGTGGTAACGAGCGGTCATTTCGGCCCGGGCGGCAAGGCCGTCGCAAACGGCAGATCACGCGTCCGATCCGCGGCGAGAACTTCCAGTACCGCCCCCGAAGCCGACACCTGCACGCGCGGATCGCCGGATCGCTCCAGCAGGTTCGCCAGCGCCGGCAACGCCTCCGCACGACCGATCGCTCCCGCCGCACTCGCCGCCAGTTGGTGAATCCGTAGCAACTGATCCGAACCCGGATCGTCGGGATCATCGCGCGGCGGACGCTGCAATTTCAGCCCTTCGAGCGCAACCGCCAGCCCCTCGTCGTCCGCCCCCCCTGCGCCCTCCCTTTGCAAGGCCCCCCCGAGCCCCCCCTTTGCAAGGGGGGAGGGGTGGCGGAGCTTTCCCAGTCCGCGCGCCGCCGCGAGTCGCGTCTCGAAGTGTGTCCCTGTCGCCAGTTTATAACGAAACGTGTCCTCGTAAACCGGATCGCTGGTGGCCGCAAGGGCGGTAAGGGCGAAGACTTCTTCGGACCCGACACCGGAATTGGCCATGAAGGTAAGCTCCTGCCGCGCCTCCTTATTGCCCAACCGCGCCATGCCCTCCAACGCATGCTGGCGGACGCCCGCATCCGAATCCTTCATCGCCCGGGCGAGCACCTTCACACCGCTCGGTTCGTCGAGCAGGGCGATCGCGATGGCGGCATTGCGGCGGACGGCGGCGTCGGCGGCGTAGAGCAGATACCCGGTGAGCCGCCCGGTCTGCTCGGTGCGGCCGAGGCGGTGCAGGGCGTACAGGGCGGCCACCCTGACGCTGGCGTTGGCGTCTTCGAGTCGGGTCCGCAGGCCGGACTCCGCCGAAGCGTCGCGCAGCCGTCCGACGGCCATGCAGGCGGCGAAACGCACGCCGGGGTGCTCGTCGAGCAGCGCCGAGCGAATCCACGGACGGACCTCCTCGGACGCGACCGCCTCCAAGGCCTCAACCGCTTCCGACCGGACCACCGGATTGTGTTCGTAGCGAATGGCGGTCTTCAGGCATTCCAGCGCATTTCGCCGCAATCGCGCTTTGTCGAACCGGTCTGCGGGCGTTGAACCGGTCGCGCAGCCTGCGGCGACGCACGATGACACGGCGAGCGCCATCAGCGCGCCAAGGCGCTTGTCCCGGCGACGATCGAAAATCGGCAATCGAAAATCGGCAATCCGCACCGGTCAATCCTCAATGAGCATTCGCGCCCGCATGATCCAGTAGTCGAGGAACAGGAGCAACCAGAGGAGCGCGCATCCCCAGCCGAACCAGTCGCCGAAGCGCGTGTAAAGCGTATACCGCGAATCGACGCCGACGTTGGCCACGGAAAATCCGGCGTTTCGCGGCCAGGGGTCGTCGGTCTTGCCCACCACGCCATCGTGAATGCGCCCCGACGGGTCGACAAACGCGCTGACGCCCGTGTTTACCGAGCGGGCCGCGCCGACGCGATTTTCGACGGCGCGGAACACGCAGATCGCAAGGTGTTGCGGCTGCTGGATGCTGCGTCCGAACCAGCCGTCGTTGCTGATGTTGAGCAGGAAGTCCACGCGCTTGGCGTCGCCGCCGTGCGCGAACTCGCGGGCGACATAGGGCATCACGTCTTCATAACAGATCGGGATCCCGAACCGGAAAGTCCGCCCCGGCTGCGACGCAGGCCGCATCTCGAACGAATGAAAGCCCTCGCCGCGGAACAGTGAATACTCGTAGTCGCCGTCCGGCCCGCTGAAGGGCATCAGGCGGTTCATCCAGAAGTACAGGAATCGCAGCTTGCCGAACTGAAACGGAACGACCTCGCCGAAATAGACGAGATGCACCTTGTCGTATCGCCCCGGTTCGCGGCCGTCGGGATGGAAAACCGTCGCGGAGTTGTGCCGGCGCTCCTTCGACAGCAGATCGTATGGCGTCAGCACGAGCGACGCGCTGCCGGTCACGACGTACGCGTTGTTCTCCGCGGCGTGCTTCTGCAAGGCTTGAAAGCTCGAACGCGACAACGGCGGATACTTGAAGTCGCGGGCTTCGGGATTGAGATACATGATCCACGGCGTCTCGGGCAGCAGGTACAGGTCCGGCTTTTCGCGGGCGGCCGCCTGCATCATCGCGAAGTACGTGTTCCGCTTTTCGACGTCGTCTGCCTCGTCCGCATCCACAGTCATCACGTAGTCGCCCTGGATTACGGCGACCTTCGGGCCGACGCCCTCCGTGTCGCGGTGCAACTGCACCTGTCCGTAAACACACGCGGCGACAACGACGAATCCTGCAAATCCCGCGCCCATCCGCGCGCGGCGGCGAAGGCGACCTCCGGACGGATCGGACTCCGAATCCGCCGGCGATCGCCGCCGGAGAAAAATACAATCCGCGATCGCCCCGTTGACCGCCGCCGCGACGAAGCTCACACCGTAGGCCCCCACGAGGTCGCTCACCTGAATAAGCGTCAACACCTTGTACAGACTGTGCGACAGAAAAAACCACGGAAACCCGGAAATCACGACGGCCCGCAAAAGCTCGCCGCCAACCCACACGCACGGAAACGCGATCGCAAGCGGAATACGCCGGCGGCGGATCACGTGACGCAGTGGGCAGGCCATCAGCGGAAAATACGCGGCCAGATAGATCGATAACGCGACGTAGCCGGCGCCCGTCGCCTCGTACAGCCAGTGCATGTCAATCAGGAAGAACGCCAGCGCCCAGACGTAACTGTAAAAGTAGACGCGCGGCGCGTGGGTGGAGGCGCCGACCAGGATCAACCACGGCACGAGGCAGACAAAGGTCAGCGGCCAGAGACTGATCGGCGCAAAGATCAGGCTCTTGAGAACCAGCGTCGCCAACCCCAGCAAGGCGAGCGTTCGATGCCCTTCAATGGACGAGACGAGCGCGGAGACCGTCTGGTGGCCCAGGTCGTAAGACCTGGGGTCCGGTGACTGGCGTTCTGCGATAGGTCGGCGCGATCGGTTCAATGTCGGTCCATCCCTGACCCGACGCACATGGCGAGCGCCGAGCCGCGGGCTTCAGCCCGCGCGACCCCACGACTGACGCCGGGTGCCCCACCGCTCGCCGTGCGGCCCTGACGCGAAACACTTACACGCGATCAAGCGAAAGCAGCATCACCAGATCACCGTCGCGCACCGCCGGACTTCGCGGCGGCTGCACGATGAGCGCATCCGCGTTGCCCATGCCGATCGCGTCGCCCGATCCGTGCCAAGATAACACGCGGGCCTCGCACTCGCCATTGGCGGCGACGACCGCACGCGCGGGACAAAAACTACGCCGATCGCCCGTCGCGGGGAGCTTCCCGCGCAGCACCGCGCGAACAAGCGGTTGGACGACCTGCCGACCCTGCAACGCGGCCAGCGCCGGGACCATCAGCAGGTGAAACCCGACCAGCGCGCTCACCGGATTGCCCGGCAAGGCGAAGATCAATTTGTCCGCCGGCGTCGTGGCGAAAATCGTCGGTCGCCCCGGCTTGATCGCCATCTTGTGGACGTGGAACTCCGCCCCGCACTCCTTGAGCACTTCGGGAACGAAGTCGAATGCCCCCATCGAAATGCCGCCGGTGATGCAAAGGACGTCGCTCCGCAATCCCTCCTTGATTCTTTGCCGGAGCAAGTTGCGGTCATCGCCGGCGACGCCGAGGACGACCGGCTCGCAGTGCGCGGCCCGCACCAGCGATTCGAGTATGTATTGATTGGAGTTGCGGATTTGCGCTCCGGTAGGTTTTTCCCTGATGTCGATCAATTCGTCGCCGGTCACGAGGATCGCGACGGTCGGACGCCCATGGACGCTCACGCGAGCCGCCCCCGCCGTCGCGGCCACGCCGATGTTGACCGGCGTCAGGAGGCTTCCCGCGTCAAGCACGGTCTGTCCCGCTCTCGCGTACGTCGCTCGTCGCGTGATGAACCTGCCCGGCTGCACCGACTCGCGGACAACCACCGCTTCGCCCGACGGCGACACCTCCGTACTCTCGACTCGAACCACGGCGTCCGCCCCGCAGGGAATCGGCGCGCCGGTGTTGATTTGCATAGCCTCGCCGGGTTGAAGCGTCCGCGCGGATTGCTTCCCTGCCGCGATCTGCCCGACGACCCGCAGGGTGACGGGCGTCGTCATCGTGTCCGCCGCCCGGACCGCGTACCCGTCCATCGACGACCGGTCGAACGGCGGGTAATCCACGTCGCAGGCAACCGGGGCCGCCAGCGTGCGCCAAATCGCTTCGGCGAGCAGCATCTCCACCGCAGGTAGCGGCTCGGCCTGCGCGAGAACGATCCGTTGCGCCTCATCAACGTCGATCATGCGCCATAGTCTATCCGAGTGCACTGCTCCGGCGAACGGACGACCAATCCGAGCCGGGAGCGTCAGCGACCGGTGTAGCGTCGCGGCTCGTCCGCGGCGCACCTCCCCCCATTGCCAAGGGGGGATAAAGGGGGGTTCGTTCTCTTCGTGGCTCCGCGGCTCGGATTGGCCCGCGCTGGTTCGCGTGACCAACCCGTACGGCACGGCCTTCAGCAACACCGCCCTCCTCACCCCCCGCAGTTCGCGCTCCTGAGCGTTTTTTCGCTGCTTTCCGCCGGGCCGTGGGGGGTATTGAGGTTTCCGAGGCCGTGTGTAGAATATGCGGCTCGGCGCGGAGAGCGCCAGTACGGAAGGTAGGTTAGCCGGCAATGAAAAAAGACATCCATCCCAAGTACATGAAGTGCATCGTCCACTGCGGTTGCGGCGAGACGTGGGAGACGCGCAGCACGGTTCCCGAAATCAAGGTCGAAATCTGCTCCGCGTGCCACCCCTTCTTCAAGGGCGGCGGGAACAAGGTCATCGACACGCTCGGACGAGTCGACCGCTTCACCAAGAAGTTCGGCTCCGACTACTTTGCCAACAAGCCCAAACCCAAGCCGACCACGGCTCGGCGTTAGCTTGGCATCGACCCAACCGAACCACGCGCCCGGGTTCCCAGCGAATCCGGCGCGTGGTTCTTTTCATGGGGGAACCCGAATTGATCCGATGCATTCAACGCCGTTCTGCTGACCCATCCGAGCCGTAGGCTTTAGCCTGCGCGACCGGCCGCGCGTGCTGAAGCACGCGGCTCAGGGGTGATGAACATGATCGCCGAAACCAACGTCAACGATAAGCTGATCGCCAAACTTAACGAGATATCCGCGCACTACGACGACCTGCACAACCAGCTCGCCGATCCCGACGTCGCGTCCAACGCCATGCGGACCGTCGCCATCACCAAGGAGATCGGCCGACTCCGCCGCCTTGTCGATCCCTACCGTAAGTTCCGCAAAGTCCGCGATGATCTCGAACAGACCCGCTCCATCATCGACGACCGCACGCAGGACGCCGACCTCCGCTCCCTCGCCGAGTCCGAAGTCGACTCGCTCCAGCGGACCCACGACCAGATGCTCGAATCGCTCAAGGCCGCCCTGGTCAGCAGCGACGACGCGGCCATCGAATCGGTCATCCTCGAAATCCGCGCCGGCACCGGCGGCGACGAAGCCGCACTCTTCGCCCGCGATCTCTACGAAATGTACCTGCGATTCTGCCAGAAGAAGGGCCTCCACGTCGAAGTGCTCGACCAGAGCGGCGCCGAGCTTGGCGGCCTCAAGGAAGTCGTGATGAACGTCAAAGGCCCGGAGGTCTTCCTGATGCTCGGTTACGAGGGCGGCGGCCACCGCGTTCAGCGCGTCCCGGAGACCGAAGCCCAGGGCCGAATCCACACCTCCGCCGCAACCGTCGCCGTACTCCCCGAACCCGAAGAGATCAACATCGAGATCAACTGGGAGAACGACGTCGAGGAGTTCGTCTCCCGCGCGGGCGGACCCGGCGGGCAGAACGTCAACAAGGTGTCATCGGCCGTGCGCCTCTGCCACAAGGCCACCGGCATCACCGTCAACATGCGCGACGAAAAGAGCCAGCACAAAAACCGCGCCAAGGCCCGCCGGATCCTCCTCACGCGAATTTATGACGCCCAGCAACAGGAGACCAACAAGCAGCGCGACGCCGCCCGCAAGACGATGATCGGCAGCGGCGACCGCTCGCAGCGCGTCCGCACCTATAACTTCCCGCAAAACCGCCTCACCGACCACCGCATCAACCTCGACCTTTACTGCCTCGACAAGATCATGCAGGGCGACCTCGACGAACTCGTCGAAGCCCTCCAGACGTTCGACAAAGAGCAACGCCTCAAGAATCTATAAAGCATCGACGCAGCCCAGCGCTCCTCGCGGGCCCTTGAGTTCCGCTTTTCCGGGCGTTTTGTCATTCCTGCACGATTGAATGATCGCGACGCAAACAGTACAATGGGCCGTCCGTTTCGCTTCGTTCCGGCGTGTTGTTGTCCGAGGAGTCGGAAGAATGAGAACCCTTCAACCGATCGCTCTTACCCTGCTGTTTTTCGCAGCCGTTTCACACTCGGCTTCCGCAACTAGGGAGCCGGCTACTCCCGCCGTCAGAGACATCCATGCGGCGAATTCACCCGCCGTCGACGCCGCGCAAGACCTACAAGCGATCGGCTGCCCCGGTTCAGAAAGCTGTTGCACCGCGCATGCCAGCCCCGGCTGTGATGATCCACTCTGCTGCGACGTGGTCTGCAACAGGATGTCCTTCTGCTGCGAAGGCATCTGGTCGTCCGCTTGCGCCAATATCGCCGTCCAAGTCTGCGACGTCTGCGAACCGCCCTTCGTCTGCCCGCAACCGGGCGAATGTTGCGTAGGCCGGTTCTTCTCCACCGGCTGCGAGCGATCCGCTTGCTGCCAAACCGTCTGCGCGCTCGACGAATACTGCTGCACCGGAGAGTGGGACGACGTGTGCGCGCGAAAGGCCCGCGACAACTGTCTCAATGTCTGCGACTGCGAATCCTTCGGCAATTTCGACGCCGATCCCGCGATCGACCTGCGCGATGTCGCCGCGTTCCAGAATTGCTTTTCCGGCGACGGTTCAGCCCCGGTACGTCCGGCCTGCGCCTGCGCCGATTACGACGGCGACGCAGACCTTATGGACTATCGAGTCTTCTCAGGCTTGATCGAGGCGCCATAGCGGTACTCTGAGATTTGAAATCTGAAATCTGAGATTTGAGATTTGAAAGTGGAATGGGCTTCCAGCCCGTGTGCTGCAATCGAACCTGCGCCGTCCGGTCTTGGTGTCTTTGCGTCTTGGTGGTAGGCGTAGTCCGTCTCAGTGCCCGCACGCCGCATTCGCCAGCTCGAGCGGTCCGCTGAAACACCGCTGCAGCGCCGAGAAATCCGCAAGGTCCACGTCCCCGTCGCCGTCAAGGTCGGTGTGCTCGCATTCGGGACCGATGCCGATGCCGCCCGGACCCGTGAAGCAGGCATTCTGAATGCCCCAGTCCGGCGAATCCACGTGCAGGTCCAGATCGAAATCCGGCGCGGCGAACGGTACCGGATCGGACACATGAAAAAACGAACTCCCCGTAAGGGACGGCTGAAAGATCACGTTGCGGTTCCAGAAGAAGTTCATCCCCAGAATGCCGTCGAGCGATCCGCCTTCGGGCGACCCCAGATCAAGCACGATGAACGGCACCCGCGAAAACTCCAGCGCCCCGCCCAACGCGTTGATCTTTACGTAGTCCACGTAGTATCCGGGGATGTTCTCCACCAGCCCGCCCACCCCGCAAGCGTCCACCAAAAAATCCGGCTCGATCGGCAGACTCAGATTCGCCGCCATCGCCGGACTGATGATCGAGCTTTGCGCGCCCGTATCGACCATCAACCGCGCGGTCGTCAACGGGTTGTCCGGACTCGCCGGCCCCTGACGCAAAAACACGTTCGCAAAAAACACCGCCCCGGTCGGTAACGACGCCGACATCAGCGACAACATCGTCGGAAAGAACGGCGTCTCCAGGTCCTCGAAATCCGGAAAGAAGCTCGCCGTCGTCACCGGGCTTAGCCCCCCGACCTCCATCGCAAACATCCGCGGAAAACTCGGCAACGGCGCGGACGGACTCTGAATCTGCACGCTCGGACTCAGGAACGCCCGCCCGTCATAGATGACTCGCGCAGGCGAATCCACCCGGATCACGGAGTTGTAAAACGCCAGCAACGGTGTGCCCACGACCGCCGTCAATTCCTCGCCGTTCCCGCACGCAAGATCAGGCGCCACCACCACCGACACGTTTGAATGCCCTTTCACCGCCGCGAAGTTCAAGTCGCCGCTGCCGTTGATCGCCGAGAACCCGGCCGCGAAGAATCCGACCGGCTGCGAAATCAGCGCTTGCACCGTCCCGCCCACGCCGCCGATCGGAATCGTGTTCGTCGTCAAATAGGGACCGGTCAGACCAAGCACCAGTCCGTAAAAGTCCGACGCCAGATCGACCACCGCCCCGCTGTCCAGAAACCCGATGACGTAGTCCGCTTCCGGAAACGGATTGATGCGTTGACCCGCGTATGTGCTCTCCAACATATGCTCATACGGCGAATCATCAAACGGGCTTCGCTTCTTGTTCGACGTGGTGATCGCAACGAGCGGCGAAAACCCGGCCAGCCTGGGCCGAGGGTGGGGATATGTCACCGCCCCCGCACTCACGCCGTCTTGTGCCGGCGATGCCGCAGGCCCCCTCCGCACCGCTACGATCGCCTGCCCGCCGCCGACCCGGATCTCCGCCTCGCGCCGCGGATTATCGCCCCGTGCCGTCCCGACCCCGGCGAGCCAAACCCCGCAGGTTGCAAGAACACTCCCAACCCCAAACCCGATCGCATGACTGCGTTTCACATTGACCCCCGTTCGGCGCGCGCAGGCCGACCCACGCGGCTTCCCTAACCGCCCCGTACTTATCATTGCACTCCACCACGAGGCGAATCAAGTCCGAAAAGCGGCAGAATAGGTGCTACACCCTCGCGGCGGCGGCTGACCCAATCCGAACCGGGAGCGTCAGCGACCGGTAGACCCTTCAAAAAAGTGCTTTCTTCTTCGTGGCCTTCGTGTTCTTCGTGGTGAATGGATCAATCCTGCTTGTCGGATTCCAATGTGGTTTCCGAATGGCCGCCGAACCACCCGCGAACCCGGCGTTCGCACTCGACGTTCAACTTGGTGATGCTGTTCTGCGCCGCCATCCCCTCCGCCCGGTAGCTCGATCACCTCCCGCGACGTGACCCCAGGCTCTCGCGCGCGTGGTTCGTCACACCGTTCGCCGCTTCCCCCGCGGCACGAGGCTCGCCGCCAGCAGCGGCTCCCGCCCCATCAGATGCGCGATGTGATAGTTCAACACGGCGAACGCGCCTACGATGCTCCGCTCCGTGCGACCGGCACTCTCCTCCGCGCGCGCCGCGTTTTCGTTCCTCTTCGCTTCCTCTCCCGCCAATCGGCTATCGGCAATCGGCAATTGGCAATCCTCAATTCGCTCTTCGCCATTCCCCATTCCCCATTCATAGCTGTCCATTTCGCGAAGCAGCGCAACGGTTGCCGCTCCCACCTCCCACTTCTCGACCCGCCCCGGCTCGCAATGCCGACACACCAGCCCGCCCTCAAACGACGAAAAGTGCGTCAGCTCGTTCTCCCGCCCGCAGGCCGCGCACGCATCGAACCGCGGCAGCGACCCGATCTGGTCGAGCAGCGTCCACTGATACCCTACCACGGCCGGCAAGGCCTCCTCCGCCTCTGCCAGCCCGGCGAGCGTCGCCGTAAGCGCGTCGAACAACTCCGCGTGAGGGTCCCAGTCCTCCGTCAGGTGAGCCGTGATCTCGCCTGCATACTGCCCCCCGTGAATCCGAACGAGCTTCTCCCGCAGTCCCGACAGACTCCGCGTCTGCTTCCACTCCGTCAGCGTCGCCAGCGCCTCGCCGCGCTCCTGCCGACTGCTCAGCATCACGCGTCCGATGTCCAGCAGATCGACGCCGACCGCAAACCGCGTCTTCGTACTCCGCTTCACCCCCTTGGCGATCGCGCGCACCTTCCCGTGCGCGCGCGTGAACAGCACGAGAATCTGCGATGTCTCCGAATAGTCCAGCCGCCCCAGCACGACGGCCTCATCCCCAATCACCGGCATGTCCGCAATGATACCAAAAGAGATGAATGGCGTCCGATGAGTGCCGATGTGGCGTCGCCTCTCGTGGGCGGCGAACATCCGAACCCGGAGCGGTTCCCCTTTACGCGAAGCGTCAAGGACGAGCGACGGGCGGTCAGAGCGTGGAGCGGCAGCGACACGACCAACCACCGTGCGTCTTCCGCCCGCGCCCTGACAGCGCCGATTCGGAGCGACTTCTCAATCGAAAATCGACAATCCCCAATCGGCAATTGGCACTCGGCAATCGCCTTCCTCTGTGTCCTCTGCGCTCTCTGTGGTTCAACGTCCCCGTCGTTCATTCACCGGATCGCCAAATCACCAAATTAAGAATCGAGAATCAGAATTGTCTCTTACGCACTGTGGATTGCCTGCTCTCCCACAAGGAATATCCGGTTCTTCCCCGCCCGTTTCGCGGCCAATAGCGCTTCGTCGGCCTTGGTAATCAGCCCTTCCACCGTCGCCCCATCCCACGGAAACGTCGCCAGTCCGCCGCTGATCGTCAGTCGTCCCACGCCCGCCGGCCCCAACCGCGGAAACTGATGCGTCCGCAGGGCCACCGTGAACCGATCCAGCACCGACAGCGCCTGCTGCGGATGTTTCGACCCCGCCTCTCGCGGACCGGCCGGATCCCAGAAAACCACCGCGAACTCATCACCCCCGTAGCGCGTCACGATGTCCTGCTCGCGGCAGTTGCGGCGAAACAGCTCGCCGGTCATGCGAATGATCTCGTCGCCCGCGTCGTGGCCGAACTGGTCGTTGTAGCGCTTGAAGTCATCGACATCGAAGAGCAGCACCGTCACCGGAAGCTGCTCCGCCGCCGCTCGTTGCAAAATTCGCTTGAGCTGTTCGTGCAAATACCGTCGATTGGGGAGTCCGCTGCACTCGTCGGTGACCGCCAGTTGCCGCCACTGCCGATGTCTCGTCGCCGCCGCGATCATATGCGCGAACAGCGTCGCATAGTGATTGAGCTTTTCGATATCCCCCGGTGTGTACGGACCGTCTTCCCGCTCGCTCACCAACACCTGCCCCACGACCGCGCGACCTCCCCCCTTACCAAGGGGGGACACAGGGGGGTTCACCTGCGAGCCGCGGGCGGAACGAAGTCCCGGCGCGCCGGGAGCCCGCGCGACCCAATCCGAGCCGGGAGCGTCAGCGACCGGATCCCCGTTCCGCGCTGCGCGATCAACATCGTCCACGACCGTCATCGCCGCCGCCAGCACCGGCTTCACCACCGGCTCGCCCGACGTCGCCACCGTCCCCTCGACCACCACCATCGCGCCGCGGCAGCGCAACGTCGTCCGAACCAGATGCGCCAACTTCTGAATCAACTCGCTGGGCCGACCGCCGAGCGCCGCCAGCGCCTCGCCGAGTTGCGCAAGCTCATCCATCCCGGCCACCGGAACCATCGGCATCAAACCGGCGACTTCCCGAGCCGCGGATTTCAGTCCGCGCGGAGTAATCCCGATCGCCCCCTCCAGTTCCGCCTCGCCCGGCGGGCAAATCAAATAATCATCCGCCCCGTCGCGTATCGCCGCCCGCGCCAGCGGTTCCGACTCCGGTCCGCAGCAGAGCACCAACCGCGCATCGGGCCCGCCGACCTCTCGAAGCCCCGCCACCGCGCTGCCGATTCGATCCTGCGAAGCATCGACCATCGCCAGCACCGCCCGCGCAGGTCGCCGCGCCAACTCCGCAATCCCCGCCAGATACGTCTCGCACCGTGCAATCGCCCATTCCGGGTGCCGCGCCGAAAATCTTGAGAGCCACGATGTGTCACCGCCCGCGCTGCGACCAATCACCAGCAGGCGCTCTGCTTCGAGTGGTTCAAACTCAACCGACCCGCCGGAGATCATCGCCGGCCTCCCTCGCCCGCGGCCTCATCGCCCGTCAGCATCTCCCGCTCGTCGCGATCGAGCGCATCTCGATCGATTCCGCCCGGATCAAGCTCGTCGAAGTCCTCGTTCATGAGCGCCTCCAGCTCCGCCTCGGTAAGCAACGGTTCGTATCCCGTCCCTGCAAATGTAGCGTCGGGGCTTGTCCCCGGCGCATCCATATGTGGGGCGGGCTTCGTCCGCCAATCAGCGTCGGGGCTTGTCCCCGGCGCATCCATATGTAGGGCGGGCTTCGTCCGCCAATCAGCGTCGGGGCTTACCCCTGGCGCATTCGTGCAGGGCAGGTCCACAGGCGCGCCGTCGGCGCTGCGGCTCTCCGGCCCGCGCCGCGCAGGCCGATCCGCCTTCCGCAACCACGGAACACGAACACCGTCGCTCAATTCCTCGTGTTCGACCTTCGCCGACTCATCACAGGCCGGGGCAGTTTCTTCCTCGACGCCCTCGCCCGCTTCGTTCGGATCGGCGGGCAGTGCCCGCCCTACCTCTTCGTGCCTTCGTGGCGGAGCTTGTCCCGATGAAATCGGAATGGCTTCGTGGCTGCCCGTTTCAGTGCCTTCGTGCCTTGGTGTCTTTCGCTCTTCGTGGCTTCGTGGCTCCGTGGCTTCGTGGCTTTCGCTCTCCAGCGCCCCGATCACCGCTTCCGTCGCCTCGCCCGTCGCACCCAGTTCCATCGCCCGAGTGACATGCGATAACGCGCGATCCCCGCCGTAGACGTACACCGAAACTTCCCGCCGATGCCGGGCGATCAACGTGAAAAACTCGAACTCGTCCGCGCGCAGGTCGTCCACGCACACGACCACCGCACGCAGCCGGTTGTCGTGGGTCCGAATAATTCGCGCTAGTCCTCGATAGACGTCGTCGCAAACCTGCACTTCAAGTCCCGCCTCGGCGACCCAACGATCAACGTCGCCGGGGCCAGGTCGCACCTGACGCGCCTGCGGATTTCGGACGTGGATGACCGTTGGTATCGGGTTGTTCGAAGTGGTCGGCACGATGCGATTCGTCAGCGCACAAATCGTACGCATTTCCCTTCTCCCCCAGTTTATCCGGTTCGCCACCGAGGGTCAATCAAAACCGTTCTGAACGGCGGCAACCGGCGATAAATGCGGTGCGTTGCTCGAATGCGGGATGGACGGTTACGATCTGTTCATGCCCGATCGCTGCGACACGACCTCACGACCCCGCCAGCAATCCATGCTCGACCTGATCGAGCGCTTCGAGCTACACGCCGACACCTATCGCCGACAGGAATACAACGAAACCCAGGTCCGCCGGGAGTTCATCGACCCGCTTTTTGCGGCGCTCGGCTGGGACGTGGACAACGAGTCCGGCCACGCCGAGGCCTACAAAGACGTAATCCACGAAGACGCGATCAAAGTCGGCGGATCGACCAAGGCCCCGGACTATTGTTTTCGCATCGGCGGCGTGCGTAAGTTTTTCGTCGAGGCGAAAAAGCCGTCCGTCTCGGTCGGCGACGACCCCGGCCCGGCGTATCAACTGCGCCGCTATGCGTGGTCGAACAAGTTGCCGCTGTCGATCGTCACGGATTTCGAGGAATTCGCCGTCTACGACTGCCGGATCAAACCCAGGCCCGACGACAAGCCGTCCACCGCCCGCGTGCTCTACCTCAAGTGCGACGAGTTTCCGAAACGCTGGGACGAAATCGCCTCGATTTTTTCCAAAGATGCGATTCTCAAAGGATCGTTCGACAAATACGCCGAATCGAACAAACGTAAGCGCGGCACCGCCGAGGTCGACGACGAATTCTTGAAGGAAATCGAAAGCTGGCGCGACGAGCTGGCCCGCAACATCGCCTTGCGAAATCCACAGCTCAGCGTCCGCAACCTGAACTACGCCGTCGGCAAGACCATCGACCGGATCATTTTCCTGCGCATGTGCGAGGACCGCGGCGTCGAGACCTACGCGCAACTCCGGCTATTACTGAACGGCCCGCGCGTTTACCCGCGAATGGTCGAAATCTTCTACCGCGCCGACCAGCGCTACAACTCCGGGCTGTTTCATTTCGAGCCGGAAAAGGATCGGCCCGACGAACCCGACACCCTGACGCCGAATCTCACTATCGACGACAAGGTCCTCAAAGGCATCATCAAAGGCCTGTACTACCCAGACTGCGCCTACGAATTCTCGGTCATGCCCCCGGAAATCCTCGGGCAAGTTTACGAGCAATTCCTGGGCAAGGTGATCCGGCTGACCAAGGGTCACCAGGCCGTCGTCGAGGAAAAGCCGGAGGTCAAAAAGGCGGGCGGCGTTTACTACACGCCCAAGTACATCGTCGATTACATCGTGGAGCACACCGTCGGCGAGCTGTTGAAAGATAAGAAACCCTCCGACGTGGGTCCGATGCTCGACGCCAAACAGAACCCGGAGCGGAAGCGACGGGCCGATCAGAGCCGCACCCGTAAGGAAGCGGATGACGCCTCCCCCCTTACCAAGGGGGGATCGCAGGGGGGTTGCCTGCGCATCCTCGACCCCGCTTGCGGTAGCGGTTCATTCCTCCTCGGGGCTTTTCAAACTCTTCTCAATTGGCATCTTCAATGGTACTCCCAGAATGGACCTGAGAAATGGGCGAAGAAGAAAACACCGCCCATCTATCAGGTGGGCTACGATCAGAGCCGCGCCCGTAAGGAAGCGGAATCGGGTAACGAGAGAAAGGCTCCGCTCCCTGCCGGTCGCGGCTCTGATCGGGGCGCTTGGCGGTTAACGATCACGGAAAAGAAGCGCATCCTGCTCAACAACATCTACGGCGTGGACATTGACCCCCAGGCCGTCGAGGTCACCAAGCTGTCGCTCTTGCTCAAAGTGCTCGAGGGCGAATCGGGCGAGACAATCGGCCACACGCTGCGCCTGTTCCACGAACGCGCCCTGCCCGACCTGGGCGGCAACATCAAGTGCGGCAATTCCCTGATCGGCCCCGACTTCTACGACAACCAGCAGCTTGAACTGCTCGACGACGAGGAGCGCTACCGCATCAACATCTTCGACTGGCAGGCAGAGTTCCCTGAAGTGTTTCAGAGCCGCGCCCCCGTTCAGAGCCGCGCCCGTAAGGAAGCGGATTCCCCAGCGCGCGGCGACGAAACTGCTCCGCTCCCTCACGGTCGCGGCTCGGATCAAACCGGCGGCTTCGACGCAGTGATCGGAAATCCGCCATATGGCAGTTTGTTGTCTGACTCCGAGCGCGAGTATGTTTCCAGCCGAAACGACTGCTTCGGTGTTTACCCCGACTCCTACGTCGCGTTTCTTGACGCTGGAGTGAAGCTGTTGCGCCAAGGTGGACACCTTGGAATGATTATTCCCTCTGCCATACTTGGCGGGCCTATGTACACAAAGATACGCAGGAGCCTACTGGCACGAGCGCGATGGACTTACACCGTTATGCTTCCCTATGACGTATTCCGAGATGCGTACATTGACACGTGTATTGTGTGCCTGCAGCGCAGCGATACCTGCATCCACGACCACGATGTGCTCACGTTCGAGTATCCGAAGCGCGCCCGGATAGCGGAAATGGGTGGATTAACATACAGGCGCGTCAGACAGTCCGCCTGGCTTGCAGACTCGGAACAACGCATTATCCTTGATCCGTCGGCGCGCGCTCTCCTGTCGGTCCTTGCGGAACGCACCGGCGCGACGCTTGGAGAATTTGTAGAAATTCGGCGCGGTGTACTTCCAAGTCCGGGCAGTCTCAGCACTGAGCGAACAAAACGGCATCAGGATCGGTACTTTGAAGGGAACGTTTATCGGTACGTGATCAATAGCGAGATGAGCCGATTCGTCGCGTTTGACGACTCATTGCGCGAACGCCCACGCGACCGCAAGTGGTTCGACCGACCGCGCATCCTGCTACGCCGTCTCGTAAACCGCAAGTTTCGTCTGATGGCGTCCCTGGCTGACGCCGCGTTCATCACAAACAAAAACCTGTATTCGGTATTGCCGCGTGGCACCCGTTCGTTGCCATTCATCCTCGGCGTGCTGAATAGCAAACTGGTTTCGTACCTGTACGTAAAGCAGGTTACACAGGCGACAAAAGACGATTTCGCCCAAGTCACGATCAAAGACATTTCGTCGATGCCCTTCCCGGCAACCGTTGATTCCAAAGTCGAACATCGCATGATCGAGCTGATACAGCGGATGCTCGACCTTCACAAGCGGCTCGCGGCGACGATCACGCCGACGGACAAGACGGCGATCCAACGGCAGATCGACGCCACCGACCGGCAGATCGACCAGCTCGTGTACGAACTCTACGGCCTGACCGACGAGGAAATCCGCATCGTCGAGGAGGCGACACAACGATGACTACCGATCCGACCCGCGACCACGTTCAGAGCCGCGACCGTAAGGGAGCGGATTCGTCACGCCGTGGCAACGATGCTGGTCCGCTCCCTCACGGTCGCGGCTCGGATTCCGCCGATGGAGGAGCGCGCCCGCGCAAAGAATCGCCGAACATCTATTGCGACGCTCGCGCCTATCTCATCACGTTTACCACATATGGTACTTGGGTGCACGGCGATGAACGGGGATCGGTCGATCGCGAGCACAACATCCCGGGCACGGCGTTGCTGAATCCCAGTGCGCCGCGCCGACGAATGGTCACGGGGCTGATGAAATCAAATGAAGTGAAACTCGACCGTGAGCATCGCAACATCGTGCAGAAAACCATCGAGTGTGTTTGCGCGCACTTTGAATGGGAACTCCATGCCGCAAACGTGCGAACCAACCACGTGCACGTGGTGGTGAGCGCACCGGAATCTCCCGAGCGCGTAATGAACGCTCTGAAATCGTGGACCACGCGGACGTTGGTTGCAGCGAAACTTGTCGAACGTGGAACCAAGATGTGGACTCGTCACGGCAGCACTCGCTATTTATGGAAGGCTCGCGACGTCCGGACGGCCTGCCAATATGTGTGCGAGGGACAGGGACCGGATTTGTGATTTCGGCGATGGTTGACGGAAAGTCAATCCGCTCCCTCACGGTCGCGGCTCTGATCGGTCCGTCGGACGAGAGCGCCATTCAGCGTCAGATCGACGCCACCGACCGGCAGATCGACCAGCTCGTGTACGAACTCTACGGCCTGACCGACGAGGAAATCCGCATCGTCGAGGAGGCGACGCAAGGATAGGAAAGACCAAGACGAAACGCGATGTTATCCACAGAGGACACAGATGTACACAGAAAAGGCGAACGAAGGAATTGAATGCAAGGCGCGAAAGGCGTTTCTTATCTGTGCCCATCTGTGTAATCTGTGGATAAAACCGGCTTTTCGAAGAGTAGACCAATGAGCAACGAAGAGAAGGATCCGCAAACACACGCCATCATCGGCGCTGCCATGGAGGTGCATCGCACGCTGGGACATGGGTTCCTGGAGCCGGTGTATCAGGAGGCGCTCGCCCTCGAACTTGCCGACCGTGGAATCCCTTTTGAACGCGAAGTGGAATTGCCGGTTGTTTATAAGGGACGCCGACTCGCGTGTACGTATCGCGCCGACTTTGTTTGCCAGGAGAACATCATCGTCGAACTCAAGGCCCTGTCGGGCTTGACCGGCGTGGAGCAAGCCCAGGTGATCAACTACCTGAAGGCAACGGGGCTACGCCGTGGGTTGCTGATCAATTTCAGCGCGTCCCGGCTTGAGATCAAGCGCCTTGTTTTTGATCCCCCTCTGTGTTCATCTGTGAGTTCTGTGGATACGGAATCGTAACGCCCGCCAACCGCCTCTCCGACCGCGTTTTTCACTCGTTCCTCAAGGGTGATCGCTCTTTTCGACGCCTTTATAGCGCGCTCCTCATGTTCTTATAGTGAGTCGTGAATGAGGCTCGGCCGATGCCGAACCGTCGTCGAAGGGGTGCTGACGAGATGATGGCCTGGTCCTGGGAATGCGGAAGTGCGACCGTCGCGGTCCTCGCGCCGCTGGTGGCCGTCCCGCTGGCCGCGATCACCTTCTATCTGCGCTCGCTGCGCGAGTACCAGGTCATCCGTCACGCGGAGTTGGTGCGCCGCTTCGAACTGGTGGAGTCCGTCACTTCCGATCTTCGCAAGGGCGTGGCCGCGTTTGAACGCGACTACACGACCAAGGAGGAGTGGCTGCGCGAGTGCATGTACGCCCGCGGGCGCGTGGAACGGATCGCCGAAGCGATCGCGCGTCTGGAGGCGCGAGTGGAGACGCGCGACTGTTCCGCGGCGGGAAACGGCGTCGGCGGCGCCGCCGCCCACGGGGATGAGCGGTAATGGCCAACGGACGCGACACGCGGCAGATCAAGCGCATGCGCAACGAGATTCTCGTGGCGCTCAAGGTGCTCTATCCGGCGGCGTTGCAGGCCGATCAACTGCTTCGCAGCCTGCTGGTGCTCTTTCCCGATCTGGAGTTCGACCACTTTCGCCGCGACCTGATCTACCTTGCGGAAAAGAAGTACATCGAACGGGTCATCACCGACGCTGAGCGCGACGTCGATCTGAACCAGACGCCGTGGCGGCGACGGTGGTTTCGATTGACCACCGCGGGAATGGAAATCGCGGATCACTGCGTGCGCGATCCGGCGCTGGACGAGTCATGAGCGACACGCAGGTTGATACGCCGAAAGTGTCACGTCGTGGCGTCTCAAGAAAGGCGTCGGCGACAAACCCCGACGCCGCCCTGACGGAGCGTCCGCCGTCGGAGTCGAAGATCGGCGCGTACCGGCGGCGGCAGGCGTCGGTGGCGGCAATCCTCGATCGGACCTTCGGCAGAATGGCCAAATGCAACCCGGAGTTGTGGGAGCGGCGGGCGTATTTGATGCTCATAGGAACGGTGTATGAGCGACTCGCCGCCGGACCGGAGGACATCCCGACGGATGAACTGATCGCGCTGGCCAAGGCGCTGGCGGAAAACCGGCGCGTCGAGGCCCGGTCGCGCGACGGAAGAACGGACCCGCCCTCGCCGGGGATTCGGGGCAGCGGCGATTTGCCGGAACAGTTCGGCGGCATCGTGCGGCAGCTCTACGGGACGAACTTCTGCGATCCGGGCGAGGGAAACGCCGACACGACGGAAGAAGGAACCACAGAGAGCACAGAGGACACAGAGAAAGGCGATTCGTGATGGCCGATTGTCGGGCGTTCGAGTGACAGGATGACTTGCGGCGCGGGGCGGATACATTAGCGGCATGGCGAAGAAGGGCATCAAAGTGATGGACCTCGCGCGGGAGTTGGGGGTCACGTCGCGGGAGGTGATCGACCGCTGCCGGGCGGAAGGGATGGCGGTGCAGAACAGCATCACCAAGTTGAACGTCGATCGCGAACGCCGGGTTCGTGGATGGTTCGGCGGTCATTCGGAAACCACATTGGAATCCGACAAGCAGGATTGATCCATTCACCACGAAGCACACGAAGGCCACGAAGAGGAAAGCATTTTTTTTGAAGGCTTCCTCGAGTGCCTGTCCGCCGAGTCGCCGACATTTCAGTCCGGGATTGTTGCAACAAGAGCGAACTCAAACTTCATGCCGCGTACACCTTTCTTATCCTTCGTGTACGTCGTGGTGAAGAATAACAGTTAGGCGCGAAAGAGCGTTCGTCCGGGACTACGCTACGGACGGCGACAGTCAAACGCGGCCATAGCCCAGCCAATCCGGAAGGTTTTCTTCGCACCAGCGACGGTAGTCTTCCATGGTGTCGAACGAGCGGTAAGGCGCGTCGTCGAGGACGGGTTTGTAGGTCTTGATGAAGGCGTATTTCATCCGCGTTTCGAGCGGCCTCTTAGCGGCGGCTTCGAACTCTTCGAGCCAGTCGGGGGGAATCGCCGCATCGCCCTTCCGTTCAGAATCCGCGTTTTGGTCGCGTTGAATCATCGGTGCTTTTTCCATTCACACTATTTGGTCGAGGTGTATCACCGATTCCTGATGATGTCGGGTCGATGACCCGAACTGCGACTTGTCGCGTCGGCGCAGTTCATCACGGCTCCTGACAGGCATCGTATGCTTTCTTCAACAGTTCCGTTAGCAGGGGTTGATGCCGATCCACATCCGTCTTCGTAAGACGAATCCGGTATCGACCCCAGCGCTTATCGTAGTTCAGCAGAACGAGTCCGCTATCTTCAAGCTCTTGCTGTAGAACCTCATTCTGGGCCAATCGCAATTCCACGTTGATCTGGTTCTTTTTCGCCCGAAAGATTACGAAGTTATTGGGCTGTCCATCCCTGGCAAGTCCGATGTAGTACTTGTTGTATTTCAATTCGAGTCGAGGATCGAAATGACGCACGATACTGAGGAGTTGATCGGCCATCGCAACCGTCTCGCGCGTGCCCTTTTCCTCCCAATAGGCGCGATCGGTCGCAGCCTGTATCTCTTCATCTTCTTCGACCAACCCAAGAGTCAATTCGTCAAGGACAGTTGTGAACGCGAGTGTGAGATGATTCCCAACCTGGAGGGCTGCCATTTGAATGGCAATTAGGGGAATCACGCCGTTGAAAAGGCCGATGACGTTCAGAAATCTAGACGTGATATCCTCGGCCACGATCACTGCGCAATGATCGTACTGTGGATAGCGTCTACGCTCGATGTCCCAATACTCAATCGTCCGAATGATGTGACTTTCGTCCGTAGTACCGAGCTGTATCTCAACCTCGTATCGCCGATTGGATTCAGAATCTTGGAAAAGAAGATCCAGGCGCCCGGCACGCGGCTGCCGACGCTCACGGTCCCGAAGCACGAGATCGCCCAATCCGAGAATGGTTGGGTCAAGGGCGATCTTCTCTTGAACGAATTGCTCGCGTAGCGTGGGGTGATCCTTGAGCCAAACGCGTTCCGCTCTTACAAAGTCGATTTCGCTCATTGAACTCTCCGGTACCAATTGCTGAACAATCCTGCACCGTTCCATGTTCGGGTTGTCTTCCGTCGCTGCCGCTCCGGGTTCGGATTCGTCGCCCACAAGGGGCGACGCTACATCCGCTCGCTTCCGCTCGCGGCTCTGAATTCGGTTGCCTTCTCTTGCAAACCGATTTGGACCGCTTCCGATTCGGCAATTCCGAGTTTGGCGGCGTAGTCGCGGACGTCCTGAGTGATCTTCATGGAGCAGAACTGCGGGCCGCACATGGAGCAGAAGTGGGCGACCTTGGCCCCGTCCTGGGGGAGCGTTTCGTCATGGAACTCGCGGGCGCGGTCGGGGTCGAGGGAGAGGTTGAACTGGTCCTCCCAGCGGAACTCGAAGCGGGCCTTGCTGAGCACGTCGTCGCGGAGCTGCGCGCCGGGGTGGCCCTTGGCCAGGTCGGCGGCGTGGGCGGCGATCTTGTAGGCCATGATGCCGTCTT
>ERZ1292633.1273-Hain-H41-02um-R1-1273-length-27554-cov-6_pt1 | contig 27554 bp, 18 predicted proteins | sample MGYA00564406_ERZ1292633 | MGnify/ENA primary metagenome ERZ1292633 (study PRJEB36523, sample SAMEA6512639) | groundwater metagenome | collected 2019-01-08 | study: AquaDiva: Metagenomics assemblies of 32 groundwater samples | reverse complement strand
CGAGGTGCGCGATGCCAGCGGCGCATGGCGAGCCGTGGCCGACATCGGCTTCCCGTCGGGCAAGGACAAGACGGTGGTGGTGAGTCTCGAGGGCAAGTTCCCGACCCGTGACCACCACGTGCGGATTCGCACGAACATGCAGATCTACTGGGACCAGGCATTCGTGGCGACTGACGCCGCCGTCAGCCCCGTCACGGTGACCACGCTGTCCCTGCTGAGGGCCGACCTGCATGCGCGCGGCACCTCAAGGATGTTCCGCAGGGGCGGCCGCTACGGTCCGCACTGGTTCGACTACGACAGCGTCACCACGGAGCCCGTGTGGCGCCCCATCACCGGCGACTTCACCCGGTTCGGCGACGTACTCCCGCTGCTGAGGGGCTCCGACGACATGTACGTCGTCATGGCGCCCGGTGACGAGACGACGCTCGAATTCGCCGGCGCGCCCCCGCCGCCCAAGGGATGGACGCGCGACTTCCTGCTCTACTCCGACGGCTGGATCAAGGACGCGGACATGAACACGGCCCTCGGCAACACGGTCGGCCCGCTGCCGTTTCACGCCATCCGGCAGTACCCGTATGCGCCGGGCGAGCGGTATCCCACCGACGCGGCGCACCAGCGGTACCTGCGCGAGTACAACACGCGGCGGGTCGGCCGGCGCTGACGGCGCCGTCGCCTGCCGCCGCACCGGTCAACGCACCTGCGCCCGGGCGGCGGTGAGGAGGCTGTCGAGCCGACGATATGAGTTGCGCATCGATCGCTGTGCGTCGGTCGACGCGCGTTCCTCCGACAGCGTGCGCAGGGCGCCACACCGCTGCGACCGGGCTCGCATCGCTTCGCCGGTCTTGGTGTCGCCCTCGTTGGTGGCCCCGGCCACGGCGGCGGCGACGGGCAGTGCCTGTGCCCGTGCGAACTCGCGCGCGGCGCTCGCCGCGTCCCCGTGCCTGAGCGCGAGGTAGCCGCCGTAGAAATGCGCGGGCGCGCTTTCGGCGTGGGTGGAGAGCACCGTCTCGATGAGTCGCTGCGCCTGGGCGAGGTTGCCCCGCACCAGCGCCACCTCGGCGAGACGCAGCAGCGGCCCCGTCTCCTCCTTGTTGATGTCGTGGGCGCGTTGGAAGTACGCCTCCGCGGAGTCCGGCTTCACCACCGCACCCGGCGCAATGCAGAGGAAGAGCGCACCCATCTGCGACAGCGCGCGCGCGCTGCTCGGGTCGGCGACGATCTGCCGGCGCCACGAAGCCGCCGCGTCGGCGTATGCGCCCAGCTCGAGTTGCATGCTGCCGGTGTAGTACAGCGCGTCTCCGTGGCGCGGGTTCAGGGCCAGCGCGCGCTGGTACGTGGCCAGCGCCTGCGCGTACTGTCCGTCGATGCGCTGCGAAGTCGCGTCGCGCATGAGCGCCCAGAACCTGTCGAGGCCGGCACGATCGGAGACGGCGCTCACCTCCCCTTCCACCACTCGCACCCGCTGGTTCGCGCTCAGCCCCGTGCGCACCTCCCTCGCGCCCCCGGGCCAGATGATCTCGAGCGTGTCGACAAGCGCACCCGATCCAAGGCCGAACGTCTCGATGAGGCTGTTCTGCGACAGGTACGATGCCTGCGCGCCGACGTGGCGTGACTGGCTGGTGCCGCCCGCAACCAGCCGCACGCGGGCACCGATCGCCTGGCGGGTGCTCTTCGAGCCGCGCAGCTCGACCTGCAACCAGTGGTTCTGGTTGCCGCCGTCGTTGCGCAACAGGTGCGCCGGGCCACCGTTGACGGTCACGATCCCATCCACGTCGCCGTCGTTGTCGAAGTCGGCGAACGCCGCGCCGCGTCCCACGGTCAGCAGCCTGAAGAAGTCGCCACTCACCGGCGACACCTCGAAGAAACCCTCGTCCGGCCCCCGGTTCCAGAACAGCTGGCTGCGCATCGGCACCAGTTGCGTGGGGTCGTTCCGGCTCTGGAGGGTGCTGCCGTTCACCACGAACAGGTCGAGCTTGCCGTCGAGGTCGTAATCGATGAACGACGTTCCCCATCCGATGAAGTCGAGGGAGACCTGCCCCAGGCCGTAGCGGTCCGATTCATCGACGAAGATCACCGGCGACGACTTGGCGGTGCGCGGGCCGAGCGGCGGCACGTTGTCGTACAGCGCGTTCCCCTGCGCGAGCCAGTGCGTGAGAAACAGGTCCTGCCGCCCGTCGCCATTCCAGTCGCCCACGGCTATGCCCATCGAGCTTCGGTAGTCGGCGATGCGCGACGCGTGGGAGATGTCCTCGAAGGTGCCGTCGCGCCGGTTGCGGTACAGCAGGTTGTCGCTCACGTCATTCCCGACGTAGAGGTCGACCCATCCGTCATCGTCGAGGTCCACCCACGATGCGGCCAGTCCGCGTCCCGTGGGGTTGTCCACGCCGGCGGCCACCGCCCGCTCGGTGAAGGCGCCCCGCCGCGTGTTGTGGAACAGCAGGTTGCGTTCCCCCGGGAATGACGAGGGGTTGATGCTTGCCGGATTCTCGACCTCGATGATCCCCGGTGCGCCGGCATTCGGCTGCTGCGAGTACTTCACGTAGCCGGTGACGTAGAGGTCGAGGAAGCCATCGCGGTCATAGTCACCCCACGCCGCGCCAGTCCAGAATCCCTCGGGCACGCCGACTCCCGTGGCGATGCTGCGGTCGCTGAACCGGCCGCCGCCCTCATTGTGATACAGCACGTTGTGGCCGTAGGCGGTGATCAGCAGGTCGAGCCGGCCGTCGTTGTCATAGTCGCCCCACGATGCAGCCATCCCCCAGCCGCGAAAACCGATGCCGGCCTCGTCGGTCACGTCGGTGAACGTGCCGTCCCGGTTGTTGCGGTAGAGCGACGTGCGCGCCGGCGACGCGCGCCGCCCGGCCTCGGTCATCGACACCGGCCCGACGGCGTTGGCGATCGCGAGGTCCACCCAGCCGTCGTCGTCGAAGTCGCCCCACGCCGCGCCCGACCCCATGTCTTCGGGCAGTTGTGACGTGCGAGTGCCGCTGAAGTTCCGGTAGGTGATGCCGGCGGCCTGGGTGACGTCGCTGAACGTCACGCGCGGGTGGTCGGCGGGTAATGGGCGCGTCAGGTCGGAGGTCAGCCCTTCCATCGAGCCGCCCGGGCTGTAGGCGTCGCCGCGCCCCAGCATTCTCCACGCCACGACACCGGCGAGCGCCACGAAGGCGATGCCGAAGGCGGCCGTCACCCAGAGCTTGCGCTGCCGGCGCGTCAGCACGGCGCCACCGTCGCACGCCCCGGGTCGGCAGCGGCGGCGGCGGGCAGGCGGCGGCTACTCACCGGTGACGACCCGGATTGTCTTGCGGTCCTCCGACATCACCGTCACCCGCGAGGTGAGCCCGGATTTCTCGCCAAACAGGAAGTTCAGCAGGAACTGGTCGGACTTGCGGTACATCAGCCGTACCGTCACGCGCAGTTCCGTCACCCGCGCTCGCGGCACGCGCAGCGCGGCGCTCCGGTTGAGCGGCGATGTCGTGTCTCCCGGGTTGCGGATCATCACGTCGGACGGCGAGGTGAGCGCGCTTCCCGGGCAGATGAAGCTGAACTCCTCCTTGTCGGAGAAGCCGGGGAAGATGGACCGCCGGTACCGCACCCCCACCATCTCCCACAGGTTGTGCCGGTCGATGAGGTTGCCGTACTGGTCGATCGGCTCCGCCTTGAGCATGAAGGAACCCGGCGCGATGAAGTTCGCGCTGTCGCGCTGGCCTTGCTGGAAGATGACGCGTCCCGCCTGGTCGGTGACCGTCAGCTCGACCCACGCCTGGATAATGTCGAGCGGGCCCGTCGGAAAGTCGTGCCCCACCTTGTTGTTGGTGAGCACGGCCTGGATCGTCAGCGGATCGCCCGGCTTCGCCTCGTCCGGGGCAATCACGGTTACCGGCACCGCGGCGCCGGTGCGCCATTTCGTCGCGATCTCGGGTACGTCGATCTCGCCGCGGAGCCACTGCTCCGTCATCCGGATGTGCTCGTCGGCGCCGGGGAGCTTGAGCACCGCCGGCATCCACTGATTCGCGCCGAGGAAGCGGTGGCTCCGGTGCCGGCCGTCCCCGGGCGCGCGGTTGTAGTCGAGGTCGTCGCCGTTCGCCGGGTCGTACGTCGTGGTGAGCGGCATGTGGCACTCGCGACACTCCACCGTCTTGGCGGCATCGCCCGGGTGATTCCAGCGGCTCTTGCGCCAGTTGTCGAACTGGTTCTGCAGCTGCACCCACCCGACCTTGTTGATCTCCTTGTCGATGAACTGCTTGTGGCAGGCCGCGCAGAACTCGGGGCTCTTGAAGAGCTTGTGCTGCAGCGAGCGCACGTGCTGGCGCGGGTACGCGCGAATGAGGAAGTCGCGAACGAACCGCGGCATCCCCAGCGTGTCGGCCAGTTCGAACATGTAGCGATCCGGCTGGGTCATCACGTAGGCCGCGTTCCCCTTGACGTCGGTCTCCTTGATGGCGTGGCACGCCACGCACGAGATTCCCTCCTTGATTCCGGCGAGGCTCGTCAGGTCCTTCACCATGATGTTCTTCGTGCCGGAGAAGAGCGAAATCGGGTCGTGGCAACCGCCGCAGTAGCGTGTCGACTCGGGTCCGTTCTGCTCGGCCATCACCGATTGCACTTTCTGGAACGCCGCATCCATGCCCGAGTAGCGGTGCGCGCTCACTTCCCACTCGCGGTAGATGCGATCATGGCATCCGCCAGTGCCGCAGCCCGCCGATCCGGCGAGCGACCGCGAATCGTACGCCCCACCGCTCGCCGTACGGGCAAGGCTCGGCGCAAACGGCCGGTCGGGGCCGTACACGTAGCTGTAGTCGGACGGCAGTGCGTTCACGAGTGGCGCCGGCCGGTACAGCAGCACCAGCGCCGGCACGAGCACGAAGGGGACGAGCGTGACCAAGGCCGTGCGCCGCGTGAAGCTGCGCAGGGCCGTGCGTAGCGCGGCAGCGGTTTCCGCGGCTCCGGGCACAGCCGCGCGTCTGGCCAGCATCAGCAGGTGCGGCAGTGTCGAGGCCAGCAGGGCCACGGTCGCGAGCAGGTGCACCACGTCCCACGCCCGGGAGATGTACGTACCCACTGTCGCCTGCGCCGTGAGCACCAGGCCCGACACGATGAGCAGCGCGGTCGCCACCATCGCGAAGTACCCGGTGAGCACCGCGGGGGAGAACCGCAGCGCACGATACATCCGCCAGTGCCGCCACTGGTACACGGCGAACGGCGCGATCAGCAGGAGCCCGCCCACGGTGTGGAGGAGCACCATCACCTGGTTCGGTACGCTGAAGGGCAGCAGGTAGTTCGCGGCCCCCGTCAGGGTCTCGAACGCCAGCAGGCCCGAGACGGCCTGGAGGAGCGGGCGCGTCCACTCGTGCTCCCGGAGCACGGACTGGTCGGGCGTCGTCATGGTAGGCGGGACAATATTGTGTCCCGAACGCCGGGGGTTGTTCGGGGTACATCGCACCACAGGCGGCGACCTCGGCCACGCCCGTGGTCCGGGAAGATGGATCGACCATGCCCGCACGGGCAAGGGTCGACGCCGGAGAATGTCTCGTGAACCGGCCTCGCAGGCCATTCCGAACGAAGCCGAAGCCTCGCGTTCCGCGTCCCGTCGGGGCATACTTCAAACTGCCGAGGCTGCCTCCGGCATGCGCCAGCGGACGATCGACTGAACTTCACGCGCGACGCCGTGCAGGTATGCAGGCCCCCTTCTTTTCGTCACCCGTAGCCCAAGCCCCCATGAATCGGAGACGCTGGCTGCTCGGCATCGGTACGCTCGTCTCGCTCGCGGCGATTCCCCTGCACGCCCAGCGCGGCACGGCGCGCATCTATGGGACTGTCATCGATCTCCCGACCCACGCGCCCATCGCCAATGTGCAGATCGTGCACATGGGCGACGGACGAAGCGTCACCAGCGACTCGCTCGGCCTTTACCAGTTTGACCGGCTGGCCAGCGGACTGGTGAAGTTCATGGTCCGCGCTCCCCGGTATCCGGCGACGACCTTCGTGGTGGCGTTGACGCCCGGCGAGCAGATGGAGCGCGACGTCGAACTCGAAGTCGTCGCGGCGTCACCCGGTGTGGTGCAGGCGCTCCCCGAGGTGAAGATCGACGCCCCGGTGCCCCTTGGCTCGCGCTTCGCCGACTTCGAGCATCGCCGACTGACGGGGCGCGGACAGTACATGAGCGGCGAAGAGATCCAGAAGACGGGGGCCGGCCGCCTGCAGGAACTGATGCGCGCCTTTCGTGGCGTGCAAGTGGAGTGTGGCGGCGGCGCGGGGTGCTTCATCCGGATGAGTCGCGCGCCGATGCGCTGCCTCCCGGAATACATCGTCGACGAACGCGTCGACAACGTCTTCGGCCCGTCCGTACCCGCACCGGATATCCAGGCCCTCGAGGTCTACACGGGGCCCGCCGACGTGCCCGGCGAGTTCGCCGGCCGCAATGCCGGGTGCGGACTGGTCGTCATCTGGACGAAGTCGGGCCCGCCGCGCGCGAAACGCCCGGCCCCACGAAAGCCCGATTCCACCGCGACAGGGAAACCCGAGTCTCCTGCGGGAAGCACCTGAACTGGCTCCTCCGGTCCTGGTGAGAGTCTCTCACGACGACCGTCTCTCACGGAGACCGGAGTAGACGAAGGACACGGAGGAACCGAAAAAAAGGGGTGTGGCGGCCAAGACTGTCCGCCACACCCCTTGAAAGTTGTTGCAGCCTCCGCGTCCTCCGTATCACTCCGGTCTCCGTGAGAGAGACGAGACGACACGGCCCGTCAGTCCAGCGCCGGTCCTCGCGGTGAAGGCGTCGCGCCGCGCCCTGTCCTCACGGCTTGCGGATGCGCAGTTCCAACTGGCCATCGACGAGAGGCACCGTCTGCTCCGTCCCCCCCGGCCACCGAACCCGGACGGCCTCGGCACCCGCTGGGCGAGCCAGCACCGTGACAGCGCCATCCATGGACCAATAGCCAGAGCCGGCGCGGACTTCACGTACCGGCCCGGCCGCGCCCTTGGCCATGATGCGCAGCTGAGCGCCGATGCCGAGCGGGTTGTTCGCCCCGCCGTCGAGGCGCACGCGCACACCCACGGCGCCGGTCGTGTTCCGGAAGAGCCGCGTCAGCGAGCCATTCTGCGCCACCGCCAGGTCGACGCGCCCGTCACCGTCAAAGTCGGCTACCGCCGCCCCCCGCTGGTCGCCAAGCACCGACACGCCGGACTCGCGCACGCCGAGTGCGGCAAATCCGCCTGTCCCGTCGCCTCGCAGCACCAGCCCCGCGCCGGCGTCGAATCGCATCGTCCCGATTTCCGTCGGGAAGAAGTTCTGTCCGAGGAACAGGTCCTCGCGTCCATCGCCGTCGAAGTCGGCGACGACCACCCCCATCGCCGTGGCCTGCTGGGCCTCCGCCGGCAGGGCCCTGGCCTCGAACTTCGTGCCGCGGTTCAGGAACAGCGTGTGCTCCAGCGTCGTCGCACCCACGCGCACCACGCCCTTCGCCAGCGGGCCAAGCACGGCCGCGGCATCGCTGCGCGAGTAATCGGCGTACGACGCAATGCGCTCGCGCACCGAGGGAATCGCCACGCCGAGCCGCGAAAACGACTCCATCGGCATTTCGCGGCCCGTCGCCGAGTCGTTCTGCGCGAGCATCATCCCCACGCCCTTGCCGAAGTCGCCGACGAGCAGCGTCAGCGGCCGCGACGCGCTCGCCCGCCAGGGAACGTTCAGCCCCCAGCTGGTGGCCACGAGGTCGAGCCGGCCATCGCCGTCAAGGTCCCCGGCGGTGACACCGTTCCAGCGACTCGTGATGCCGGCGAGCCCGAGCGACTGCGTGGCATCTTCCAGGCGGCCGCTGCGATTCAGCAGGACGCGAACCGGCCCCCATTCGCTCGTCACCACGAGGTCGGCGCGGCCGTCGCCGTTGAGATCGGCGAACGTGGCGCCGCTCACGAGCCCGAGGTCCGCGACGGCCCGCGAGTTCGCGGGATCCGGCGTGAACGTCCCTGCGGCCGATCCCAGCAGCAGTCGCGAGTGCGCCGGCAGCGGCCATGCCCCGGGCCGCACGCGCGCCCCCACGAACAGGTCCGGAATGCCGTCGCCGTTCACGTCACCGAGCGCCATGGCACCCGTCGACGCTGAGTCGGGGCCCGCAACCACGCGCGACGGCCCCGGCCGTCCCGCCGTGATCGCGTAGCCGAGCACGCCCGGCAGCGCGAGCGCGTCGTCCTTGGTGGCTGCCTCATAGTTCGCCTGCGACGCGACGAGGGTCAGCCCCCCTCCGCCGCGCCACGCGGGGAGCACCGTGCCCAGATCACCGGCCGCGGCACCCGTTGCGCGCGCGCTCAGGAAACCTCGCGGCGTATTCCGCAGCACGGTGAGCGCTCCGCCACGCCCCGCGCCGACGACGAGGTCTTCACGACCATCGCCGTCCACGTCGATCCAGCTGACCCCCGGGCCGAGCTGCGAAAACCGGTTGGGCAGCAGCGGCTGCCGGGCGAAGTCGTCGAAGGACGACTCGACGTGCGTGTGCCCGCCGAGCAGCGCGGTGGCGTCGGCGAAGAGCGCCGCGCCCGTCGGCGGCGCCAGGCGCGGACTCGCCGCCGCACCCGTCTGGCTCACTTCGTACAGCCGGTTGGCGCGCGCACCCTCGATGGTGCTCACCGTGCCGTCGCGCCAGCGCACCTCGAGCGTGAGAACACTGTCACGCCCGGTGGCGAAGCTGAGCTGTGGATCGTTCGACGACAGGTAGGTGCCGCCATCGGTAACTTCGCGTGACTGCGCCGGAAGCGACGCGGCGCGCACCGTCACCACTGCGCCGATGCCCCGCGTGTTCGGCGCCCGCCCGGCGAGGCGCACCGCCACCCGCGGCGCCTTCGCCTCGTTGCGATACACCATCGGCGCGTCATTCAACCGCCCGACCACCGCGTCGAGGTCACCATCGCCGTCGAGGTCGCCGAGCGCCAGCGAGTTGTGGATCGCCGAATCGGATCCGAACCGCCATGCCAGGCTGCGATCGGCGAAGGTCAGGTCGCCGTTGTTGCGGTACGCGACGTTCGGCACCGCCAGACGCGGGAACTCCCCCTGCTCGCGGTTCCACGCCACGCGCGGAAAGCTGTTGCGCATGCGCTCGAAGGTGTCGGCGTCGCGAATGTCCCAGCGGTGGCCGGCCACGACCAGCAGGTCTTCCCATCCGTCGAGGTCGATGTCGGCGAACGCCGAGCCCCACGTCCAGTCGGACGCGGAGACGCCGGCGAAGTCGGCCATCTGCGCCCACGTGCCGTCACCGCGCGCGACCTGCAGCGTGTTCTGCATCCATTGCGCCCGTTCCGGCGACGCGCCCACCGTCTTGGGCATCGGCGTGTGCGTCGGGATCTGCCGCTGCCGCGCGGCCAGCGTCGGGCTGAGCATGTCGGCGGTGAAGATGTCCACCGCGCCATCGCGGTTGACGTCGCCAAAGTCGACCGACATGCAGGTATTGCTCGTGGCACGGAGCGCCAGCGTGGGCACCAGGCGGAATCCGCCCCGGCCGTCGTTCAGCCAGAACTGGTCGGGATCCTCGAAGTCGTTGCAGACGTAGAGGTCCGGCGCGCCGTCGCCGTTCACGTCGTAGAAGCGCGCCGCCAGCCCGAAGTAGTCGGGCGCCTCGGCCAGCGGCTTGCCGTTCTCGTCACGCCACCGCGAGCCAACGGTGGGCTGCTCCGTGAAGTGACCACGACCATCGTTCAGGAAGAAGAGGTCGCGCTCCGCGCGCTGAAAGCGCACGATGCCGCCCAGGTCGGGCCGGTCCTCCACGCGGTATTCCCTCTTCCACTCGTCGCGCACCTCATACGCGGCGCCGACCTTGCGCACGACCTGGTCGAAGGCGCGGGCCTGCGGCGTGAACGCATCGAGCGCGTTGTGCGTCTTGTACGTCGCCACGTAGAGGTCGAGGTCGCCGTCGCCCTCCACGTCGGCCAGCGTGAGCGTCGTCGCGGCCAGTCCGCTGCCCAACCCGCTCGCCGCGGTCGCATCGACGAACTTCCCGTGCCCGTTGTTCAGGTGCAGCTTCAGCGGCCCGCCCAGCGTGCCGATCAGCAGGTCCGCATCGCCGTCGCCGTCGACGTCGGCGAACGCCGCACCCGTAACGGCCAGGCCCTTCGTGTCGACGCCGCTGGCCGCCGTGACGTCCTCGAACTTCAGCCTGCCGAGGTTGCGGTACAGCGCAACCGGACGCTCGACCGATGCCAGCAGGACGTCGGGGAGGCCATCGCCATCCACGTCGGAAATCGCGACGCCGGCACCGATCATCAGGTTGCGATTCGCCATCGCGTGCTCGTCGTCCACGACATTGGCGTGCGTGAGCCCGGTGGCCCTGGAGGCGAGGGGCATGAAGCCCTCGCGCCCTCGCTTGGGAACATCGAGCGCGCGCCAGCGGTACCCCGTCTCCTGTTGCCAGGACACATCCACGGGCTTGCCACAGGAGGCGGCGAGCCCGATCACCGCCATTGCCGCGACGGCGCAGCCACCGGAGCGCACCGTACGCAGGCGCCGCGCCATCATGGAGCCTGCCTCGTCTGGAGCTGCAGGATGCGCGTGCCAATGCAGGTGCCCTGCGTCACGCCGTCGACGATGGCCGGCAGGTAGTGCGCGCCTCCATACAGTCTCGAGACCGCCACCTCGTCACGCGCCGCGCGGAACGAGGCGAACGGGCGCGGCGGCTGGCCCACGTCCACCTGGGTCGAGTCGATGAACGAGATCGTGTCGCCCACCAGCCGCTCGAGCACGGCGACCGCCGCCCCCGACTGCACCGAATGTCCCGACGTATACTCCGGAAACGGGGGCGTGGGGAAGACCGACTGGTAGTTCTTGTCGAATACCCGCTGCAGGTACGTCACCGGGCGCACGACGTTCGACCGGTACTTCTCCTTCCAGCATCCAATGAAGGCGTCGGCGATCGACATCGACATCAGCGCGTAGAGTTCCACTGCCTGGTCGGCGCGCAGGTTGCGGCGCGACACCATCTGGTTGGCCACGCTCACCCAGTGGAAACCCGGCGTGCCGGTGGCCACGGGATTGTCGGCCCAGAACAACGCGACCTGCTTCTTCTCGGGCGTCAGCACCGATATCGAGTCGAAGAACTCCTTGCCCATCTTCCAGAACGCCGAGCCCGGCTTCTCCGAGTACTCCGGCGGTGCCGGCGGGGCGCACTCGTCGCCGTCCTTGATGACGAACGGCCGCAACTCGCCCCAGAACGGCGCCGTCGGCTTCACCGGGTTGAACACCGGGAGCGTGGTCGGCTTGGCTTCCTTGGGACGGTTCGTGAAGACGAACCGCTCCCCGGCGCGCTCGAGTTCCATCGCCGCATTCGGATTCGACGGACGCACGAGGTCAGTCTCGCCCGAGATCATCAGCGGCACGTACTGGTCGGGCGTGGCCGTGTTCACCCACTTGTCGCGCCCCACCGGCGGCGTCCAGACTTTCGTGAGCTGCTCGAAGAAACCGTCCTTTTCCGCCCAGCCGAGAATCGCCGCCGCCAGCGCCTGGCCGTGCGTGACCGACGCGTCGCGCGTGGGCGCGCTCACGCCGGCCGCCACGCGCGCCTCGACCTGCGCCCTGGCCAGCGAGTCGATGGTGCGACGCGTGCTGGCGAACCCGTCCCGGAACAGCGAGTCGAGCACCAGCCGCTCCGCCTCGGCGGCGGCAATCGCTCCGTCCACCGGCGCGGCGCTTGCCGGCAGTGCCGGCAGTCCGTTGAGCTGACCGCCCAGCGACGTCAGTCCCGACGCGGCGTCCGCGGCATAACCCTCATAGAGCGCGACCCCGGCGTACGCCGAGATGCGCGAGGCCACCGGCGGACCCAGCCGTTCGGAACGCACGAACGACAGCGACGAGCGCATCCACTGCGCCACGAACTGCGGGTCGGGAGCTGGCGCGGGCTTCGAGCACGCGGCAACGGCAATCAGCGTGAGGGCGACGAGACGAGGGGTGCGCATGGTGTGGTGGGCGGTGAGTGGGTGGGGGATCCGGAGTGAATGTAGAATCGCGGCGGAGGTCCAGCAAGAAACGGCGGCCCACGCGGCGGGCGGGAAGCGTGGCCGCTCCCCGTCACCGCGCGCCACGCCCCCAGTCACCGCGCGCCACGCCCCCAGTCACCGCGCGCCGCGCCCCCAGTCACGGCACCGCAGTCCCCCAGTGGCCCGTGCCAGCGCCCCCTCCCTATCTTTCGCTTTCGTAGACCCTCCCAACCTCTTCACGACGATGTCTCTGCGTTCCCTTGCCATCCTCGCGATCTGCGCCGTCACGGCGTGCGGTGATTCTCCGGCACCGCGGCCGAAGCCCGTCAATCCCGTGCGCGATTCCGTTCGCATCCGCGCCATGCGGCGCTTCGAGCAGCGCCCCGATACCCTGCTCGCCCGCGTTGACACGGCGCGCATCCTCGGCGCGCCGCCGGCGCGCCTGTGGGTGGTCTTCGTCGGCGAACTGCAGTGCGCCGGGTGCGCCAGCAGCCTTCACGAGCTGATTCCGATGCTGCGCCGTGAGTACGTCGAGACAGGCAGGATTCGGCTTGCCTACGTGAACGCCGGCGCGGCCGACACCGTGTACAACGCCCGGTTCGCCGCGCATGCCGCCTTCTGTGCGGGCATCAGCGGCCGCTTCTGGGAGGCGCTCGACGTCATCGCCACCGCGCGCGATGACTGGGCCGACCTCGACGACCCGCAGCCGCGGCTCGACTCCCTCGCCGTCCGCGCCGGCGCCAACCCGGAAACCCAGTCGATGTGCCGCCAGCGCCAGCGCATGCTGCCCATGGTCATGTGGGACAAGGAGCGCGCCGAGGCGTCGCACGTCACCTCGCTGCCGACGCTGCTCATCGGCGACCAGCCGATGGCTGGTGATCTCTCGCCGGCGGCGGTGCGGTGGGCGATCGACAAGGCGCTGGCGGCAGCGCGGTAGCTGTCGGCAACTGATACCGCGAAGGGCGAAGCTCGCGAAGATACGCGAAGGAACAACAACCGAGGGGAACCGCAGCGACCCGGCAGTTCCTCCCAATGTTGTCGCTTCGTGACCCTTTGCGATCTTCGCCCTTCGCGGTGGAAGTTCGCTGTCTTGGTCGAACTACCGACCTACGGCTTCTTGCCGAAGTCCACCGCCGGCGCCTCACGCGCCGCCGCGTTCGTCACCTCGAAGTATTCGCGCGCCTTCGCGCCCGTCACCTTGGCCGTCAGCACCTGCGGGAACTTGCGGATGTAGGCGTTGTAGTTCGCCACCATCTCGTTGTAGTCCTTGCGCGCCACGGCGATGCGGTTCTCCGTCCCCGTCAGCTCGTCCTGCAGCTGCAGGAAGTTCTGGTCGCTCTTCAACTGCGGATACGCCTCCACCGTCACCATCAGGCGGCTCAGCGCTCCCGTGAGCTGCTGGTTGGCGTCGGCCATCTCGGAGAGCTTGCCGCCCTTGATGGCGCCCGACAGTCCGGCACGCGCCTCCGTGACCTTCACGAACACGTCCTGCTCCTGCGTGGCAAAGCCCTTCACCGTGTTGACCAGGTTCGGCACCAGGTCGGCACGGCGCTGCAGCTGAACCTCGATATCCTGCTTGGCCTTGGCAGCCGTTTCATCGTAGCCCTGGATGGTGTTGTATCCGCACCCCGCCAGCACCAGCGGCAGCAGGAGGTACAACGCGCGACGTCGCATCTTCGAATCTCTCCGTGAGGAAGGGGAAACACTCAACTGCAAACTCTCAGTCATCTATTATCCACGCCCGGCCATCAGGCGTCCGCCGTCTATCGTCTATCGTCCATCGTCCATCGACCATCGACTATCGTCTATCGTCTATCGACCATCGTCCATCGTCTGCCTGTCGACCCACTGCGCCAGCTTTTCGAGTCCGTCATGGCACCCGCGCAGCACCACCGGCGCCTCGCCGTCCGAGATCTTCCTGGTACCCCGCTTCGCCGCGACCAGCGCCAGGAACGGCGCCGCGTCCAGTCCGGCGGCCGCGGCCACCTCTCGTGCCACGACCTCCGAATCGGCATGCGGCGCGGTCACGCTCTCCGACAGCCGGAGCGCGGCGCGGAACAGCGCGAAGATCCCGGCGCGGACGCCCTCCAGCAGCGCGCGCTGGGCCTTGGCATCACCGAGGCGCGCCTGCATCTCGCGCCGCAGCTGCAACAGCTTCCCCATCGTCTCGCGCTCGAGTTGCAGGCGCAAATCGCGGCGCGCCACGACGATTCCGTCGGTCGACAGCGTTCCATGGAGGACGCGGTGCGCCGCCAGGATGTCGGCGTATTCAATGGCGAAGATGTCGGCGCTCGACCTCCACTCGCTCGACGTGAGCGTCAGCGGCGCGGGATTCCCCGCCTCCATCCACGACCGCGTTGCCGCCCCGGCGGCGCGCAGCGCGCCATCGGAAAGTGCTCGCACGACCACCAGCACGTCGAGCGCGCCCGAGGGCGCTCCCTCGTGCCGGGCCGCCGAGCCGTAGAGCACCACCGCCTCCAGCGCATCGCCGTGCGCCGCCGAGAGCTGCCGCACCAGATCGTCGAGCGTCATCTTGGCCATAGTTACCAGCTCCCACTCGAGCCACCGCCCGAGAATCCGCCGCCGCCGCCACACCCGCCGAAACCGCCGCCCCCGCACCCGCCACCGCCGCCCCCCAATCCGCCGCCCCACCACCCGCCACCGTGGCGCCCGCCGCCACTCATCGCCTGTCCCAGCAGGAACCAGAGGCAGCCATTGCCGCCGCGTCGTTTGCCCCCACCCAGCAGCATTAGCAGGATGATGAACCCGAGCACGAACAGCCCCGGCGGCAAGCCGCCCGGCGTGCGCGCACCGCGCCCGGGTGGCGGCCGCGGCGCCTCGAGCGCGCCGTCCAGCGCAAACCCGAACTCGCCCGCATACGCCTCGGCCGCGCGCAAGGTCATCAGTTCGAGCGCGGCACCGTAGTCCTTCTGCTGCAGGAACGGCACCGCCTCACGACGGATGTCACCGGCGCGCGAATCGGTGATGAAGCCCTCGACGCCGTTGCCGGTCTGGATGGCGATGTGCCCGCGGCCGTCGGAACTCGTTTCCTTGGGAACGACCAGGATCACGAGGCTGGTGTTGCGCTTGCGGTCACCCACCTCGGCGGCAGCGCCCACCTTCCACTCGCGACCGATGCGCAGGGCCATGTCGCCGACTTCGCGGTCGCCGAGGTCGGGCAGGGTCACGACGACGATCTCGCCGCCTGACTTGGCGCGCACGTCGCCGATGATGCGCTCGATCCGCGCGGCACGCTCGGCGCCGACCACTCCGGCAAAATCGTTGACGTACCCGCGCGGCGGCGGCAACTGGACCCCACCGCCCTGCGCCTGCACCAGCAATGCCACGAACAAGCGGACCAAGCAAATCTCCTGAAGGATGGCGTCCGTTGCGGCGCCACCAGAAAGCTCTGTCCGCGACCATACGTTGCGCAACGCCGGAAGAGTTTCACTCCGCCGGCGCTGGCGCTCCCGACAGCCTCATGGCAGACTACATTATCCCTCGCTGGAGCAAGCCTTGGCTCGGTATTCCCTGTTGGTCCCGCTCGCCGTGGCGTGCGGCGCGGCCCCCGCGCTGCTGGGCGCGCAGGCGCCCATTCCGGTCGGCCGGTGGAGTGCGAACATCCGCCCCACGCTCGCACCGTCGTCGGGTATCGGCGCCAGCACGATGAAGATGTACGGCTCGATCAACGTGACTCCCAACCGCGCCGGCGCCGCGGGGTCCTGGCTGGTGGAGATACGGCTGACGTCCGATCGTCCGAGCGAGACGCTCCTCTGGGCCATCGCGCCGGGCCGGTGCCAGTCGGGCGCTGTGCCGGAAGTTCAGCCTAATCAGCTGGCGCCGCTCGAAGTCCGGGCCAACGGCAACGCCGACATCAGCGCCGCAGTCACCTTGTCGATGAACCCGTCGGACTCGTACCACCTGGACATCTTTCGCAACGGCCAGCAGCAGGAGCACGTGATTGCCTGCGCCAGCCTCCGGTACTCCGAGCAGAAGAAGTAATCCGGGGTGATGGCGCAGCAAGAGGAGGGGCCGGGCCCAATGGGACCGGCCCCTCCTCTTGCTGCACCATCACCCGCCGGACGGCACGAACGCCGACCGGCCGGTCCGGATCTGACTACCGACCCTGCGGGTTGCCAGCACCGCCAAACGTGTAGATCGGCAGGCCAAGCGTTTCCAGCTCGGTTGCCGGCACCGGCAGGGAACGCGGTGCCAGCGGCTGTAGCGTCTCGAAGCGACGCGCCCGGCCCCACGACTGGTTGACGTTGGTGGCGTACAGCTCGATGAGGGCTTCGTACTCGATCATCTTCAGCAGGACCGCGTTGCTCATCGTGCCCGTCACCGGCGGCAGCTGGCCACGGCCCACGTGTGTCTTGTTGATCAGCGTTGCGGCCAGGTTCTTGTCGCCGTTGGTGCGGATCAGCGCCTCGGCCCACAGCAGGTCGTTCTCGGTGGCCAGCATCGTCGGCGTCAGGCCAAGGAACTGGAGCGGCTGACCGCGCGCCATGTAGAGGTAGCGCTTGTACGACCAGCTCGAGAGCAGGAAGAGGCCACGGGTCGGGTCACCCAGCAACGCCGAGTTCCAGAGGAAATCGCTGGTGAGCCGGGCGTCGGCCGAGGTGGCCTTCGGCGGCGCGACCGTCGACGTCAGCCTGCTCGGCATCGTCGAGTCCATGGACTGGATCACGCGCCAGTCCACCCGCATCCAGCTGCTCGTGTTCGCGTAGGCCGTGTAGTTGTTGCCGAACGCGTTGGTGGCCGTCACCGACACGCTGATGTCGAACGGCGTGCCCGAGCTGATGCCCTTGGAGGCGTACGTCAGCACCTTGGCCCAGTTGGTCGCCGTGTTCGCCGCACCGGTACGGGCCGACTCGACCAGCGTGCGGGCGGCAATGGACGCCGCCATCTTGCCCAGGTTGGCGGCCGAGACGTTCAGGTCCTCGACGTAGACCTGCGGGAACGTGTAGCTCTTGCCGGCCGTGGCCGCGATCACTTCGTCGAACTTGGCCACCGCGGCGTCACGCACCTTGTCGTAGCGCTGCAGGGCGATCGTCGTCGGGTCAGACTTCTCATCGACGACGAACGCCTGGTCGAAGTACATGGCCAGCCCCGCATAGGAGGCAGCCTGGATGAACTTCGCGAACGTCTTGTACTGGTCCGTCGTCGCGGCGTTGTTGATGATGACGCCGGCGTCGATGGCCTTGAGGCCGTCGTTCACCGAGCCGAGCGCCGAATAGTAGCGGCGCCACGGCTCGCTGGAGGCGACCAGGTCACCCGAACCGGACCTGTTGTCGAAGGCCAGGCGCGGTTCCTGCCCGTTGAAGCGCATGCCGAAGTTGCCGTAGTTGCCGCTGATTTCGTCGGCGTTGTTCGACATCGCCAGCTTGTTCACGTCCTGTTCCGCGTTGAACCACGTGGCGAACGCGTTCCCGATGACGTTCTGCACGTCGGGGCCGGTGCTGAGCACCTTCACCACGTCGGGGTTGTTGAGGTTCGGGGCGGTCAGGTCCGTCTTGCACCCGGCGGCGACTGCCAGCAGGCCAAGCGCGGCGCCAACCGCAACCCTGCGAGAAAAATTCATCATAAAATAGGTCTCCGATCACTTAGTAGGTGATGGTGATCTGGGCCGAGAGCTGCCGCAGTGAGGGATAGCGGAAGCCGTCGATGCGATAGTTGAAGTCATCGCCACCAAGCGTTTCCGGGTCGGCACCAGTGTACGAGGTCCACGTCTTCAGGTTGCGGCCCACGAGCGCGATCCGCACGCCCGTCGCCACCGTGTTGAGGCGCGTCATCTCGAGCACCTTGTTGGACAGCGAGTAGTTCACCGAGAGTTCGCGCAGCTTGGCATAGCTGCCGCCTTCGACGAAGTACGCATTCGAGACGAGACCGTTGTACAGGCCCGACGAGAAGAAGCCGAGCGCGATGCGGTCGGCCACCGGGTAGGCCGTGCCGTCCTCCGACCCGTGCCGGAGATCCATGAACATCCACTGCTTCGTGAAGTTGTAGATGTTGCCGCCCACCATGCCGTCGACCAGCACGTGGAACGAGAGCGACTTCCACGTCACGTCCTGGATCATGCTCCAGGCGAAGTCGGCATTGCTGTCGCCGATCCTCTGCAGCGTGGTGCCGTCGGGGGCGACGTACTTGATCGGCAGCTCGCCGGGCGTTCCGCGCAGCGACTTCAGCACCACGAAGCCGGCGGCGTTCTTGGTGTAGTTGTCGAGGCTGAAGCTCGCGTTGGCCTTGTTGACCGGGTTGTCGAGCAGGTCCTGCGGGTTCTTGATGTAGCGGTCGCCGTACATGACGCCGAGCGCCTCGCCCTGCCTGTACCAGAACTGGTTGCCCTGCGCCTGGCCGAACCCACCGGCCTGGCTGAACGGCGGACGGTCCAGCTTGTCCACATACTGGCGCGTGCGGTCGCCCGACACCGTCATGTTCCACTGCAGGTCCGAGCGGTCGATGAGGCGCGCCGAGATCTGGGCTTCCAGCGTGTGCGCGCTCACATCGGCGGCATTGCGGGTCTGCGCCGTGAAGCCGCCCGACTTGGCCGACGACAGCGGCACCGACAGGAAGGCGCCGACGGTCTTGCGGTCGGACATCGTGATTTCCGACGAGAACCGGTCAAGGAACTCGAGGTTGACGCCGACTTCGTTCTCCGTCTGCACGGCCGGCTCGAGGGCGCGGTTGCCGATCTGATTCTTCGACACCGTGCCGCCGCTCAGGCTGTAGGTTTCGTACTGCGAGCTGAACGACGGCCGCAGGCCCGCGGTGCCGCGGGCGGCACGCAGCTTCACTTCCTGGAAGCCCGGGATGTGAACGTCCTCGGTCAGGCGATACGCGCCCGATGCGCCCCAGAAGTTGTGGTAGCGCGCGTCGGCGCCGAACAGCGACGACCCGTCGCGGCGGATCATCGCCTGCACGAGGTAACGATCCTTGTAGTTCAGCCCCTGCGTGACGAAGTAGTTTTCGCTCCGCACGAGGGTCTGCGACGATGACGCCCCCGTGGAGTTCACGTCGCCGCCGTTGATCGTCGGCAGGTCGATGTTGAGCTTCGAGGTATTCGCCGACTGGTTGTACGTGTTCGAGATTTCCTGCAGGTAGGTGAGGCGCGTGGTGGAGCTCAGGTTGCCCCACGCCTTCGCGACGTTCGTGTTGATCGTCGTGTTGGAGTTCGCCGCCCGGTTGGCGGACGTCGAGTACGTGCCGTTCAGCGTCGTGTTGAGCGCGCCACTGGAGAACGTGCCGCGCTTGAGGTAGTTCTGGTTGCCGGTGTTCAGGCGGTCGGTGCCGTACGTGGCGTCGAACGACAGCCAGGTGAACGGGCGGTAGCGAATGACGCCCGAGCCGATCATCCGCTCGCGGCGGAACCGGTTGTCGCGCACCGTCAGGTCGTACAACGGATTGCCGCGGGAGCTGTAATCGTAGGCCGGCGGCAGGTACGGATTGAAGGCCACCGAGTCGGTGGGTCCCCACGGACGCCGGAGGTCGACGTCGGGCGGTGCCTGCAGCAGGGCAAAGAACGGACCGCTGCCTTCCGGATTCTGGTCGTTGGTGTTCAGCGCGTACGTGGAGCTGATCGACACGTCGATCTTGCTGGTGATCGCCTGGTCGGCGTTCAGCCGGAAATTGCGGCGACGCTCGCCGTCGACGAAGGGCAGGATGCCCTGGTTGTGCTCGAAGCTGTACGACGTGCTGAGGTTCGTGTTGCCGCGGCGCACCGCCATGTTGGCGAAGGTGTTCTGGTAGTCGCCGTTCTGCATCCACAGCTTCTGCTGGTTGCGCCACGTCCCCGCCGGAAACTCGTTGTCGGCCAGCCGGTCGGTTTCCGGCACGCGCAGGCGGCCACCGCCGAGCACGAACGAGCCGTCGGGATTCAGCTGGAAATAGTGGTGCTTGTTCAGGGGCACGAAGCGCTCCTGACTGCCCGAACCGATTTCGGTCCGCGTGGTGAAGCTCACCTTGTTGTTGGCGTTGCCCTTGCCACGCTTGGTCGTGATGGCAATCACGCCATTGGCGGCCGACGAACCGTAGGTGTTGGAGGACGCGGCGCCCTTGAGGACTTCGATGCTCTCGATGTCGTTGGCGTCGATGTCCTGCAGGTCGCCGCGCGTGATGACGCCGTCCACGACGAGAAGTGGCGCGGAGCCGCCCGGCGTGAGGTTCGTCGAGCCGCGCAGCTTGATGATCGGGTTGCCGCCCGGCGTTCCGCGCGGCATCGCCACGCGTGCGCCGGCCATCTTGCCCGCCAGCGCTGCCAATGGACTCGACCCCGGCACCTGCGACATCGCCTCGGCACCGACCTTCCCGACGCCGATGGCCAGCAGCTTCTGGTCCGTCGCCGCCGCCACGCCCGTCACGACCACTTCGGTCAGCCGAATGGTGGACGAGAGCGTGAAGTCGAGCTTGTGCGAACCCGCCGCCAGCGCGATTTCCTTGGTCACCGGGGAACGTCCCAGCGCGCGCGCCGTGAAGGTCGCCATCTGGTTGGTGGCCGGAACCTCGATGCGATAGTTGCCGCGGGAATCAACGGCAACGACCTTGTTGAACTGCGGCATCTGGACGCTGGCGCCCAGCTGGACCGCGCCCTTCTCGGTGAGCACCTGACCGGTGACAACCGCCGTTCCCTGCGCCAGAATGCTGCCGGTGGCCAGGGACGAAAGCAGCGCGACCGATGCGATGTGCCTTAGAGTGCTTCTGAGGTTCGCCATTCTTCGACCTCGTGGTGGGAATGTGGCTGTTTGGACCAGCGATGTGACCAATGCGCCTTCAACCTGTTACGTACCCGCTCTTTGTGCCCGGCGTCACAATTGCCGGGTAACCGGACCCGGGTCGAGACACCTGGACGCACGAAAAGCCTGCGGCGTCGGTTCGCGACTACCGTATACAGGCTGCGGTAACCGGCGTATAGTACGCCCGAGTCCCCGATGCGCAAATGGAACCCCTTATGCCAGTTCAGCTTCCCGTACCACGTCCCCGGGGGCTGGCGGTGCGGAATTCGGCGTTACAGGCCCTTTGACACCCCCTTTGTGACCCCTCCGGTCGTCCTCGGCATTTCCGCCTTCTACCACGACAGTGCCGCCTGCCTGGTGCGGGGTGGCGAGGTCGTGGCGGCGGCGCAGGAGGAGCGATTCTCCCGGGTCAAGGGCGACTCGTCGTTCCCGGCGCGCGCGGCCGCGTGGTGCCTGGAGTACGCCGACCTCCGCGCCGACGAGCTCGACGCCGTCGCCTACTATGAGAAGCCGCTGCTGCGGTTCGACCGCATCGTCGAGACCTTCCTGGCGCGGGCGCCGCGGGGACTGGCTTCATTCCGGCACGGTGGTCCGCGCTGGACCCGCGAGCGGCTCCGCATTCCGCAGATCATCCGCGAAGGGCTGGGCGGCTACGCGGGCCCCCTGCTCTTTGCCGAGCATCACGAGTCCCACGCCGCCAGCGCCTTCTTGCCGTCCCCCTTCGAGGAGGCGGCCATCCTGACGCTCGACGGCGTCGGAGAGTGGGCCACGGCAACCATTGGCGTCGGCTGGGGCGGCGACGTCGAGATCCTGCGCGAACTCCACTGGCCCGACTCGCTCGGCCTGCTGTACTCGGCGTGCACGTACCACTGCGGGTTCGCGGTGAACAGCGGCGAGTACAAGCTGATGGGCCTTGCGCCCTATGGCTCGCCGCGCTTTGTCGACACGCTGCTCCGCGAGGTCGTCACGCTGCGCGACGACGGGTCGTTCCGGCTGAACCAGCGCTGCTTCAATTACCTCGACGGCCTCACCATGACGAGCCGCCGGTTCGACGATCTCTTCGGTGGTCCGCCGCGCGAGGCCGACGCACCCGTCACCACGCGCGAGATGGACCTCGCGCGTTCGGTGCAGGTGGTGGCCGAGGAAATCGTCCTGCGGATGGCGCGCACCGCGCAGGCAATCACCGGGGCGAACACGCTCTGCCTCGCCGGCGGTGTGGCGCTCAACGCCGTGGCCAACGGCCGCGTGGCGCGCGAAGGGCCCTTTGAGCGCCTCTGGATCCAGCCGGCCGCCGGAGACGCCGGCGGCGCCGTGGGCGCGGCTCTGCTGGCGGCACATCGCGGTCTGGGGGTGCCCCGCGTAGCGGCGGCGAACGATGGCATGTCCGGCGCCTTGCTCGGCCCGGAATGGTCCACCAACCAGCTGGGCGAGGCGCTCCATCGGTTGGGAGCCTTCGCCGAGCGACTCGACGATGCCGCGCTGATTGCCTGCTGCGCCGACGCGCTCGCCGCTGGGGGGGCGGTCGGCTGGTTCGACGGCCGCATGGAGTTCGGGCCGCGGGCCCTCGGCGCCCGGTCGATCCTCGCCGATCCGCGCGATGCCATGATGCCGCGCACGCTCAACCAGAAGGTGAAGTTCCGCGAGGGGTTCCGCCCCTTCGCCCCCAGCGTCCTGGGCGAGCGCGCCGGCGAGTTCTTCGAGTTGACCGATGAATCGCCGTACATGCTCGTGGTCGCGCCGCTCCGCGAGGCGCAGCGCCGCGTGCCGCCGTCGCTGGGCAAAGACGCAGGATCTTCCGATCGGCTTACGCAGGCGCGCTCCACCGTACCGGCCGTCACGCACCTGGACTACACGGCGCGCGTGCAGACCGTCACGCCGGCGCGCTCACCGCGATTTCATGCGTTGCTCACGGCGTTCGAGTCGCGCACCGGCATTCCCATGCTCATCAACACCTCGTTCAACGTGCGGGGCGAACCCATCGTCTGCACGCCCGAGGACGCATATGCCTGCTTCATGCAGACGGGGCTCGACCTGCTGGCGATGCCGCCGTTCGTGCTGCGCAAGGTCGCGCAGCCGCATCACGACGACGCCGCGCGCTGGCACCGTCCGATGGGGCGCGACTGATGACGCGCGCCGAGTCGAGGAGGTTCTCGTGGCAGGTTGGCGCAGCCCTCGTGCTCATCGGCGCCTTTGGCGCCTCGCAGGGTCGCGCGTGGGGCGCAGGCGTGATCGTGGCCGGGGTCCTGCTCGCGGCGACGGGTGCGGCGGTCCCGCAACTGCTCGTGCCCGCGTGGCGCGCGTGGCAATTGCTCGGACGGGCGTTGAACAAGGTGGTCAGTCCCGTCGTGCTTGCCGCGCTGTACATTCTGGTCGTCACGCCGATGGGCCTTCTGCGACGCACGTTCGGACGGTCGCCGCTGTCGCGCGACCCCGGCGCCGCGTCGTACTGGGTGGAGCGAAAGCGCCCGGCCGAAGACTCCATCGAAGCGCGCCGCCACCGCATGCGTTACCCCTACTGAACGGAACGATGTTCGAGATCATTCGCGACTTGCTGGGCTACCTGCGCCATCACCAGAAGCTCTGGCTCCTGCCCATGCTCATCATCCTCGGCGCCGTGACCGCGCTGCTGTGGATGGCGCAGGGTTCGGCGCTGGCGCCGTTCATCTACGCCATCTTCTGATCGTCGTGCCCCGTTCGCCCCGCCCTTCCGCGACACCCGACGGCGCGCGCGCCCGCTGGTTCCTGGCCGTCGCGCTGCTGCTGCCCTTTGCGCTGCTGGGTACGGGCGAAGTTGCGCTGCGCCTGTTCTGGGAGGGCGGCAGGAACCCGCTGTTCGGTCCGGCCGTCGAGGGTGGCGGAGCGCTTCGGGTCGCGAGCCGAACCGTGGGAAGACGGTACTTCCCCACCGAGGCGATGCCGCCGGCGCCGCCGCACGATGCGTTCGCGCGCGAGAAGCCGGCCAACGGCTTTCGCATCTTCGTGCTCGGCGAGTCGGCGGCCGCCGGCTTCCCGTTTCCGCACAACGGCACGTTCTCGCGCATCCTGCGGGATGCACTGCGCGACGTCCTGCCCGCGGACTCGGTGGAGGTGGTGAACGTCGGCATTCCCGCCACCAACAGCTACCAGATGCTCGACCTCGTGGACGAGGTCATTGCCGAACGCCCCGACGCGGTGCTGGTGTATGCGGGGCACAACGAGTTCTACGGCGCGCTCGGCGTCGGGTCCACCGTGCGGGTGGCCGGATCGCCCGCGCTGGTGCGGCTGTACCTGCGCGCCATGCGCTGGCGCGTTCCGGCACTGCTCAACCGCGGGGTCGCCGCCCTGCGCCGCCGCGCCGCGCCGGCACCAGCGAACGACGCGTCGGTGGCGAGCTTCATGGAAACCGTGGTCGCCGACCAGGACATCCGCGCCGGCTCGGCGCGGCTTCACGCGGGCGAGCGACAGTTCGAGGGGAACCTGGCTCGCCTGCTGGCCCGGCTCGCTGGCGCCGGCGTTCCCGCGTTCGTGGGGTCGCTCGCATCGAACGTGCGCGACTTGCCGCCGTTCGCCGCAGCCGGCAACGAAGGGGAGGCTGGCGCGAAGGCCGCGTGGCTCGAGGGGCAGGCCCTGCTGGCGCGCGGCGACACGGTGGGGGGGCGCGCGCGCCTTCGGGCCGCGCGCGAGCTCGACGTGGTTCGCTTTCGGGCCCCGGCCAGCTTCAACGGCATCATCCAGCGCGCCGTCGCGGAAAAGAAGGCGACGTACGTGCCGGTTGCCGAACTGTTCGAGGGCGCATCGCCCGACAGCCTCCCGGGACACGAACTGCTCCTCGAGCACGTGCACCCGACGCGAGCCGGCGCCACGCTGATGGCCCGGGCGTTCTTCGAGGCGTTGCAGCGGTCCCGTTTTCTGGGGCGCTCGGCGCGCGAGGCCTCGCTCGCTCCGTGGAGCGAGTACCAGGCACGGATGGCGCTGTCCCCGTTCGACGAACGCGTTGCCGCGCACACCGTGGCCACGCTGCGCGCGCGATGGCCGTTCGTGCCGGCAACGCGCCAGATCGACTATCGGGCGACGTACCGGCCGGTTGACGCCGCCGACAGCCTGGCGCTGCTGGTGTCGCGCGGCGGAGTACCGTGGGAGGCGGCGAAGGTCGCTCGCGTCGAGGCGCTCACTGCGGCCGGCGACTACGACGACGCCATCGTCGAGGCGCAGGGCCTCGTTCGCGACGCCCCGTTCCAGGCGGCGCCGCTCGAACTCGCCGGTCGCGCGCTCTTTGCGGCCGGCCGCGACGCGAGCGCCGACACCGCATTGCGCAGCGCGTGGAACCTTGGCCCGAGCGGCAGCGCGGCGTATGCGCTGGGGCTGCTCGCCCTCCGGCGACAGGACCCCGCGGAGGGGGTCACCTGGCTCGAGCGCGCACTGCAACTCGAGCCGCGCAGCGCGCCCGCCCTCTACCAGCTCTCGTTGGCCTTCGCGCTTCGCGGGGACATCGAGAGGGCGCGCGCCACGGCGGCACGCCTGGCCTCGGTCAATCCCACCTATCCGCCACTGGCGGAGTGGCTGCGCCGGCTTGGGATGCCCCCCGTCCGTTAGGGGAAGCCGGAGGCAGGAAGTTCACGGGCACCTGCACCACCTGCGCGACGTGGCGGCCGGCGCGCACCGCCGGCGTGAAGCGTGAGCGGAGCAGCGCGTCGCGCACCGCCCCGTTGAACCGCACGTCCGTCGTCGCGACCACCGAGTAGGTGTTCCACAGGATCGCGCCGACGGAATCGACCACGAACTCCACGCGCACCTTGCCGGTGGCGCGCTCTTCGATGAGCGTCTCGGGGTACTGCGGCGCGAACGACTTGCCATCGAGCAGTGCCTGGGTGTCCACGCCGTCCGTGGCGTAGGCGATGTTGGCGGCCACGAGGGCGCGCACGCGACTGGCCGCGAGCGCCGCCTCGGTGAGCTTCGGTGCGCGCACGCTCCGCGTCGACGGAAGGAACTGCCGTCCCCAGATGGCGATCACGCCGCACAGGGAGCCGCCGCGCGGACCCTGCAGCTCGGGGGGAATGCTGGAAACCCCGGAGTAGATCTCGATGCCCTCGATTGCCTCGGCCGACAGCGACTCGAAGTCAAAGGCGCCGGCGGTGAGAGGAAACCCATCGATGAAGACGAGGGGCGAGCAGTTGCTGTTGCGCAACCGGACCGTGCGCCCAAGGCGCGAGTTGTTCCCGATGCGCAGGCTGGGCGCTCCACGGATGATCTGCAGCGCGTCCACGGCATTGCGGCTGGCAATCTGGGAGCGCGTAATGAAGTACCCGCCGCTCTTCAGGCGTGCCCGTTCGTAGAAACCCTCCATGCGATAGTTGCGGGGCGCCGCACGACCGACGATGGTCACCGCGTCGACGCTCTGGGGCACGGCATCGAGGCGGATGTCCACCACGTTGTCGCGCGAGGCGATGACGACGACGTTCACCGCCTCGAGGCGGTAGCCGAGGCGTCGCACGACGATCCGCGAGGGAACGGCCGGCACTCCGGCGATGCGGTACTTGCCGAGGTTGTCGGTCCGCGCCTGCAGCGCGCCGCCTTCCACGAGGACTTCCGCGCCGAGTACGCCGGCGCCGTCCTTGTCGCGCACGGTGCCGACGATCACTGCGCCCTGCGCGCCCAGCACGAGGGGCGCGACGCAGAGCGGCACGATGAGGAGGCAGCCGAGTCGAGGGTGTTTCATGGCGTGCTTCCCTTCCGCTGGGAGAGGGGGGTATCCCACTTAATGTATTGGCCCGGCCGGAGCACGGCGCAATGGGAAGTTGCCAGTCTCCGTTGCACTCAGTACCAATTTCAGTGATGAAGCGTCACCTTATGATGACAGGCGGCCTGTTGGCCGCCTTGACCGGCACCAGCCTGCGTGCCCAGCCCGCCGCCGTGGCCGACCTTGCCCGCGTCCGGGGCGTAGAGGGCGCGAGCCACTGGCTTGTCATCGTGGGCGATTTCGCCAGCGACGGCAATCGCGCGTTCCATCGCGACGCGTGGCCCACGATAGACTCGCTGTACGTGCGCCCCGGCAAGCTTCGCGTGGCATGGATCAACCTGCCGAACGATGCGAGCAAGAACTCCCTGATTGCCGCCGAAGTGGCGGCCTGCTCCGGCACGGGCATGAAGTTCTGGCCGGTGCACGACGCCATGTTGCGCGAACAGCCGCGGTGGATCTCCCTGGCGGATCCGACGGAGTTCCTTCAGGAACTCGCCGGACGCAACGGCGGCAACCCGATGCTCATCAGCGAGTGCCTGCAGAAGCGCCAAGTGAAGGCGTTCCTGCAATCGGACGTCGCGCGCGCGCGGCGCCGGCATTCGTGCGGCGCCCGCGTACATTCTCGACAACAAGGTGCTGCCCGGCGTGCGCGCGGTCGGGGAGATTCGTTCGGCCATCGAGCTTGCCCTCCGGGCGGGACGCTAGCCCTGCCCTGACGGCGCCAACCGGTCAGCGAACACGATCAGTTCGGGCCCATCGTCGACCAGCCGGACCAGCCGCTCCCGCACCATCCCCAGCTTCTCGAGCACGCGGATGGACACGAGGTTCTGCGGCTTCACGATGGCGAGCACGCGCTGCAGGCCCAGCGTATCGCGACCGTACGCCAGTGACGCCCGCGCGGCCTCGGAGGCAATGCCACGGCCTCGATGCGCGGGCAGCAAGGCGAATCCCACGTCAGGCGCGTCCAGCGCATCACGCTTGAGCAGGCCGCAAATCCCCGCCAGTTCGCCACCGTCGCGCAAGGCCACGGCCCAGAGTCCGAAGCCGTGCTGCGCATAGCTCTCGCGCGGCCCGGACTCGATGTACGCCGTCGCATCTTCGAGCGTGCGCACACCGCGGTCGCCGACGTTCGCCAGGAAGTCGGCATCATT
>ERZ1292633.1272-Hain-H41-02um-R1-1272-length-27571-cov-7_pt1 | contig 27571 bp, 26 predicted proteins | sample MGYA00564406_ERZ1292633 | MGnify/ENA primary metagenome ERZ1292633 (study PRJEB36523, sample SAMEA6512639) | groundwater metagenome | collected 2019-01-08 | study: AquaDiva: Metagenomics assemblies of 32 groundwater samples | reverse complement strand
TCCAGTGCGCCGAGAAGACCGGCCTACTGTCCAAGAGGTCCTCTTCCAGAACAAATGTTTGAACAATCACAACTCTCGTGTTATTATAGAAACAGCTTAAGGCGACGAACCTTAACATAAAGGGAAATGGCGACATTATTCCTTTTTTGTATGCCGCTTTAGGTTTAAAAAAATCAATCGGTGAGAATCCGAGGTACATATATCAACTCAATATGTCTGGTGATTAAATAGAACCAAACTAGGAGATATTATGCCTGATATAAATATTGGTATCGTTGTGATAATGGTGGCTTTCGCTCTTTTGGTTCTCGTTTTACTCTTCAAAAGAATAAAAGTGTATAAGCAACACAACGAGAACTTCGGAAAATGCTATAAAGACGATGACTAGGAAGGGGTGTAGGCAATGAAGAAATGGATTTTGGGAGCAGTAGTGCTCCTGTTGGCAACGGCCGGCATCATATGGTTACGAAGCTGATATCACCAGACCAGGAGTAGGGACCCCTTTGGGGTCCTTTGGTCATTTTGTATAAAATACTTGCGCTAAGGGTAAAAAAAGCATATTATTTGTGATAATCAACAGTTAAATAAAAGGTTTTTTGTTTTAGAATAGGGTCGAAATGGCCCGGCAGAGTATTGTCATTCTGAGCGTAACAGAGTGAAGCCGAAGAATCCCTTTCTCTTGTTTGCAAATTCCTGTTTATTTTTTAAGGGATTTCTCCGCTTTCCACTAACGTGGTATCGGTCGAAATGACAAAATCGAGAAAACACTTGACAATATATTATGTTTATGATATATTGTTATATCAACCATAAGAGTGGTTGATGAACGTTGAATACAAAGGAGGGTCTAAAAGAGGACCTTCCTTTGTATTTTTAACAAAACAGGATTGATTGAACCAAGTTTGACTTGGTAAAACAACGTTCGACGTTGTTGGCGGAATTTTGGGCTTGAGTTTTTGATAATATCTCACCCCGCACTTTATAAATAGTGCGCGGGTCAAACTCAAAATTTCGTTGCTAAAAAATGTTTAGTAATGTTCCTTGACTTCGACTTATCTTTCACCTATTAGGTGAAAGTAAAATACTGTTATCTTATCCAAACCGTGATTCGCGTCGGTGCGAAAGGGGTTTACTATGAAAACCTTAACCAGAATCCTCCAGAAAATCAGGGACAAAATAAACAACCCTGATGTCTGGTATAACTTCTATGGAGAACTATTCGGGAAAAGAAAGGATTGGTGAGTATCATGAAAAAATTCTTGATGATACTGATTCCGCTGTGCCTGTTGATGGCTGCTGCTATTATAGCGGCCGTCGCCCTGGCAGGTGATAACTACACCCCCGCCAACACCAAGAAGGAACTGCGGGACCGCTGGAACACGGTCGTGGCCACGAATGATCTCGTAATCGCGCTCGACATCGAAGATGGAGTGGCTTACAAGAAAGAGGTAGACCACAACAACTACCATTCCGGCCTGGCACGTGGATTAGCTGTCAAGGCAGTTAAATGCCTCGGCGATTACCCGGCAATCCCGCTACCAGTGACGACCGAGATTACCAAGATTGTCGCTCCGACAATAGAGGGAAAGGACGAAGAAGAAACTAACGACGCGGAAAAAGCGGCACTAAAGGTTGCGGAAGAAACGTATCCCAAAAGCTGGAATGCTTATCTCGCAAACCAGCGCAACCGTCGAGCATACGTCGACAAACTCGAGGTTGTAGTAAGTTACTACCTCGAGGAGGCCACCAAAGCCGAGGACCACTGCCAAGCAGTAATACCTGTTGTGCAAAGCTCCAATGGCAGCGGGGTGGATACTGGGTACACGGGTAGTCTCGGCAATGTTTTGCCGGACGGCATAGACTGGGGTGGTTACCCGGTGCATAGCCCGGGACCTGAAGCAGGTTCTGCGACGCCGATCCCTATCCCCGTGCCAACAACTCCATCCGATCCGGAACCGGTACCAACGCCGACTCCTGACCCCGTACCCACGCCAGTACCCGCTCCATAGTGGGTATCGGCAGAAGATAACAGTACTACCCGTGAGGGGACTCTCGTATGAAAACGAGGGTCCCCTCTGGGACACAAATTTGTAAACAGAAATATATGCCAAAAAATCTTTGACATATAGGCTATTTATAAAAGAATTAATACCCTAAAAGAAAGGGGCAAAAAATGAAAAGAAAAATATTAAAAACCTTACTGGGAATCATCCCGATAGCAGCTCTCATAGCTGTGCTTTTTACCCCTTTTGGGATTAAGTCTTCAACCTCTGCATGGCCATGTTATGAGCCAAATGTAGTCTTTTGTGGTTCAAACTCAAAAACAGAGTTTGCAAATCAGATGGCAAACGGAGATGGCAGAAATGGCGACATTGGAACCATGCTTGGTAGAATGGGTATTTTCCCTAATGACGTTTTAAGTTCTAGAATGGTTGACGGCGAGATACACAGAGATGGCAGTGTTTGGGTTGGCGGTACTATGGTTGCCTCAAATGCACTCAACGGTCAAAGAGGCACATATGGCATAAATGGCCCTTCTACTCCATGGGCTGGTCTCTACTGGGCTTCTCCTAGTGCCAACTTCAGACCAGACGTAAACATTCTTACTGCTTGGGTATATATGTATAATGGGCAGTTCAAATACGGAATAATCAAAGCTTGTGGAAACCCCATCGTAATACAGCTAACCCCTGCCACCCCAGGCATTACTATAGAAAAGAAAGTAAGCTCGTCTGGTGATCCTGTCTGGAGAAAGTCCAACACAGCAAGAGCAGGAGAGACGCTCAAGTATGATGTCTACGTTAAAAATAACTCAACTGTATCAACGGAAGGTATGGCTATATGGGATGTACTACCTCCTCATGTAACACTAATACCCGGAACCGGACGAATGATGATCAGCAACAATACCTACAATATTCCCGACTCCGCTATTACTGGCAGAGTTGATGCGGGCGACTGGGCTCCAGGGCAAGATGGTAGAATGACCTTTGAGGTAAGGATAAATAATGACATTCCACAGGGACAGTGTGCAGACCTAGTTAACACCGGACTAACCGCATTCTCTAGAATCACAACCCCACTCACCTCAACTGCAACGACTAGAGTATGTTCAGTTCAACCACAAGTTCCAAGTCTTATAATTGAGAAAAATGTAAGCAACCACACGTCCGACCCCGTATGGAGAGATTACGATAATGGTGTGCCGGGAGATACTCTTAGGTACTCTGTTAGGGTCCTCAATAACTCTCAGACAACAGCAAACAATGTAATGGTTCGAGATGTTCTTCCCCCTCATGTAACTCTAGTTTCTGGCTCTGGTAAGATTGCGGTTGGGACCACTAGCCGTTCTATTACTGATGATGAAATTAGAAATGGTGTAAATATGGGTAACTTCGTTCCTGGACAAGATGGTTATCTGACATTTGAAGTAAAAATCAATAATGATTTTCCTAATGACGGATGCCAAGAGCTTAATAACACCGGATTCACAAGAGCAGATAGTGTAGGCGAAATCTCTGACACTGCCAGAACTACAGTCTGTATCCAGAGAGGCAGATGCACAATCACAGTTAACAAGTACAACGACTTAAATGGTGATGCGGTAAGACAGGAGAACGAACCGCTTCTACCGAACTGGAAATTCACCTTGAAAGGTACTAATCTTGAAGATACCAAAACAACCAACTCTGGCGGATCTCTAACATACGCAGGTCTTGAAGAAGGACAGTACTCTGTTACTGAGGAACTGCAGAATGGTTGGAAATCCACAACCGGTATATCTCAATTAACCAGAGTCTGTCCAGACAAAACTCTCTGGTTTGGTAATCAGCAAGTTTCCCCTCCACCCCCACCTCCAGGTCAACCAGCTTCACTACCAGTTTCTGGACCGGTTGAAGTAACTGGCGGAATCATGGGAACAGGAGCACTTGGATACGCCGGATACATGTGGAGAAAAAGTAGAAAAACTCTTACCGACACATTAAAACGTCAGTAACAGAGAACTAGAAAAAAGAGAGCCGAGAAATCGGCTCTCTTTTGATTTAATCAATTCATGTCATTCTGGCTTGTCCAGAATCTAGCCTCCTTTTTACTACTTTAGATTCTGGACAAGCCAGAATGACGAATAACCACTATTCTCCTCAAGCTTGACCCACCGTCACATCTTTGCCATAATCTTTCCTTGTTATATCTTAATCGGTCTGGATTCCCGTTTCCACGGGAATGACAATACGTTATACTACTGATATGAAAGAAGTTGTTGAACCAATAGAAAAAATCCTCAAAAGAGTTGAAAGTGCGAAGAAAGCACTGTCTATTTCTGAACTAGTAAAAAAAGCCGATGAGCTTGAAAAAGAGTCCTCTCGTGAAGGTTTTTGGGATAATCGAGAAAAGGCAACAAAAGTAATGACCGAGGTTTCTGAACTCAAAAAACAGATTGATGAGTGGGAGGACCTAGAAAAAAGAACAAAAGACTTGCTTGAGATAGCACGAATCGCTCATGCGAATGATCATGAAATCGTAGCAGAAGTTAAAAAGGGGATAGAGGAGCTTGAAAAAGACCTAGATAGGTCAGAGTTCACGATGCTCTTTAGTGGTCAATATGATAAAAACAACACTATTTTGAGTGTATACGCAGGTTCCGGCGGGATTGATGCACAGGATTGGGCGGAGATGCTCCTTAGAATGTATTTGAAATTCTGCGAAAAACAAGGCTTCAAAGCCACCATTCTTTCAATCTCAAGCGGAGATGAAGCGGGAATAAAAAGTGTGACCGTAGAAATATCCGGCATGTGGGCTTATGGATATCTCAGAAGTGAGTCGGGAGTTCACAGGCTAGTAAGGATTTCGCCGTATGACGCAGATAAAGCACGGCACACATCCTTTGCCCTAGTTGATATAATCCCCGAAATAGAAACAGCCGAAGCACAGATAGAAGATAAAGATTTAAAGATTGAGACATTTAAGGCCTCTGGTCACGGCGGCCAGGGAGTAAACACCACCGACAGTGCAGTCAGAATAACACACATTCCATCCGGGCTTGTTGTCACCTGCCAGAAAGAAAGAAGCCAGCTTCAAAACAAGGAGTCCGCACTCAAAGTTTTAGCATCCCGACTTAAGATTATAGAAGATAAAAAAGCAAAAAAAGAAATATCTGATATCCGCGGTGACACGAAATCGGCAGAGTGGGGAAATCAAATCCGTTCATACGTCTTGCACCCTTATAATATGGTCAAAGATCATAGAACCGGACAAGAAACATCAAACACTAGTGTTATCCTAGAGGGTAACATTGATGAGTTTGTGGAAAGTTTTTTAAAGTATAGTGTTGCGGGAAAATAGAAAGTTTGTTATCCTATAAAACGTGTTAGAGGAAAAACCTGAGCACAAAATAGTAAATCCAAAACATTTTGAACATTTGAATTTAGAATTTGTTTAGAAATTAGATATTAGGATTTAGAAATTACCGGTAGATATCCGGACTAATGAATGAAATTTGGAAAAATTAATAAAAATCATTAAACTAACGATTAAAAACCATGATATATCTAGAAGGTGTAACAAAAATATATGGTAAAAGTGAAAAGAAGGCACTGGACAACCTAAGTGTTCATATAAAGCCTAAGGAATTTATCATCTTTGTTGGTCTTTCCGGTGCAGGCAAGTCAACATTGACCAGACTTATAACCCATGAAGAAGAACTGACTTCCGGGAAAATCACAGTCGGCGGTATCAACTACGCAACATTAAAGAAGAAAGATGTTCCATATTTAAGAAGAAAAATCGGTGTGGTTTTTCAGGATTTCAAACTTCTTCCCAAAAAAACAGTTTATGAAAACATAGCCTACGCGCTGGAGGTTGCCGGTATTAGTAATAAGACTATCAGAAGTCGGGTTCCACAAGTTTTGAAAATGGTAGGACTTGAAAACAAAGCTAAGGATTTTCCAAAAATGCTTTCCGGTGGAGAAAAACAAAGAGCAGCCATAGCCAGAGCCCTAATCCATGAACCAAAAATACTGATAGCTGATGAACCCACAGGAAATCTCGACCCCAAAAACGCATGGGAAATCATAGACCTACTTTTGAAAGTAAATGAATATGGTACAACCGTGATATTAACAACGCATAATAAAGAGATAGTAAATACCCTAAAAAAGAGAGTTATCACACTGAAAAATGGTAAGCTGGTAAAAGATCAAGAAGTCGGGAGGTATGCACTACAGTAATGTCTAAGAAGATAGGATTCATTCTATTAATAGTTTTTTTCATAATAAGTGTCATCCTAATTTGCCTTGGAGCGTTCAGTTACTTTAATAAGAATAGACTAAAGAACGAGGTGTTTAACATAAAATCAGAGATAAAAGTTTACCTAAAAGATGGCGCCGATAGCAGCCTTATTCAACAGTTTCAAAAAGAACTCTCTGAAAACAAAAATGTTAAAGAGGTTAAATATATATCAAAGGATGAGGAAAAAGAACGCTACCTCGAAAAGTTCAAAAACAATAATCAACTGAAAGAATCTCTCCAAGAAGGAGAAGAGAACCCCTTACCAGCGAGTTTAGAAGTGAAAACATATGATTCAAACAAGATTGAGACGTTATTACCAATCATTGAAAAAGACCAATACAAAACCATTGTTAGAAAAGTAAGTTATTAAAGGAAAATAAGAGATATGTTTACAACATTTTATAGATTAATAAAAACCGGATTCACAAACTTCCTTCGAAATGGGTGGTTGTCTTTAGCGTCTACTATTATCATGACTCTGACCCTTTTAACGATTTCAATATTTTTAATCCTGAATATAGTACTGACTCAAGGAATACAGACAATCCAAGATAAAATAGACATCAGTGTCTATATTTCCGATAGCGCAAAGGGGCAAACCGTCCTAGACCTTCAAAAGGAGCTTTCAGATAATCCCGATGTGAAAAAAGTGAAGTATGTTTCAAAGGACGAGGCGAAAGCAAGGTATCAGGAAAAATTCAAAAACAACCCACAACTAAAGGAGTCACTTGATGATGGGGGAGAGAATCCCTTGCCAGCAAGCTTGGAGATCAAGACCTATAACCCAGACAAACTCAGCACACTTCTCCCCGTGTTTGAAAAGGAAGAGTATAAAAGCATGGTCAGAAAAGTCAGCTACAAAGAAAACAAAGAAGTTATCGACCGCCTCTTTAAGGCCACCGAATTTATAAAGAAAATCGGCTGGGGACTGGCGGGTGCATTTATTATCACCTCCCTAATCATTATCTTTAATACCATCCGTACCGCCATCTATACACACAAGGACGAAATAGAAATCATGAAGCTAGTCGGTGCAAATCCATGGTTTATCAAGTGGCCCTTTTTAATAGAGGGGATCATGTATGGTGTTTTTGGAACCATTCTATCTCTTGTCGCAATTTCTATAACTCTACGCCTTTTGGCCGTTTCGTTTAATAGCTACTTCGGTGAGGGCGATACCGGCGATCAAGTATTTGGATTCTTAATTAAAAATCTTGCCACTTTAGTGATTCTGATGCTAGGTGTCGGCATAACTATAGGCGTCACTTCAAGTTCTATTGCTATTAGAAAATACCTGAAGAAATCATAGATTTCAAATTATCAAAATTCAAATATCAACACTCAAACAAACCTTAATGATCAAATATTAAAAGGGTATGTTTGTTTGATGTTTGATTCTTTGTTGAACATTGAGTTTTGGTGCTTGATTATTTGATTTCCTTTATGCTTGACTCAAGTCCTTGCTTTTGAGAGAATGCCCCAGTTGCCCAAAAACATTAACGGAAACTGGGCACTCAAATATTACTCAAACTGAAAGGAAAACCTTGAATAGTACTGGTAGAACAAGTACTTTACTGGTCTCAAGAAATATCATATGAATATAAAAAATACACAGCAAAAGGCCTTTGCGGTTGTTTTGCTGTTTCTAGTTTCTCTGTTTATAGTACCAACAAACACCCATCCCGCTGAGGCAGCAACTCTTGGCGAAATAAATGGTCAAATAGATCAAGTCTCAAAAAACCTGGAAGCAAAAAGGGGAGAGGCCACAAATCTTCAAAATCAAATTGAGATTATTGATGGGCAAATAACTCAGCTTCAACTACAAATGGAAGCAACTCAGATAGAGATAGAAACAACAACTGCGCGAATTGTGGAGGTGGAAGCAGAACTCAAAAAACAAAAAGTAATACTCAATGAGTATCTTAGTGTTATTTACGAAGATAGCAATGTTTCGCCTATGGAGCAAATAGCGGGTTCAAATAGTTTTTCTGAATTTGTGGATAAGAGTGAATACCTGCAGACTATGCAGTTAAAGATAAAAGAAACTGTAGATAGGATTAAAAAACTAAAAGCAGAACTTGATGCAAAAAAAGTTCAACTAGACGAAATGAAAAAAAGCCAAATTCTCCAAAAACAGGGAATGGACCAGCAACGTACCTTAAAAGATTCACTTCTCGCTAAGGCACAGGCGGACGCTGTCGGACTACAGGGCCAGCTGGATGATCTTTATGCCCAGAAAGCAGCTATGTCGGTTCAGTTTGGTGAAGGTCTGACTGCCGGATCCTCTGGCTATCCATATGGAAGTCCACCCCCAAGAAACCTCATAGACACGCCGGACCCGTGGGGATACTTGATAGGTGAGTGTACCTCTTATGCTGCTTGGAAAAGAGCAGCCATGGGAAGACCTGTGCCAAGAGCTATGGGAAATGCCGGTGACTGGGCACGTATGGCTGGTGGTGGCCCTACAGTTGGCAGTGTTATGGTGATGCCATACATCGGCGGTTATGGACATGTAGCTATAGTTGAGGCCATTTATGACAACGGCTCAGTACTCATCTCAGAGTATAACTGGATACCATACTCATTCTCAACCCGTGTTGTGAATCCTTACAACTACGGCGCCGTATACATTAACTAACAAACCCACTCAACAAGGTTCGACCCGCTTAGCGGGTCGAACCCTATTGACAGGTTCTTCTCTATAAATAATAATGGTTAAATGCCAAGTAAAAATACTGTCAAAAAATTTGTTCCGGGAGGTATTTATCATGTCTATAATCGTGGTGTTGAGAAGCGCTCTATTTTTTGTGATAATCGGGACCATCAAGTCTTTTTACACCTACTTAAAACCGCACTTACCGACGAAAAAGAACTTGATTACACGGATAATATTAGTGTCAGGAATAAATCAGAAACACTTGATCTGCTCGCATATTGTTTAATGTCAAACCATTTTCACTTTTTAATACAACAACTCGATGAAACCAGCATGACAGAGTTTATGAGAAGCATTTCTAATGCCTACGTTGCTTATTTTAACAAAAAATATAAGCGAGTAGGCAGTCTTTTCCAGGGAACATACAAGGCCGTACTAGTTGATAAAGACGAGTACCTAATCCATCTTTCGCGCTATATTCACATCAATCCCAGGGAAATAGATCAAAAACTTGAAAATTATCTTTACTCAAGTTATAAGGGTTATTTAGATAGTGAGAATAGACCAACTTGGCTGAAACCCACACCTGTTCTCGAACAATTCAAGAATCCTAAAGAATACAAAAAATTTGTAGAAGACTACAAGATTGATTCCCTTAAGCTACTAAGGGGCCTAACCCTAGAATAGGGAAAAACCTATCATTAAGGTTCGACCCTATGGCAGGGTCGAACCTTTGTATTTTTGTAATTCTTATACTTGATTTCTTCCTCTTATGCTGTAGAATGATACTGCTATGGTTTTACTATTGACAAGATAATAGTAATTGTTATGATATAGTATGTGAGGGGGGAACAAGTGAATTTCACAAAAAAATTTCAAACAAAAACCAAAATAAAAAACAACCCGCCTGCGCTTAAAAGATTCGGCGAGGCAAGTCTATCTAATTCTTTTTATAGAGCTGTTTGTATATTGGCTCTTTTTTTATTAACTATCGTTTTTATTCCTTCCGGTAACCAACCGGTTCATGCTGAAACTCAAGCTGATGTGGATAATCTAAATGCCCAGATTTCAACATTAACCGTTCAGTTAAACGAAAAAAGGGCAGTAGCAAAAACATTCGCAGATGAAGTTGCTATTTACGATGGTAAAATCCAGCAAATCCAACTCCAGATTCAGGCTACTCAAATGCAAATAGATGTCCAAAATACTCAGATTACAGATATAAACGGACAAATAGCCACAAAGGAAGCAGACCTAAAAATACAAAAAGAGTCTTTAAGGGAACAGTTGAAGGTGATTTATGAAAACTCCAATACCTCGACTCTGGAACTTATTGCCAGCTCAAACAGTTTCTCTGATTTTGTAGACCAGACGGAGTATCTGCAAACAATGCAACTAAAAACAAAAGAAACTATAGGACAAATAAAAAACCTGCGACAACAACTTGAAGATAATAAAAACAATGTAGAGAAAAAGAAGCAAGAAATAGCATCCCTACAAAAAACACAACTAGATCAGAAAGCAGAGCTGGATAATGAACGATACGGAAAACAAATGCTTTTAAATCAAGCTAACAGCCAAGGAAAACAATATCAAAACTCCATTGCAGTCAAGGAGGCACAGAAAGCAGAATTAGAGGAATTATTGAGAAACCCACCACCATCCCCTCCACCTGCGCCACCTGTAGTTATTACTCCACCACCAACAGGAAACCCTACACCACCATCTCAAAGAAGCGTCCCACAACTTTACCAATATGATTCCCGTTGGGCTAACGTTTCAATTAACGGTACAAGTGATACTATTAAATGGTATGGTTGCAAACTAACTAGTCTAGTTATGATATTTCAATCTTATGGCTATAATATTTACCCCGGTCAGTTTGCAACGAATTCTAAATATTTTTCTGGCAGTGGATTAGCCCCAAATGGAAAATATTATGGAAGTCTCTATCTCAGTAGTAACTATAATGCCCCAACAGCAGCTGAACACCAAAAAGCAGATTATTTAGCAACATATGGAATACCTTTTATTGCTTCGGGTAGGATTCTCCCTGGTTATTCCTATGATCACTCAGTTGTCATCATAGGTAAAAGTGCCGATGGAAGATGGGTAATGAATGACCCGTGGCAAGGTCCAAACAAACCATTCCCAAACGTCTATATAAGTAACTTTGTTTTTGTAAATTAAACGTAAACGTATTATAATAACGCTTGTGAAGAGAATTAAAAATACATTTTCAAAATCTTTCTTTAAGGCATCTGTCATAGTTGCTCTGTTTGTGATGTTTTTCGCTCCTCAAAACTTTCTACGCGCACAAACAAACCAGGAACTTAGAGATCAAATCAATAACCTATCAAGTCAAAAAGACACACTCTCTAGTGAGGTGGCTACTTATGATGCACAAATAAACGCCTTGCAACAACAACTCAACCAAACCGAATCAGAGCTATCAAGCTTGGTTGTAGAAATTGATCAAACAAATCAACAAATCACCAAAACAGAAGAAGATTTGAAGGTTAAAAAAGAAACGCTAAATGAATATATGAGAGTTATTTATGAAGAAAGTAATACATCTCCACTTGAACTAGTGGCAAGCTCAGACAGTTTTTCAGATTTTGTTGATAGATCGGAATATCTCCAAACCATGCAGATAAAGATTAAAGATATGGTAGTTAAAATTAAACAAATGAAAGAAGAGTTGGATAAAAAGAAAAAAGACCTTGAAAAACAAAAAGACAGAGTACAATCCTTGAAATCACAACAAGCTTCAGTAAAAGCAGGACTAGATCAGCAACGAGCACAAAAAGAAACAAACCTATCTCAGGTTATGGGAGATGAAAAGAAGCTTAGAGGAGAACTATCAAAGAGAATGAGTGCTGGATATTCATACTGTAAGGGCGGTGGTGGTGTTATACGAGCAAAAAATCCGATATTTAAGTTTCCTCTTGATTGTGGCTATATTTCACAAGGATTTGGTATGACAGAGTTTGCAAGAGAAGGTTCTTATGGTGGACAAATACACAACGGCATTGATGTAGCACAAATTGGAGCAGGCACGGCGATTATGGCGATTGGTCCTGGTACTGTTCATGCTACAGGAACATCACCATCAGGTGGCTGGGGAAACTGGGTGGTAGTAAAACATGGTAATGGTTATTACTCTCTATATGCCCACATGATTTCGCCATCCTATCTTTCACCTGGAGATACGGTAAATACCGGTGATGTCGTCGGTGGGGTTGGTGGTACACCATACTGGCCAATTCATCTCCATTTTAGCCTCTACACAAGCGACCCTGGTCCTGGTCCATCCTACCCAGGTAATACCGTAGATCCACTAGACTATATGGACATTCCAATATCTACGGGCGGAACCGACTGGGGTAGCGGTCATGCGCATTAATTTCTCCAAATACACAATTGATTTTTGAGCTCTGAAAAGATAGAATGGTTAGGTACTTAGTTTAGTATTGTCATTTCGACCATAGCGGAGAAATCCCTTAAAAAGCTTACAGAGAAAGGGATCTCTCGACTTCGTTTCACTGCGCTCGAGATGACAGAGAAGGAAAATTGCTTGCAAGGTTAGACCTTGCTTAATACACAGAAGAAAGGGATTCCTCCGCTCGTAGCCTGCCCTGAGCGTAGCCGAACAGGGTCGGAATGACACAGACAAAATGAAAAAGAATAAAAAAAGTTTAATAATATCTATTCTCATCGCATTTCTACTATTTTCGGGTGGGTATATTTTAGGTTACCAAAGATCCTTGCCAACTGGCGGATTTCTACCTCAGATTACCAATAAATTTTCCCAGAAATCTGTAGACTTCGGGATTTTTTGGAAAACATGGGATATGGTTAATGAAAAATATGATGGAGACATAGATCCGCAAAAACTTCTCTATGGTGCAGTCTCAGGGATGGTAAAAGCCACAGGAGATCCCTATACGGCATTTCTTAATCCTGATGAAGCAAAAACATTTGAAGAGGATCTAGCCGGAACATTCTCCGGTATCGGCGCAGAGATAGGCATAAAAAAAGATCGCTTAACCGTCATCGCACCGGTTCCTGGTTCTCCGGCAGAAAAAGCAGGATTACGAACAGGTGACCTGATAAACAGAATTGGCGATGAGAGTACTTCTGGTCTAGCAATAGATGAGGCGGTAATGAAAATCCGCGGCCAAGAAGGAACAGAAGTTAAGCTGACCATAGAACGAGGCGGTAAAGAACAGGACTACACCATTAAGCGTGAAAAGATAGAGGTCAAAAGCGTCAAATATTCTATAGATAAAGATATTTTGAAGATTACGATTTCTCGTTTTGACGAAAACACAGCGGGACTTGTCCGTGAGGCTGAAGAAGCCGGGATAGCAAAAAATGTAAAAGGTACCATCATAGACCTACGAAATGACCCTGGCGGATATCTTGACTCATCTATTGATGTGGCAAGCGAATTTATAGAAAAGGGAACGATAGTAACCGAAAAACAAGAAAAGAAAAACAAAAGCCAGTCATTCAAGGCCAGCGGAAATGGCAAGATGATAGACAAAGGCAAATACCCTCTAGTTGTTCTTGTAAATAACGGTTCCGCCTCTGCCTCTGAAATACTAGCCGGGGCAATTCGAGATAATGGGAGAGGCCAGCTAATAGGCGAAAAAACATTTGGCAAGGGTTCTGTCCAGGAAATAGAGAAACTACCTGACGGCTCACAACTGAAGGTCACTGTAGCTCACTGGTACACACCAAAAGGTGTAAATATATCAAAAGAAGGACTTATGCCTGATATCGAAGTAAAACTATCAGATGATGACTTTAGTAATAGTCGTGATCCACAGATGGATAAAGCAATGGAGTTGCTTAAGTGATAATTTTCAATTTAAGGGATTTCTCCGCTTCCCACTAGCGTGGCGGCGGTCGAAATGACAGAGTAACTAACAAGGAAAGGACCATATGGTAAAAATAATTTTTCTTGAAAACGTAGAGAACAATAAAGTCGGTGATGTAAAAAATATCCCCGATGGATACGCAAGAAACTTTCTTTTAAAAAAGGGCTTGGCAGTCTTGGCAACAGAAGAAGAGCTGAAGAAAATTGAAGGCAGGCTAGAAAAAATTAAAAAAGAAGAAGAGAGTAGGGTTAAAACTGCAGAGAAAGTAGCTGAAAAAATATCGGGAACGAAAGTGAAACTAGAAATGCAAGTCGGAGAAGAGGGAAAACTATTTGGTTCAGTAACAAACAGGGATGTAGCTGAGAAGTTATCTAAGATGGGACACGAAATAGACAAGGCAAATATAGAATTCCCTGAAACAATAAAAGAAAAGGGTATACATACCGCTCACGTGAAGATTGGTCACGGTGTCTCAACCGATATTACGATTGAAGTGGTACCATCCATCGGCGAGAAATAAAAACTAGATAATTGTTTTGAGGGTCCGACCCTGTGAGAGACACGGTCGGACCCTCTTCGTCCCTAGTTTGAAAATTTGAATTTGAGGTTTGTTTAGAAATTAGAAATTCGGATTTAGAAATTGAAGTAAAAACCAGTCTTCTGACTGGTTTTTACTTTTCTACTGGCTCTATATTTACTATCGTCTTTCTTTTTAGCTTACCGGTATATTTTCTTAGTTCTTTTTTTGTAAATTTTATATGTCCGTCAATCTTTGCATAAAGTGTGTCATCACGACCCTTGGCGACATTTTCACCCGGCTCCCACTTTGTTCCTCGTTGACGTATTAGAATTTGCCCGGCACGCGCAAACTGGCCACCAAAAAGCTTTACTCCAAGCCTTTGACCTGCACTATCTCTACCTAATCTTGTTGAACCGCCTGCCTTTGTCTTAGACACGATATCTCCTACGAATTACAAATCTTAAACGAATCTACTATGTTTACATATGTTTAATCACCAGAATATTATAATACAGATTAAGCACAGAGTCAAACATTTTTAAGCGCCTCTGTCATTCCCGACCTCGACCTGCCTCGCATCAAGGCGGGACGATAATCCACATCCTATCAGAATAAATTCCGTATCAAGCACGGATTGGCAAGAAAAGAAGGAGAAACATTTTAGTAAAAAATACCCTTGCAAAGGAACCAGCTTTTTAAGATAATAGCACTAGAGTTAATAAAAGAAATAATGAAGGGAGGTGAAAAAATGGCAGAAGAAACAAAGAAAAGCGGTACGGGTCTTGACCCAAACGTAGCAGCATTGCTCGCATATCTACTGGGAATCATCGGGGGTATAGTATTTATACTTATTGAAAAAGATAACAAATTCGTTCGATTTGCAGCAGCGCAGTCAATCGTACTTAGTATAGTAATGTACGTAATAATGTTCGGACTTCCTTTTGTTATCGGCATACTAGCAGTTGCAACTGGAGGTATTGGATCATTACTTGCACTTCTCATGCCTCTACTTTGGTTAGGCTTCATCATAGTTTGGATTATGTTGATGGTTAAAGCTTACCAAAATCAGGAATGGGAACTACCGGTTATCGGTAAAATCGCAAGAAAATACGTTTAATTTCTAAAAAGAAATTTCACAAAATAAAAAGACGCCTGTGCACGGGTGTCTTTTTTATATTTATTAATTTTAAATTAATAAATTAATAAATGGTGCCCGCGGTCGGGATCGAACCGACACGAAGTTGCCTTCACAGGATTTTGAGTCCTGCGCGTCTACCAGTTCCGCCACGCGGGCACGATTTTTATATTCTTAACTAACCAAATCAATGTTTATTTGTGGTAAAGTATAACAAGTTGAATTATAGCGCAGTTTATACCCAAAGGCAACTAAATCCATGTTAAAATCATTGACTTTTGGTAGTATTTATGGTAGAGTAGAAAAATATGGAAGATAAACACAACAGAGAAAAGAGGGAATCTCCTAAAGAGCCAAATATCTCCGAACTTGAAAAGTGGCTTGAATCTTTTCGTCATGTACATGGTCACGACAAACTGTTGTTTGAAATAGAAAAAATTACCGGCAACCATGATAAAAAACAGTCTGTTCCAGAAAAGAAAGAACATGAACTCAAGATTTCAGACATAGAAAAAATCTTTCATATCTTTAAGCAGAAGCATGATCAAGAAAAACTTGAAAAGTCAGTAACTTCACTAACACAAGATACCAAAAAAGAAAAAATACCAGAACAACCAAAACATATCGTATATAAGGCTGATGAATCATTATCTTCAAATAAAATAAAAGCTGTCAATACTAAAGACATTTTGAGGGACTTAAAAAATACTGTTTTTGGTCTGCCTACATTGGTTAAAAATAAACTAAAATATAAAAGATATCGCTATCCTGCTATTGCGCTAGGTGTTTTCTTGGGAATTTATCTTCTTTTTAACTTACCCTTAATATACACGCGGATAAGTTGGAAAAAACCAGCTGATAGTCAGAAAATGACTGTCAGAACTCAGGAGGTAGTACAAAAAAAAATGGCTGATTCGGCCGCCCTGGCACCCGGAGAAGTAGTTCCGGCAGAAAGCCGTGTCGTAGTCCCCAAGATTGGTGTAAATGCCCCCATCGTTTATGCAGATACGAAAGACGAGAAGGCTATAGAGGGACTATTACACAGTGGGGTAGTCCACTATCAAGGAACTGCTCCCCCGGGCACAGTCGGCAACTCCTTTATAACCGGTCATAGCTCAAACTACTGGTGGGATACAGGCAAATATAACCAAGTCTTTGTCATGCTAGATAAACTTGAGCCGGGCGATCAGGCCGTTATTTATAATAATGGAAAGAAATTTGTCTACACAGTAAGAGACAAGGCGGTTGTAGCTCCGGAAGATATAAGTGTTCTGGCACCAACAGACACTCCCGTTTTAAGTCTTATGACTTGTACACCTCCTGGAACCAGCTGGAAAAGACTAGTTGTGAGATTTGATATCACTGATCCTGTATTTTATAAACCAGAAACTGTTACTAATGAAAAAACTATAGAGCCGCAAAAAAAAGAGAAAAAATCATTTTTCTCTAATGTTCTCTCGTTTTTAATACCCAACTAAAAACCTACTTTATATCTAGAAAGAAGTGTTTGTTCTAGATTTTCAGAGACAGAAAAGAAGAAAATATCGCCATTGTCAGCCGATAGGGAAGGCCGGAGTTTGGGTATTGTATCTCCTAAATCTATCTTATTGGTCCCATCAAAATCCATTATCATTACTTTGTCTCCAACGAGACCAAGCAAATGTCTAGAGTCATACCAAGAAATACCTTGATATGAGGCGGTATCTACGGCTTCATACTCCTGAGTTTCTTTTTTATAACCATCATCTTCAAGTACAACTATATTTGAGGCTTTTCCCTTATAAAAAAGCCTTTCGCCGTCTTGTGACCATGCAAAGTCAATTATATTTTTTCCTATGGTTATGAGTGAGTTTTTCTCACCGACCTTGGCTACAAGGTATAAAAAATCACCATTTTTTACGCTTAAAGCAACTCTTTGATCTTTAGATGAAACCCTTGCATCATACACATCACTTACGGGTATTGCATCTGACAAACTTGTTTTTCCGCTTAGATCGGCACTTGCCCGCCACAGGGACCTTGTTCCGGCATTATCCTTTATATAGTAAATTTTTCCTTCTGCAGAGAATGTAAAATAAATGATATGATTTTCTAATGCACTTGAAACACTTTTTGTTCTCAGATTTAGTCTTATGAGCTCCCCACCAAAAGAACTATATAGCTCCTCACTATTTGAGGTATTGAATGTCATTCGCTCAAACTTAACAGGAGATAATGTGGTCAAATCTTCTACACTCTTTGACTCAGTATTGACCGTTAAGTATCTTCTATCTCCTTTGATAGTTCCTAGGATTACTACATATCTATGATCCTTAGACCAGTCAACTACTTTAATATCAGAAAATCTTTTATCTTCTGTCAACTTAGCGGTTTCAAGAAGCGTGGTTTTTTCACCAGAAGAGTTCTGCATTTTATACAAAATTTCACCATCTTTTGTTTTAGTTAGAAATAATGAAAACTTGTTGTCATGAGAGGGTACACTTTCAACTAAACTGCCAGAAAAGTCTGTCTTTTCTATTTTAGGATTTTTAGAAAAAAGAAGAACATAGTTTGCCCAAGTTACCATTTCAGGAGAAATCTTTACTTCCTTTTCCCATTTATAATATCCTTCCTTTTCCAACTTCAATATATATTTACCCTTGCTTAAGCTATCTATCTTTACGGAAAAAAATGTAATTGTTTTCTTTGAAGTATTTTTTCCGTTCAAGAAGATGTCTGTTCCGGCTGGCTTTGTGCCCACTATAAGCATTCCTGTTTTCTCAAATGTAATAGCATTATTTTCAAAATGCAGACTATAACCTCTTGCAGACAAAATAAAAAGAACGCTAAGAGTTACAAAAACCAGCGCCACAAGGGGATATATAAAAAACCAGTAAATCTTTCTTTTTTCTACCTTTATCACAGTGACGTTATTATACAGGAATCGGACATTGATATCAATCTTCACTTAACCATTCAACTCTCTGTTTTTTTATGCTATAATCACTTTTGCGTTTTTCTTAACAAGGATTAGATTAAAATATGTCAAAACTAGTAATCAATGGCCCCGCAAAACTTTCCGGAACAGTAAAAATAAGCGGCTCTAAAAATGCTGCGCTGCCAATAATTGCAGCGACACTTTTGACTCGCGGGAAAAATACACTAGAAAATGTACCCAACATTACTGACATTCATGACCTCTTAAAAATATTGGAAAAACTTGGTTCTAGAATAAAGTTTACCGGCAATACACTGGAGATAGACAATACTGCTATAAATGGCAATAACCCCGATCCCACCTTGGTCAGAAATATGAGAGCTTCTATACTTCTTATAGGCCCGCTTCTTTCCAGGAATAAAAAAGTAAACATATCGGCACCCGGCGGATGTTTTATAGGAAATAGACCGCTAGACGCACACTTTGAAGCTTTTGAGAAATTTGGAGCAACCATTAAAGAAAAAAACGATCTCTACTACATAAGTGTGCCAAAACTGAAAGGTACCAACATTACACTGCAACTAATGAGCGTGACAGCTACGGAAAACATTATTATTGCAGCTGTTTTAGCTGAAGGAAAAACAACTTTGCGTCTCGCGTCCTGTGAGCCGCATGTACAAGACTTGTGTAACTTCTTAAACAAAACAGGCGCAAAAATATCGGGGATAGGCACAAACGAACTAACTATTGAGGGTGTCAAAGAGTTAAAACCGGCAAAATATAGTATTGTATCTGATGAAATAGAGGTCGGTACATATATTATTGCTGCCGCCGCGACGGCAAGCGAAATAACATTAGAAAATATAGAAACAAGTACTCTCGACTATTCTATGATATCTAGACTTGAAGCAGCTAATATACGCATGGACATAAAAGAAAATTCTATAACCGTTAAAAGAAGTTCTGTTATTAAACCCGTCAATATTTGGACCGCTCCATCGCCACACTTCCCGACAGACTTACAGGCTCCCTTTGCAGTTCTTATGACGCAGGCAAATGGTTCCTCTCTTATTCATGAAACTATGTTTGAGGGAAGACTCAACTACATCAAAGAACTTAAAAAAATGGGCGCAAATGCCTCTATCCTTGACCCCCATAGAGCGGTTATAATAGGACCTACGGTGCTCTATGGCAAAAAAATTACAACTCTAGACCTTCGTGCCGGAGCAACGCTGATAATCGCAGCACTGATTGCACATGGAAAAAGTGAAATATCAAGAGCGGAAATAGTTGACAGAGGATATGAGAGTATTGTAGAAAAGTTTCAGTCCCTAGGGGCAGACATAAGAAAAGAATGACAAAAAAGAATTTTTGAATTAACAATTTTTAATTAGGAATTAACATAATGTTTGTAAATCGCATCGGAATAGATCTCGGTACAGCAAATGTACTCGTATATGTTCCCAAGAAGGGGATAGTAATAAACGAGCCTTCTGTTGTTGCTGTAAGTGAGGATAACAAAGTCTTAGCAGTAGGAGAAGAGGCAAAAGAAATGGTAGGACGAACACCCGACTCGATAACCGCATATAGACCGCTACGTGATGGCGTTATCGCTGACTATCGTGTAACAGAGTCCATGATTCGCTATTTTATAAACAAAGTTTCCGGTGGATTTAGACTCATCAGACCAGAAGTAATGATAAGTGTTCCTGCTGGCGCTACCTCTACAGAGAAGAGAGCGGTCATTGACGCAACAAAACAAGCTGGGGCAAAAGCAGCCTACATCATACCGGAACCTATAGCAGCAGCACTTGGTGCAGGAATCCCCATAGATACTCCTGCAGGAAATATGATTGTTGATATTGGTGGTGGAACAACAGAAGTTTCCATACTTTCACTTGGTGGCATCGTTGCTTCAAGTTCTGTAAGAGTTGGTGGTGATAAACTAGACCAAGCCATCACTGACTATATAAGAAAAAAGTATGGCTTGGCGATAGGTGATAAAACTGCCGAAGAGCTAAAGATAGCTATCGGTAGTGCCACACCTCTTTCCAAAGAAAAAACATATGAAATCCGTGGCAGAGATATGCTCCAAGGTCTGCCAAAGACCATTACCGTAAACTCAACTGAAATTACAGAGTCTCTACAAGTACAACTAGACAAAATAATCCTGTCCATCAGAAGTGTATTAGAAAAAACTCCTCCGGAACTTTCAAGTGATGTTATAGATCGTGGAATGGTAATGACGGGCGGAAGCTCACAACTTAGAAATCTTGATAAGCTCATATCCAAAGCAACGGGCGTGGCTGTCACTATAGCTGAAGACTCCTATCTCTGTGTGGCAAAAGGCACCGGTATGGCACTAGAAAACTTGGACGATTACAAAAAAAGCTCTCTCTGGAAATAATCCCTTTGTCATTCCCGCGAAGGCGGGAATCCAGGAATTTCTAAATCTGAATTTCTAATTTCTAATCAAACTCTAATTCATTAATTAAAAAATTTGTCATTCTGGCCCGCTTCAACTCGAATCGAGGAGAGCTTGACCAGAATCATATTGATAGCTTACAAATTTAGATTCTGACTTCCTACTCGTCACCAGAATAACAGATTGATAATTTTTTCATCAATCTCAGCAACAAAACAAAAACACTTGGAACATAGGCGTTATTTCTTGTATACTTAAATTATGAAAAAGTTATTTGTAGAAGATTTAAAGGTTGGCGATAGTGTTTTTGGCGAACTCTTTGCAGTGAAGGCCTATAAAAAAACCGCAACACGAAACAATCGTCCATATATCGACATTACTCTTGCTGATAAAACAGGTCTTATCAAAGGAAAAATATGGTCCGATGATATGAAAAACTGTGAGGCGGTTGAAGAGGCAGATATAGTGAGTGTTTCTGCAACAATTGAGGAGTTCAATGGCCTACAGCTTCGAGTTACAAATCTAAGTAAGGTAGAAAAGTATGAACCTGATGATTTTATGGCTACAAGCAACTTCGATATAGAAGAAATGTGGAAGGATATAGACCAGTACAGAACAAAAATAAAAAACAATCACCTAAAAAAACTGCTAGACAATATTTTTGACGACGAGTTCACAAAAAAATATAAAGAGTCGGCTGCCGCATTTGTTGTCCATCACGCTTATCGTGGCGGTATCCAGGAACATGTCCTAGATATGCTTGCAATGGCGGATGGAGTTTTGAAAAGATATCCGAAGCTTAATGCAGACCTTCTGATTACTGGAATTATTGTGCACGACATTGGAAAAGTTTTTGACTATGATACCGGTACCACTATAACGATGACTTTTGAGGGAAGGTTGCTCGGACACATTTTTATGGGCGCAGAATATGTTAAATCTCATGCCCCAAAGAACATGCCACAGGATTTACTAGATGAAGTTCTTCACATGATTCTTTCTCATCATGGTACACTAGAGTTTGGAAGTCCTGTACCACCCAAGACGGCTGAAGCTGTGGCATTAAGTTACCTAGACTATGCATCTTTTAAGATTAATCCCGCATATAATACTATTCAAAAAAGCGAAGAGGGAATACAGTTTACCGAGTACAATCGGCATCTTGGGGTAGAGTTTTATCGCTCACCATACTTAGACGGTTTGACAAACGAAGATATACCTTTCTGAAATTCAAAAGTCAAATATCAAAGATCAAAATGTAAATGTAAAAAATAAGATTCTGGACAAGCCAGAATGACACATCATATAGAATTCATATATTAGTATCATTAGTAATAAGTTCATGGAGGGTCATGCACTGTAATCATTGCAAAGAAGAACAAGAGACGATAACCATCGCAGGTAAAACATACTGTGCTAACTGTTCAACCGTTCTAGCTGAAAAAAAGATTGCCCCCGAAGAGATTCCAAAACACAAGATACCAAAACTAGAAACTACGGATAATGAAATTCGTACAGAGCAAGTTGAGGCCCCACAGAAAAAGGAAGACTCCGAGATTCAAAAACTATCCAGAGAAGCTAAGATTCCGGAAGTAAACAAGGATGACCTAGAGGGTAGTGCTATACTCCTCGACATCCTTTCAGACAATGCCAGGGAGTCCTCCGATCAAAAAACGATAACTGAGGACAAAAAACTAGAGGAAGCAAGTGAAGAAGTTTTAGATTTACTTGGAAAAGAACAAAAAGAGCCTGAGGAAAAAACACCCAGAGAAAAGGTGAAGAGGTCCGGAACCGGAGTAATGAATGACATTACTATCGGCAAAAGAAGTGACTACTCAAATAAAAAACACAGAGAGACTATAAAAACGGCTGAAAAAGAAATTAAGGACGAAGCCGAGAAGCTCGGAAGGATAGTCACAAGTGAGAGTGGTTACACCAAGGAGTATGACATTATGATCCTTTCCATCGCTCTGACCGCGATAGCAATGATAGTGCTAGCAATATTTATGACATTTAGATAAGCAACTTACTAACTACCAATAATACCAATGTACGTATTCTCGTATAGAAACTTTAGCGAAAATACCAAAATTAGTTTAAAATAGAATTAGTATATTTGTATTATTCGTAATAAGTAAAAGAAAAAATATGACTGATGACAAATGGCAAGATTTAAAAGACTCTGTTAGGGAAAAGTTTGAAGTTTTAGAAGAAAAAAACGAACCAGACATCATAACCGACGACATTGGAAATGAAATAAAAGGGGAAAAAGATATCCTTATCTTCAACGGCCCAATGGGAAAGATGATGGTCGTAAAGATAAAAAGACCGGTTATTTTAGACAAAAAGTCTCATTATCATAAAACTCAAGCCGGTAAGGCCCTCACCGAATACGTTGTCTCTGATACAGAATTCACAAACAGAGTAGAGGCTTTCACTTGGGACGAGATAGGACAGGATTGGAAAGCAATAGATACTCGTGGAGACAGTATCAGCTTTTAAGCTATGAAGGTTGGTATCAAAAAACCTATTCTCCTCTTTTTAGGTGGAGTACTTGTCTTGTCGGCAGTGCTTGTGGTTCTCAGGGGTATTCAACTCCCACAAATACCATACTTCAATAGTGAAAAAAAGAACAAGCAGACGTCTCAACCAAAAATGGCTGCCCTTAGTGTTCAAGATAATAAAATTATTATCAAATACTCCGAACTTAATCTTTTTATGGCAGAATGTTGTGATACGATTGTAAAAGAAATAAAAACAGAAAAAGATGATACCTCTGTTAAGATGACAGGTAAGGCAACTTTTCCTTTCCCGGCCAACTTTGAGGGAAACCTCTCTCCTTATGTAGAAAATGAAAAAATAAAGGGAAGACTTTCAAATCTGATTCTGGGGAAGGTAGAGTCCCCACAAATGTTGTCTGGCAAACTAGAGGATTTGATAAACCTGGGGTTTGAAAATAAAATAAATAGCACATACAAGGTAAAAGATGTTAAAATTACTAGTGAAGGGATTATTATTACTAATTACGAATAATACTAATTTACGAATTCTTGGATAGCGAAGTTTTAAAAATAAGGACACTAGAATAGAATTAGTAAATTAGCATCATTAGTAATTAGTAAAAGAGGAGTGAAACGACGATGAAAAATCCAAATCAAAGAGTAGCAATATTTGTGGACGTACAAAATCTTTACTATTCCGCAAGGGCACTTTATGAAAAGAAAGTGAACTTTGGCGAAATTATAAAAATGGGAACTGCAGAAAGAAAACTTATAAGAGCAATAGCCTATACAATAAAGGCAGAGAGCCCCGACGAACAGTCATTTTTCGACGCACTAGGAAAACTAGGGTACGACGTAAAATCAAAAGACTTACAAACTTTTGCGGGCGGACATAAAAAGGGTGACTGGGATGTAGGTATAGCAGTAGATATCCTAAAAATGGCGCCCAAGCTTGACGCTGTCGTTTTATGCTCCGGAGATGGAGACTTTGCAGAACTTTTGCATCACGCGAAAGCAGAAGGTTGCCGAGCAGAGGTTATATCCTTTGGACGAAGTACTTCAGCAAAACTACTAGAAGAGGCGGATGACTTTACAGACCTTGATCTTATTACAACTAAAATCTTAATAGACTCAAATAGACCAGCCAGAAAAAGAAAGTAAGAGCAGAAAGCAACAAGACGCAAGAAACAATGACCAAACAAATTAAAATACACAATTTTCAAAAAAATTCGTTTGTGGTTTTTGATTTGTCTCTTGCTTGTAACTTGTTTCTTGGTTATTGTATCTTCCAAGACAGGGAACAAAGCATCTAGGTCAATTTAAAGCTCGAGATAAAATAATTATGATTAAAACTCGTTTTGCTCCAAGTCCAACAGGAAAACCACATGTCGGAAATATACGTTCTGCTATTTTTGCATTCCTTTATGCTAAATCAAAAAATGGTGAGTTCATCCTCCGCATTGAAGATACCGATAGGGAACGCCTTGTTCCTGAGGCTGTTGAATACATTGAGAAAAGTCTAAAGTGGCTAGGGATAGACTGGGATGATGAAAAAAAAGTTCACCAGTCTAAAAGGTTAAATATTTATCAAAAATATGCTGATATTTTACTTGTAGAAGGAAGGGCCTATAAATGCTTTTGTTCAAAAGAAAGATTAACTGCCTTAAGAGAAAGTCAGACAAAGGAGGGAAAACCTCCGGGGTATGACTCATGTTGCAGGGATTTGGTAAAAGAAGATATTGAGAAAAAAGAAAAAGAAGGACAAGAGTCCGTGATTAGATTCAAAATACCCGAAAGCCCTAAGGAAATCGCTTGGGATGATGTCGTGCGCGGTAAGGTTTCCATTCGCACTGATATACAAGAAGATTTTGTAATAATGAAGTCTGACGGTTATCCAACCTACAACTTTGCGAATGTGATAGATGACCATGATATGGAGATAACTAATGTTATCCGCGGCGAAGAGTTCATACCCTCAACTCCAAAACATATTTCACTTTATATGGCCCTCTGTTGGGAACCTCCAACTTTTTCCCACCTACCGGTAATCATTGGGGCAGATAAAAAGAAACTTTCAAAAAGACATGGCGATACGGCAATAATGGACTACAAAGATAATGGATATCTCGCAGATACTATGCTGAACTTCCTCACACTTCTCGGATGGAATGACGGCACGACACAGGAAATATTTACCAGAGAAGAGTTGATTAAAAAATTTGACTTAAAAAGAGTGGGCAAGTCTCCCGCAGTTTTTGATATTGAGAGGCTCAACTGGATAAATGGCGAGAAAATCCGCGCGATGAAGATTCCTGATTTAACAAAAGAGGTAGAAAAGTTTAATCCTGAATTTTTACAAGGAAAAGAATCTGAGTTGATTGAACGGTCATTAACGGTTATGCAAACTCGGATGGTAACACTGAAAGACTTCACAGAAAATGCAGATTATTTCTTTAAAGATATAGATTATAGCGCAAAAACATTAATATTTGGTAAAAGCACGAAAGAGTCCACATTAAAGGGCCTTAAAGGTGCTTTAAAGACTACTGATGGGGTAAACGATATAGACTCTCCTGATGATGCATCTAGACTACTCAAAGTCGCTGTGGAGTCTGAGGGCCTTTCAAATGGTGATGTCTTCTGGCCGGTTCGCGTTGCTCTATCAGGGCAAGAAAAAAGCCCATCACCAAACGAGATTATGTGGGCACTGAGGAAAGATGAGACGCTCAAAAGAATCAAAGATGCTATAAATAAGGTAGAAAGTCTATGACAGACTCAACTGAAAAAAAATATTCTAAACTAGCAAAAGTTATAACACTAGTAACAACACCAGCAGTAGTGGGCGGTGTACTACTCTTTTATGCAGTTTATATGTTTAGCCCAACAACTGAAATATTCTACAAAACATTTTTATCAGTACTTTTTCTTTCAGTGGTTTTACCTGTGGCCTTTATTTTTCTCCTTATGAAAAAGGGTAAGATTGGGAACTTTCACATGAAGGAAAGGGAAGATCGCATTCTACCTTTTGGCTTTACTCTAATGTCGGGGACTTTTTCAATTTTAGTAGTAAGGTACTTGAACAATGACCCCGTACTTGTCAGAATGTTTCTAGTTTTTTTTCTGATGGCACTGGGGTATTCGGTTATAACATTCTTAAAATTCAAGATTAGCGGACATACATTTGTCTTTACCTCTGCTATGATTATTTTGATAATTTTCCTAGATTTGAGGTTTATATTTCTTTTGCCTTTAGTTTTTTTGATAGGATGGGCAAGGGTTTATCTAGAAGAACATACACTAGGAGAAGTTGTCGGCGGAGCCGCTTACGCGATAACTTCATTTATACTCTTCTCGCTTCTTATAAACAACTAAAATAATTTTTCGCCCAACGAGACAATTGTCTCAACAAGGTCTGACCTTTAAAAGGTCAGACCTTGTTAACTTACAAAAATCTGCAATCTGCCACAACACTAATACATATTAGTGTAATACTCTTAGAATTGAAAAATTTGGCTTCAAATGGTAAAATAGCACAGTTGAATGATTATTATTGGGGAGTAGCCAAGTGGTAAGGCATCGGGTTTTGGTCCCGTGACCGGGGGTTCGAATCCCTCCTCCCCAGCCAGACTGAGCACTAAAGGTGAGCAGGGTGCCTAGGATCTAGCAATCAATTTAAAGGCTCCCTTGATATGATCGCAGGAGCCAAGATGATCGAAGAAGACACCCTAAACTCGTAAATCTACAGCCTTTCGATATCGTCTGTAAGATTTTTGTGGTCTTCTAGCTCTTCTTCCGTCATCATTATTATTCTACCATCTACCCTTACTGGGAACCCTTTCTCAGGATCGAGATGACTTATGTCATTAGAACTAGGGAGAAAACCTCCATTGATCCAATGATGGAGTATACCAATAAAATCTCCCCGGCAGTTTTTACAAGCTCTCATACTATAAGAGCGATCCCCCTCAAAGATAAACTTGTCTGAAACTTCAGAAAAGTTCCAGCAGAAGTCAAGTTTAAGGGTTCGAATATCTCGATCTTCACATCCGCAAACCTGGCAGACGAAATCGTTATTCATGACTCATCCTTTCAAAGATTCAAGGTAGATGATAATGGTACTTCTTTGCGAGATTGGTTAGTATTATAATACTAACCATCCCGTTTGTCAATTCAATTTACGTTGACAAGGGTCGAGGCATCGGACATTTAGGACACTAACATATTAAAATCTATTGTAGCATGT
>ERZ1292633.1271-Hain-H41-02um-R1-1271-length-27579-cov-7_pt1 | contig 27579 bp, 4 predicted proteins | sample MGYA00564406_ERZ1292633 | MGnify/ENA primary metagenome ERZ1292633 (study PRJEB36523, sample SAMEA6512639) | groundwater metagenome | collected 2019-01-08 | study: AquaDiva: Metagenomics assemblies of 32 groundwater samples | reverse complement strand
CATACCTCTCGAAATGGCTGTTCCGGGCCGACATTGCCGCGAGCACGTGCCTCGTCTTGTCGATTGTCTTTGCATCTTTTTCCACTGGCGCCACCCAGACGAGCTACGAAAACGGAATACCTATTCTCGGCGACGGCTACACCGGTTGGATCATGTATCCCTTTGTGGCGTCGCACTTGGCTGGATTGGTGTTGATGATTGCCGGTTTCGCCGGTCACATCCGAGACAGCGCTGCTGGGCGCCTACGCAAGCTCTACGGGCGACGCCAAGTGGAGAGCCTGGCAGCCGCCGAGCCGGGCGAAACTGTTTCACCGGCCGCTGTGGCAGTCAATTCAACGACGCGCGACGACACACAGCCCCTCTCTTCCTACGACAGCTCTGAGCGGCCGAGCGCGTCACCCGAGTCGACACGGGCCAGCCGGGTAAGTGCAGGCGGCTCCTCGCTGCGTTCCTTTCTGCAGCGCATGCCCCAGTCGCAGTTGTTGCAGTCACATCCCGATTTGCCGTAGTGCGTCGCGCCGAAGTGAAAGAGGGAGTAGGCGAAGGAGGTAGACGACGGAGATCAATCTGTCCTTTAGCGGAGGGGAAGGGCAGGGCTCGCTCTCGTGGTCTCGGTACAGCGGGAGTAACAGTGGTCCTACCAAGCGCGAGTGATGGTTGAGAACAGGGAAGGGGGGGACCCTTAGTGTTGTCACGTACGGTGCACACTGTTCACGTGTATTGGTGCGCGAGAGCGCCTACTCGTTACACTGTTGTAGTGCTCCTCACCCCGGTAACGGCCCTCCACGCCTTCTCCGACCCAAACTAAAAAGTTCAGACGACGTACTTTTTTGAGGTGAGCGAATAAAAAGGCGAATATTTTTATCTCTGTGATCACAGTGATGTGTTATTCCCTCGTTACGACCATTTGGGTTTACCGCGTTGCGCACGGGTTCTTGTGGCGCGAGTCTTTTTCCCCCCATCCTTTCCTCTCTCTCCCTCTACTTTGCGAGTCCTACGACGGACGAGAATTTCTGCATATTTTGGCTGGTCTTGATTTCGATTTACGCGTTCCCAACGCAAAGTAACCGTAGTCCCATTTTTTTTTCTCCCCTCCTTTCGAGGTGATTCTGCCCCCGCGCGCCCGCATTACCTTCCATGTCGATGTTTGTCCGTTCCCCATTGCGTGACAAGACGAACGACGACGCCTTCGCCACGCCGAAGACCCAGGCCAAGGGCATTTTCACGCCGAGTCGGGACTCCGCTGGATCCGTCGAAGACGTGACGCCGACATCGGGCGCACGCTACGGCCGCCGGCCCTTCGTAGCGAACGACAACACACCCACCGCATCGAAGTCCCTGCTGGCGTACTCCCCGGGACCCGCTTCGCTGCTTCGTCCGATTAGCAAGTCCTGGTCGCCCGTGTTGACCGTGGTGCTCGATCTCGACGAAACGCTCGTCAGCAACCGCCGCCTCGACTTACCGCAGGCCATCCTCCGACCCTGGGCCATCGAAGTCCTTCGCGAACTACGTTCATTGGCGGCGGTGGAGATCGTCCTATGGACCGCGAGCACCGACGACATTGCCCTCCCAGTGGTTGACCAACTCCAGGTGCTTGGCCCCGTCTTCAACCAGTGCGTCTTCCGCGACCCCACGTGGTTCACCGAGCCCTACCACACAAAGGATCTGCGTCTGCTGGGTCGCGATATGGACAAGGTGGTCATCATCGACAACGCCGTCGGCTGCTGCAAGCTCAATCCAGGCAACGCTGTGCTCATCGAGGACTTCACCGGCGACATCAGCCCGTATGACCACGCGCTCGTCAATGTGTACCGAGTCATCCACAGGCTGCTTCAGGGCATTTCGTGCGGACACCGCGTCCCAGCGATCTTGAAGCGCATGGGTGACGAGGGCCACCTGTTGCAGAAGGTCTCCTTCCACTTGCCCGCTGAGCTCGAGACTCGTCGTCACGAATTCCCACTTATTCAGCTGCCCGCGCACGGTGATTACGTCAAAGTTCACACGTACACTCAGCAGATCCCGTTCTGGGGCCGCCAGGCGCCAGGCTCCGCGACAACCAATCCGGTGTTCGAGGCGACGGCGGGACCTGCCGGCCCCGTGAAGCGCACGCGATAGGAGGAGGAGGAAGAGAAGAGAGAGAGGCATAGCGGGCAGCATCCAACGGCCAGTTCGGATCCGTCGGGTGGCAACTCGAAATCGCCCTGTTCCTTTCTACTAACACATCAATCCGCCGAACGAAATTTCCTTTTCTTTTTCTCTTTTCTGTCCTTCCTTCCTTCCTTCCTTCCTTCCCTCCTTTTCTTTTTGCCCCTCGCTCGGTGCACGGACCTGCAGCACGCCCTCGCGTGTGCAGCTGTTCACTTTTCTCCAGCCCTTTACACCCCCTTTTCCATCTTCTTCTCTGATAGGCCGACTTCGCAGGCAGAAGGGGGGGGGGGGGGCTTTTTTCGGAGCTCCCCACGCCTTCCTCACGCACGCCCTAGTCGATCCAACAAATCGTGTGACTCCACACGCGCTGCTCCCTTAGCCTTCATTTCCCGTCCCTCGAGAGCTCCCCCTGGGGTACCGGCCAACCGACGAACAGTGTGATCTGCGTTCTGGCGCCAAAATCAGAGACTTCGGCGCTCCTCTCTCTCCCCCCTTACTTCTACTCCTCACATCGATTTTTTTCGGCCTGAAGTATTTCGTTTCGACCGACAAGTCTTTGAGGAGAGAAAAAGGGCAGGCGGGGGGAAGGAAGCTGCGCGCGGTTTTCACCCATCTGGTTGCCGCTATCACTTGTTGCTCTCTCATTTCTCCCCCGGATGCGTTGCCCCCCTAGCTTTATTTGATGTGCGTCACTTTTTTTTTCTCCCCTCCCCTCCCCTCTCTATTGCCCCCTCCTATAGATCGCACGAAGGGACGGGGACATTGATGTTTATCGACTTCCTGTTCCCTTCGATGTCACAGAAAACGAGCAAGAGACACACTGTTCATCCCCCTCTCCGCTCTACTTCTCACCGTTTGATTGGTTACATCCTTCTGTTCTGCAGACAATGGTCCCCCTAGAGGTGGGTCGCGCCATCCCCCGCGTGTGGTTTTCATCACGCGTCCTCGGCTCACTCATCCTCCTCCATCATGGCTGCTTCTGCACTGTTGGCGAGAACGAACCCAACGTCAAACACACATGTGAGAAGAAAATCATTTTCTCTTCGGTTTTTTTCCACTCATCCTGTCGGCTCGTCTGCGGCGTGACCCCGCGCCATTTCCCCCTCCCCCTGTCTCCCCAACTGGAATCAGCACGACGCATCACAGCATTGCATCCGCCCCGCTGTTCTCTCCAGATGCATAAAAAGAGAAACAGAGAGAGCCGTGGACGGCCTGTGGTATTCACCGCACCATCTACAACTACAATCTTTTTTTTTGTTGAAGAGAGAGCGGATCCGTCGAACGGCGCGCGTTTGCTTTGCCGCGTGTGACGGGAACCTACGCGATTCCAGCGTAACTACAATCATACCGTTTTTTTCTCCCCTGGCACTTTTCCCTATTCCGATGATTTCAACGCAGTAACTTGGGTCCCCATTCTGCTTTGGTTTTTATTTTTGTCGCGTGTGATTTTTTTCCCCCCTTCTTTCGTTAACACCTTAAACTTCCTTCCTTCCTTCCCCCGTTCCTGTTTCGTGGAACTCGCTGGGGGGGGAACAATAGGGGAGCTCACAACCCCCCCACCCGTTTGCCGACGCTATACTCAGGAGGATTTTGGCGCGCCACCGCTCTAAAAGCACACAGACGACCCCCGCCGGTCGAGGCTGTCGAGGTTTTGGGTTGGATCTCATCCCAGTGACGCTCTCCCACTTGGACTTCTTCGAGACGCTGTTTTGGCCCTCTTGATCCGCACACAATTTGCGGTTTAGTGTATATTTTTTTATCCGCGTGTGTCGGGTATATTCATTGAGTGTCCATGGCGGCTGAATTCCTGCGGGGCTATGTGTCGGCCGACGATTCGAGCCCCATGGGCGTTGCTCTTCGAGCCGCAGACAAGAAACACCCGGGAACGAAGGCAAAAGCGTTTCGCGACATGGAATCTTTTTGGACGGACGCGGCGATTCGCGGGACTGAGAGGGGAGCTACTCCCGCCGACGCCCTTCTTTTGGCAACGGTGGCCAGCCATGGGCTGTCGTTTGCGGAATGCTACGTTCGTAATGCCCTTTGCGATGAAGCCGACGTGCGGCTCGCCGCCTCACTAGCGCTGCGGGCCTTCTTCCGATGTGGCAAGCCGGCGAAAGTTGCCGTCGTGAGCAGCTTCGGCCGGTTGCTCGCCATGCTCATGGGCCTTTGCCACGACAATGCAAAGACCGTTCGCGATGCGGCCGCGAGCTGTGTTGCCACCGCGGTGTCCGCCGACAAGGTCGACGCTGCACTGAAGCAGTTTTCAGCTGAAATAGTCGATGAGCTGTGCCGCCGGGGCGACGACGCCGCGCAGCAGGCTCCCTTCAAGGACGATGACCTCGACCCGAACGCAAACCGAATGCAGTGCGTGCTTCGTGCGCTCACACGGATAGCCGGCCTCGAGGACCTGCCGGAAGCGGTCCAGGTCAAGTTGCTCTCCGTCGGCTTCGCGTCCATGTCATCGTTGTCGTTCGGAGGGGACGCTGTGCCCCCCGTCGGTCGAATGACGCGATGTTTGTACGCGGTCAAAGTCACCGCGCCGTTGTCGACCGAGGCAACGCATCGCACGCCTCGGCTGAGAGCCGCTGCTGTTGACTTCTTGGTATCGTTAGCACGCTACCCCGCCGTACCTCACGTCGAATTGGCTCAGCGGCTTTGCGCGGCCTTGGCCGACCGAGACACGTCATTCGTGACCCCGTCAGTGTGTCGCGCTTTGCTTCTATTTGCCAAGTCCGGCTCCAGCGGCTGCGTCGCGCTGTCAAGGTCGAAAGTGGTCGACATCATTTGTGCCGACATTGCGTCGTTCGTTGCTACTGGCGGCGAAGGTTACCAATCCACGATCGCTCCGATGAGTGCCAGCAAGATGGAAAGCGTGCTGACCATCGTCTACCCGCTTCTGTCCTTACTCACGAAGCATGGCGCAGCAGGGCCGCCCGAAGTAACGGCCGTCGCGACGTCGTTGCTCGCTGCGGTCTCGCAACTTGCCACACGCGCCGAATTGGTGTCGCCGCCGCCAGGCCTGAGGCACGCCAAGGCCAACAACAACATATTCGTGCCCGTCCTACTGGCAGCGTGGGAGGTGGCAGGATTGCGGTGCTGCTTGATGCAAGACCCTGACGGCATGCGCGACGTGGAGGTGCTCATCAAGCTGAGCGCACTGTTGACGTCACCAATGCTCAACACAACGACGCATGAAGTCGCCCTCGACGTGCTTGACCGTGTTCACACCCGTAGTCCGGCGCTGCGGGATGCACTCCTTATCATGCTGCAACGCTGTGAACCCGCCTCGGTGATTTCGCTGGTGCTTGCGCTGCCAAGTTTTGTGACGCGGTGGCGTTCACGACCCACCGTCTCCTCCGTCCCCGAAGAGGACGCCGCTGCTGCCGCGGGGCCCAAGCTCGACGCGTCACCACCGACCAGCGGCAAGTCTGATCTTCCACCCATCGCGTCATACTTGGCGCCGCTCGTGTTCCAGCAGCCTTGCACCGTCGACAACGTGGGGAGTCTCGTGGACGCGTTTCTCGCCATGCGCGGCCTCGGGCTGGCGGATCCCACGACAACGTGTTCGTCGTCCGCGCCGCCATCAACCAACCGGTACGAGAACGACATTTCGCATCAAATCATCAGCATCTTGTGCACCGCGCCGTCGCCGTCCATAAAACCGGATTCCGCCGCCGGTTCGGCCGGCTCTATAGCCTCCTCCGCCCCACCCGCGGCAGTGGACAGCATGCTACGGTGGCTCACCGTCGCCGTGGGCGGCGTGCAGAAGATGCTCGGCGTCGTGGACACGCTCAGCCGCCAATGCTTGGCGATCAAGGCAGCGAAGCGGAAGAGAAACACAAACCCGCCAGCACGCGCCGTCGAGGGGGATGGGGTGGGCGGGCTGGACGACGATGCCACGACGGAGGAGGAGGAGGCGATTGACAGAGCGAGCGAAGATGAGCAGCACATCGCCAGCCTGCGCTCCGTGCGCGAGGAGCGAGCGGCGCGGGAAGATGACGCCCGGTTGCATCACGCCTATGTGATCGTGGAGCGCGTCTTGGAACAAATTGCCTGCATTTTGGAGGGCGGTTCATCCGTTATTGTTCACGAAGAGGACTACCTCGTCATGGTGCAAGGCTTCAAGTGCGTCGAACTCAAACTGGGTACCAACTTTCGCCATGTCGGATTGCTGAGCAAGCCACTGATGGCTCGGCATCGAACCTTGGTGTTGAACGCCTGGTCGTGCCTGGCAGTGGCTCTGTGTCCATCCTCGAGCGACCTACGTGATTCCGTTGACGAGGGCGGGATGTCTTCCCTTGTCGAAGTCGAAGCTGTGGACAATTGCGAAAAGCTTCTCAGCATTATCGTGTCGGCCGTGGCAGCGGGGCCACGCTCTCATGTTGACGCTTGCAATTCGACCTCGGAAGCCATGGATTTGCTCCGAAAACTGGCCGACCTTTTTCTACTTCGTGCTCCCTGCCTCCGTGGCCGCGACATTGTCCTCGTGTCCTCGTCGTCCGATGACGACGACGACGACCAAAGCGGCGACGATGAATCCGACGGCACCGGCGGCCACAACAAAAAGGAGGAGGAGCATAACGCCGATGTAGACAACAACGACAACGGCGAAGAAGAAGGAGGGGAGGCCGAGCAAGAAGGGTATGAGAATGCCCAGCACCAACGGTTAGACCTGCCGGGCTTGGTACGTTGTGTGGATATGTGGTCCGACATCGTGGATGCCCTGACGAACGCGATCCAGGAACCCGAGGCGGCGCGGTCGACGATCCTGCACGACGTGGTCGTCAAGAGCTTGGTCGCCGCAACTCGAGCGAGCGGCCCGACGTCACTCGCGACCCGAAGCGACGACTCTCTGGTGGCGGATCCCATCGTGGTGCTGTGCCTTGCGCAACGCATGCCCGACATGCTCGCCGTGGTCTCCCTGATTTACGCGGAAACCGATGTGAACTCTGACTTATTGGCCGCCTGTCAACGTACCTGTTTGGTCGCCGAACTATTCAGTGCGGCGGCGTCGGCGGTTGATCAGCGGAACAGTGTTCTTCGGGGTCGCGTGGCATCGCGTGCGATGTGTGACGCCGCTCAAGTGATTTCGGGCCGTGGTCGCTGTGCGGACAGGATCGTATCGCGAGCAGCTTATGTGCTGTGCCGGGTGCTACAGGCAATGCTCCCGACCACATTGTTCCCCGCGAAGCGTCTGACGCGTACCGACGAATCCGCGGCCGACATTCGTGCGTTCTACGAACTGTGCGACTCCCTCGCCATTGGAGAGATCCGCGTCGGCATGCAACAGTGCGTGTTCGATGACACGGATTCAACGGTTTGGTCCGCCGTGCTAACCCGCGCCGTCTCCCGGTGGCTGGAACAGGCCACGTTGTTCGACAACGGACGTCAACTTGAGGCACTGGTCGTCGAGGTGCTGGAAAAGGAGGAGGGGAGTCGGAAGCAACGACCCGGCGGCGTGTCGTCTGTCGCTCGGTCTTCAGTCGTGTCGCTGCCTCAATACCTTACCGCTCCGATCGTTGCTTGCATTGAAACGAGTGCCCATCCCGAGGTGGTGCAGTCTGCCCTGGTCCTTAGCCGAATCTGCGTCGTCACTGATAACGATCGAGAAAAGTCTCATTCGGTTTCGGGCGGAGCAACCGGCGCGTCCGCACGGTCGTCCCTCTTGCTCCGGCCCGCCACGCTCGTGAGTGCGGCGCGCGTTGCTTGGCTTCTCCAGCTGGGCCGTTCTCGCGGGCTCGAGTCCCTCGCACTGCTCGCCGCGTTGATGTCGTCGCCACTGTGTGCTGATCACCACATCAACGATGTGGCTCGCGCGATCGACGCGTCCGTCACGGCGTCACACGCTCTGCACCACCTCCCGTCAAACGGTCGTTTTGCACAGCGAGTGCCCGGTGGCGAGCCAGTGGCGCTCGAAAAGTTGATTCGCCTCGCCAACGGTGCGACCGCAGCGGGCTACGCGATGCGACAGCGGAAGACATTCGACGAAACGTCGGCGGCGGTGCTTGCGCTCGCACTGCTCGACGTCACCTGTGAGCTGTTCCATCGGCTCGCTCAGGGCTTGAACGACGCGGACCTTGTCGATGGTCTCTACGCGCTGGGCACCATCGGCGCGTTCCTGGCGCAGTTGAAGCAGATTACACTCCGTCACGTGTGCGGATCAGAATCGACAATGGCGATTGTGGCCGAGGCTGTCGGCCGCGCCCACGTTTGGCTGGTAGCGATGCCCGCGAAGGAGTATGCCTCGTTAAGGACGGAGGATCAGCAAGCGCTCTGGCACGTACCTGCCGCGACCGGTGCCCTTTGCGTCAGCGTTTTGCGTTTTGCTCGTTCCGCAGCGGTGGCGGTCCCGTCGGCGGTTGCTACATATGAGGACGATTTCTTTTGGCGTGCGTTGCTGCGGCCGCCGGTGCGCGGCTTACCGCAACGCGGTAAACTTCCTACTGCGACTGACGACCCCTCGACATCACGAATGCAGGATTCTGGACCCGTCAAAGAGGCGCAGCTTCGCAATCTCTGCCGCGCCATCCAATCCACATCGACGAAAGCCAAGACGTCTCTGCAGAGCTACTTGGGCTGCGCGATGGTCGCGGCCGCATCCCCCAGCCTGCCGACGCTGAGTTCGGTTCCCGCGAACCTTTCTACGACCACCGCCGCCTGGGTCGTCACGTACCTTTGCGACGTCATTTTCTCTCTGTTGTTTTGCAAGCCGGTGTCGCGTGACAGCCGGCACTCGTTTTTGACCGCCTCGTGCGAGGACATCACGGCCTTCGATGCTACCGAATTCGCCGCCGTGCCTTCCACGTTCGACACCGTGGGCGTCTCGCAGCACCTTGCTCGCACGGCCATCGTGACGTTCGGCGCCATGGTGCAATGTCACTGGATGGTGCGCCACGTCAGGCAGTGGCTCGACACGAAGATCCACCCAGTCGCCCGCCGCACTATCGAAGCGTTTACGGCCAAGCACATCACGGTTGCGATGTTGCAGACCGCGCTCGCTGAACTGCGTTCGGTTGAGGAGGGCCCCGCCGTCGCGAGAGGACCCACGGATTCGGAGACAACGGCGATTTCCCCTTCGAAGTATGGCGGAAAAGTGACAATCCACATTCGGAGCACGCCGCCGTACCATGTGCGCTGCACCTACGCCACCGATGAGGCCGCGCTGGGCATTACCATCGTAATTCCGGAGCACTACCCTTTGCGGCCCGCCTTCCTCGCGGCGGATTCCATCACCACAAAGGGGCGCAGCGGCGTGGCCGCCGAGCAGTGGCGCAAATGGACCGTTGACATCACGAAGACGTTGTTCGAAGGGCAGTCCGGAACGTTGTGGAAGAGCCTTGAACGATTCTGCGACAACGCGACCAAGGTTTTTGAAGGCGCGGAGCCATGTCCGATTTGCTACTCGGTGATTTCAAGCAAGTCGAAAAAGCTGCCGGACATGCCTTGCTCGGTTTGCACGAACGCGAAGTTTCACAGCGAATGCTTGCTTGAATGGTGGGGGTCGAGTGGCCAATCCTCTTGTCCTATGTGCCGCTCGCCGTGGTACTCGAGGAGGTGACATGAATTCTTAATTTTTTTGGCAACCCTCGTCGTTCTCTTTCCGGGTGGCGGAAAGTGATTTTTTTGTTTCCCCGTCGTTAACTTGGTGCTGGCACTCAATGAGTCCTTCGCCTGAGGGGTGTGTTCTCAGTGTGTGGTTCCGCCCCTGACACTCTGTGTTGCACGTTGGATGCCTCACGCCTGTCTAGCTCCTTTCTTATCATTTTGTGCCGGAGGCCTACTTTTTATTGTTTCCTCTACGCACTCCATCTTTTTTTTCACCCACTCCTTTTTCATCGTTGTTCACGATGGCCAGCGACAACTCCGTTGCGACCGAAGCTCTGATTGTGACTGTGGCTCACCGACAGCTCGTCTCCCGGTTTCCAACGTGCCAGCTGTCTCGCGGTGACGGATACGCCAGTTTTTCGCTAGGAAAGGATGCCATCAAGAACGAGAACGAAGCCCTGGACGTGCTGTCGAAGATGCTCGTGCATGCAACGCGCGAGCTCGTGGGACGGCAGTCGTTCAAGTCTGGCGACTGTTTTATCGACTTTTCCACGATCCGCGATAACTCGTCCACCTTCACCAACCTCTTCGGAACGTGCAAAATGCCACTGCCCTCGAACGTGGAGACCTTGCCCGAGACGGACACGGAGGCCAGCGCGATGCTCGTGTTCCTGTACCAGAACGTTGTTGCGAAAGAGAACGCCCAGCTGCTCAGCGTCACGTCATTCCCCCCGTGCATGCGAGAAGGCAGCGGTGTTCGGTGCGACGTGGTGGTTCCCCGGTGCTTGCTCGTGAAGCTCACCGGGGGCACTGGTGCCGCAGCCCACTTGGAACTGTACTCTCGTGACTTTGCCATGATCCTCGCTCCCTTCGTGACGTCACCGCTCGAGCACACACTCCCCGAGGTGTTCCGAAACAAGACGTTTTCTCTCGACGAAGCCTGTGAGATGATCGATGGCGTCGTGCAGGCCATCCAGGAGTACTGGAAAGCGTCGACGTCGACCGAGAAAAATAAAGTCAACACTCAGTCGCTTCTTGCCATCGCCGGCGGAGAATTGCGCGAGTACCTCAAGGATCAACTGCTCTCTGAGAGCGCGGATGCGGCGGGCGCCTGGCGCATGCCCAAAGGCATTATCGAGCGTGCCGCCAAGGCAGCGGTTCGCTGGTCGGAGGCGGTTCAGAACCTCACGGAAGGAGGGGGGCTGGCCGGCTACGACTGCGGCGCCTTCGTCGATGATGCGTTCCGGAACTTCCTCGAGCGGCTGCAGGATGTGTTGCGCATTCGGTCAGTGGTGGAGCACACGGGAAGCCTGATCGGCCGCATGGACGCAGACGCCTCGCCGGCGAGGATATTCGAACAAGTGCACATGCTGGCAGGCGTCGTCAGCAACAAGCCGGCCGTCAGCAACAGCCGGTCCGCAAGCGGCGCGAGCTCCACCGCTGCCGCGCAAAACGCCGGCGGTTCCGCGGCGTCGGTTGCTCAAAAGAAATGGCGTGAATGCGTTGCCAAGTTCGACTCGGTGACGGGCGGCCTGGAATCCGTCATCGTGGGCCGCCTTCGGAGTGCCTTCGAGCCGCTCCGTGCCGTTCCCAACGCACATGCCCAATACGCACTACAGGTCGTGGAGCTCCTCCGGCGACCCACCATCGCCGCAGGCTTGGAGTCCGAGCTCAACTTTTTTTGCGAAACCGCGAAGCAGAGGGCAGCGCAGGTCGCGAAGCGCTACGCCGACCGTAAAACCAACGCAACCACCATCCTGACCCAGGCCAACGCCGCCCGTTTCGCCATCTCTGAAATCGCACCGGTGATGTCGACCTTCACGACGCTCTTCGGTGCCAATGCCGACGCCGTCGCCAATCGAACGGCGGGCGAAACGTGGACCCAACTGCAGTCGCAGCGGAAGCAGTTCCATGCGGCGTTGACCCAAACGCTGTGCGACTGGGAAGGGAGCCTACCAAAGATCGTGACCACGGCGACGGCGGAAAGCATCGTCGTGCTCAGTAGGCGTCCGCCCGCGGCCACAGAAGACGTCAGCACCGCCAGCCTTCCGCTCTTCTTCGTGCGATTGTCACCCGAGGTTGAGAAGCTGCTCACGGATGTCGATATGCTAAGGGAGTTGCACCCGACCGTGAACATCAACACCCAGACCGAACGCACGCTTGCGACCTTAGTGGCGACGCGCCGGACCGCGCTGCGCCTCATGCAGCTGGCATCGGTCTACGACAGCGTCGACCGGCAGTCCCTCCGTTGCACTCGCGGCATGCTGCGCGACGCGGTTGGCCGCTGCGAAGCGGCACTTTTCGGTTCGGCGTCGACGGCGAATGAACGCATGATGACATTGACGACGGTTTCCGAACTCGATGTCATCGCTGACCGCTTTCAAGCCAGCGTGGATGCTCTCGCGTCCTTGAATCGCACCGTGCGGCGCTGCCACACGGAACTGCTCAACACCATCATGCACCTCTACGGCGTCAGCTTGCTCAACAACGCCGAACAGTGGAAGGCCACCCTCAAGGAGCTCAGGGACATGCTTGAAAATTTTGAAAAAACCAATGCGTCCATGATTCCAAACACGACCACTTGGCGCGCGCACCTCGACGCGCAGCTGTACAAGGTCCTACAGTATCAGTACCGCGTCGGACTGGAGAGCCTGCACGAAACGACCACCGTATTCAAGATTGACATCACCTTCAAGCAAGGGGCGATTACCTTCAAGCCGAGCATCGAGGCGCTGCGAGAGCAATACTACGGCAAACTGAAGGACTTCGTGTCCATTCCAAGCCGGTTCAAAGGGGTCGGCAACTCACCGATGTTTGCGAACTTGGCATCTCGAAACGGGGACGCCGTCTGCGCGGTGCACACCAAGGCCACCGAGCTATTCAGCAAAATGCTCCGTGTTAAGAAGCAGTTCCGCGAGCACGTTTCCATCGGTCTCTGCGGGCTGAACGGCACGTGGGACGTCGACGCCATTGTGCAGCAATGCGTCAAAACCACCGACGACTACGAAACGAGCTTTAAAATGGTTCGCGAACGAATGAAACGCTCACTTCTCATCGAGGACCGGCTCGTCATTGAGTGCTTCGATATCAGCACCTTGCCCATCAAGGCGGCGATAGATGATCAGCTGAAAAAGCTAGAGGAAACCATCGCGGGCAACCTGCGACGCAGCATCCAAGCGCAGCTCGCCGATATCGACGCCTTCGTCGTCACGGCATCCAATACCATTGAGCGGCAGCCGACAACGTTAGACGAGGTGGGCCGCGCGAACAAGGCATACGAAGAGTTGCAGAAGGAAATGCCGCTCGTGGATGCCAAGATAGCCAATCTTTCGACGGTTCAGACCGTCTTCAAGAGCATCACCGGCACCACCGTAGACATGAGCCTCACCAAGACGCGCTGGGAGCATCTCAAGGACGGCATGAACAGTCACCACAAGCACATCGCCGAGAGCATGCAAAAGATGCGTGGCTCCGTCGACGCCTTGGTGCAGCGGTTCATGAAGGAGTTGAATCGCTTCGCGCAGGCGTGGAACGCCCATAAACCAAAAGACGCCGCGATGCTCAAGTCCCGCGCGGACGCCAAGGAGAAGGGTCTGAAGTTTGTGCGCGACAAAGTCGCCGAGTTTGCGGATCTCAAGACCAACGGGAAGGAGCTACAGGAACGATGTGAATACTTCCGGGTGTCCGTGCCTGAGCTTTCCGCGCTCGACGAGGTTGACCGCGACCTGACGATGCACAGCAGCATGTGGCAAGAGTACGAGAACTTCGAAGCCGCCTTGGAGGAGTTGCGGAAAGAAGATTGGCTCACCTTCCGCAGCCGTCTCTATCGGTTCGAAGACTTCATCAAGTCTTGGCTCGAGCGGGCGGAAACGGCCATGGACGCGAGCGGGGTGGTCACCAAATATCTGACGAAGGCGCTTTCAGATTGGGCAGCTAGCACGCCGCTGCTCAAAGTCGTCCGGGGCGAGGGCTACCTTTCAGAGCATTGGAATGAAATGTTCCGCCTGCTGGCGTTGCCCAAAGAGACGAAGAGCGATTCCCTAACCTTCGGTCAAATCCTGGATCAAACGGAGTTCCTCCTAGCCAAGGAAATGGAGCTCAAATCCTTGCAGGCCCGTGCCCTCGGAGAAGTGCAAATTCGTGATGCGCTTCAAGACATCCGTCAGTGGTCCCTTGACGCGGTCTTCACCCTAATCGCCCCGACCAGCGACAATGGGCAGGCCTCCGACAAGCCGCGCGTGATGCTCATCACGGAGTGGCGCGACGCGGTCACGCAAGTCTCCGACTATCAGGCGCTGCTCGCGTCGCTCAAGGACTCCCCGCACTTTCCCCGTTTTGCCGACGAATGCGGCGCGTGGGAGCAGAAGCTCATTATGGTCAATGAGGACTTGGGGTGGCTAAACATCATCCAGCGCAAGTGGGTGTACTTGGACCCGATCTTCTCCCGTGGCGCGCTGCCGCAGGAGCAGGCGCGCTTCAAACGAGCGGACAAGGAGTTTGTGTCGATCATGAAGGAAGTAGAAGGCGATCCCCGCCTCATGTCCCTCGCGCAGCACCCGGACTACGCCGAAAAGCTCAAGTCCATCCAGGAGCAATTCGACCGGTCCCAGCGCGCGTTGAACGACTTCCTGGAGCAAAAGCGGGACCGCTTCCCGCGGTTTTACTTCGTGAGCGATGAGGACCTGCTCGAAATCCTGGGCCAGTCGCGAAACCCCACCGTGATTCAACAGCACCTGAAGAAGCTCTTCATGGGCATCAGTGCCGTCACCTTCAACAATGACAAAACGGCGATCACTCAGATGATTAGCAGCGAAGGTGAAGTCGTCACCCTTTGCCAGCCGGTGGCCATTACGTCGAACGAGGTCGAGGACTGGCTCATATCTCTCGACGATGTGATGCGCCAGACGCTCCGATTGTTGCTTCAGCGGTGCCTTGGCGCCATGACGGGGACTTTGGAAATCAAAATTTCAAAAGCCGTTGTTGACGAGTTCCCTTCGCAGATCCTGCAGGTGGCATCTCAGATCATATTCACGAAGCACGCCGAGGAGTCCGTCACCAAGTACACCTTGCCATCCGTGCGCTCCAACCTGCAGAAGGCACTCGACACGTTGACATCGATGCCCATCGCCGATTCCAAGGTCCGCGAGCTGAAGTCGAAGGCCTTCGTTATGGACGTGATTCACTACATGGAGGTCGTCGACGAGCTCACTGCCGCGGGCACCACGGATCTCAGTCAATGGCAGTGGAAGAAGCAGCTGCGCTTTTACTTCGACCCGACGTCGCTCGACTGCTCGATTTGCATGACGGACACGACCTTCCGCTATACCTACGAGTATCAGGGAAACGCGCCCAAGTTGGTGCACACGCCGCTGACAGATCGATGCTACATGACCTTGACCAAGGGTATGGACCTCGGCTACGGAGGAAACCTCTACGGACCGGCCGGTACCGGGAAAACAGAGTCGGTGAAGGCGCTTGGGGGCGCGATGGGGCGTCAGGTGCTCGTGTTCAACTGCGACGAGGGCATCGATTTCAAGTCGATGGGCCGCATTCTCATCGGCATTGTCAAATGCGGCGCGTGGGGATGCTTCGATGAGTTCAATCGCCTCAAGGTGGATCAGCTCTCGGCGGTGTCTCAGATCATCCAGCTCATTCAGGAGGCCCTCAAGAACGGCGAACCCAGCTGTCCGCTGCTCGGCCGTACCATTGATGTAAGCCCATCGTCGGGCATCTTCGTGACGCTCAACCCGGCCGGCAAAGGCTACGGTGGCCGCTCGAAGCTGCCAGACAATTTGAAGCAGCTGTTCCGCGCCGTGGCTATGACCGTCCCGGATAACGAACTGATCACGGAAACCATGCTCTTGTCGGAGGGGTTCCGCCATGCGAAGAAGCTCGCACCGAAGGTCGTTGAGTGCTACCGGCTGGCGAAGCAGCTTCTCAGTCCGCAGCAGCACTACGACTGGGGCCTGCGTCCCCTCAAGGCCGTGCTCCGCCTCGGAGGCTCGCTCATCCAGGAACTGCGGCGAACCGCGGGAGAGAACGCCGAGCGCACCGAAACACAAGAAGGCGAGTTGATGGTGCAGTCGCTTCGGGTCAACACGCTGTCCAAACTCACCAGCGACGACGCGCGCATCTTCAACAGCATCATCGACGACATTTTCAAAGGCGTGGCGGTGCGCGATGTTTCCTACGAGCAGCTCTCGCAAGCCGTGAAAGCCGCTGTCCAAGCCCTCGGACTCCAGCTCGGCGCTGGACTCATTCACAAGTGCGTGCAGTTGTTCGAAGCGCTCAATCAGCGCACGGGTGTGATCCTCGTGGGGCCTCCCGGCAGTGGCAAAACGTCGCTTCTCAATGTTCTTAAAAAGGCGATCCAGCTCATGGAAGTGACCGTTGTGCAACACACGGTGAATCCGAAGGCCATTCCGCGCGGTCAGCTCCTGGGCTTCATGGATCCCGACACGAGGGAGTGGACGGACGGCGTGCTTTCATACGCTTCGCGTCAAGTCGTGAAGGAGAATTCAAAAACGCGCTGCTGGATCTACTGCGATGGAGACATCGACCCGGAGTGGGTTGAGTCGCTCAACTCCGTGCTAGACGACAACAAGTTGCTCACGCTGCCGAACGGTGTCCGAATTCAGTTCGGCGGCAACGTGAACTTTGTCTTTGAAACCCACAATTTGCAGTTCGCGTCGCCGGCGACGGTCTCCCGCTGCGGCATCATCTTCCTGAGCGAAGAGGACGTCGACCCGCAGCACGCGGCCATTTCCTTCTTCTCGCATTTGCCAGCCGAACGACTTGCCGTGCTCATGCCGTGGATCCAGCAGTATCTCAACCAGGCGCTGGATATCGTGGTCGCGACAGATCAGCTCAGCGTGGCGTCGCCCCGCATGGCCATTTTGAAGTCGGCCCTCACGTATGTCACGAACTGCACGACGCTTCCCGCGTTTGCTTGTGAACTCGCTCGAGGCATGTCTCTGTTTGTGGCTCCAGGTGCACAGGGTGAGGTCACGTCGGCGATCTTTCAGCTCTGTGGCGTGTCGCCCCCGGGGGCGCCGCTTCTTGCAAAGATTGGTCGCAGTGGCTTGGAGACCATGACCGTGAACGATGCCGCCACCTCGATCACGGGTGCGGATCTCGTAAACGCTGTGGGCCTTGGCGGCCTGGTCCCGCTCGTGCCGACGTTAGAGACCCAACGATGGCTCGAGTCCTTGCAAGCGCTGGCGGAGGCGTCGCGCTCCTTCGTCGTCGTAGGACCCGATGGCTGCGGCAAGAACCTCCTCGTACAGGCTTGCTTCGCCAGGCTGTCGAACGTCAAGATTGCAACGCTTTCGTGCTCCGCGCAGACCATGCCTGCTCAAGCCATTCAGAAATTGACTCAGTTGTGCACGCTCTACAGCACCACATCTGGCAAAGTTCTGAGGCCCAAGGACGCCGATCGTCTGGTTCTCTGCTTCAAGGATCTGAACTTGCCCAAGCCGGATAAGTACGGCACCGTGATGCTACACTCATTTATTCAGCAGCTGTTGCTGTACAACGGCTACTTTGACAACGACCTCGAATGGGTCGGTATCGAAAAGGTTCAATTCGTCGCGACCATGGGCGCCGTGATCTCCGCGGGGCGATACCCGGTCACGCCGCGCCTCTTGTCGTTGATGAGCGTCGTCACGGTTTCCGAGGCGGACAAGAATTCAATGATGAACATCTACGGACAGCTCTTCCGAGCGTTGCTGGACACGGAGCCGCATAAATCCGGTGGCCGGTCATTCGACAACGGACGCGAGTTGGCGGCGGTCGTGGCCACCGTGTATGACAAGATCAAGAAGCGCTTCGCCGGCGAAGACTACAACCACTGCATCTTCTCGATGCGTGACGTCACCAACTGGTCCCTGAGCCCCTTGCGGTATGACTTCAGCCGCGTCAATTCGACGTTGTCGCTGCCGGAGGTGTTGGCCTACGAGGCCGGCCGCATCATCAACGACAGGCTCCCTCGCGCCGAAGATCGCACGAAGGTGGATCGACTGATCAGCGAGCAGCTCGCGTCGGTAGGTTACGTCCCTCCTTCCAGCACCGCGGCGTCGGCTGATGCGGAGAAGTCGAGCGGTAAGGACGCGCCGCGACAGCCGCTTTTCGCGTCGTGGCCATCCGACTGGGCGGCTCGCGTCTCCGGTGGCATTCCCACACGGCTGCTCGTGAACGTCACACACGACGACGCGAGGAAAACCATCGAGCAAGCCCTCGTCAAATATTCGCGCGAGTTTACGGAGCTGCCGATCACGCTCATCAACGAACTCGTCGCGTGGATTGCGCGAATCGACCGTGCTCTTCTGGCAGGGTCAGGTCACCTCCTGTTAGTCGGCAAGTCGGGGGTCGGTCGGCGAGCGTGCCTTGTGATCGCGTGCTATTTGCTCGGCATCGCCGCCGTCCCGTTCAACATGGGCCGAGAGTACACCATGAAACAGTACAAGGTCGACATGAAAGCGGCACTCACTCGTGCGGTCACCGGGAATGAACGCGTGGCGCTACTCGTGGAAGACCACGTTATCCTCGAGGAATCGTTCTTAGAGCTCGCCAACAGTTTGGTGTCCAGCGGCGAGCCGTCCGTTGTGTTCTCACAGGAGGAGATCGACCAACTCGTGAGCGGCACCGTCCGCGATGAAATGGCCACGGAAGGCTTCACGGGCACGCCGCAGGCCTATGTCATGAGGCGTATCCGGGCCAACGTTCGATTCTGTTTCATTATGGACCCCCGCCACCACCTCTTTGGCGTTCGGTGCCAATCCAACCCGGCGCTGCTCTCCCGATGCACGTTGCTCTACGTGGACACCTGGTCGACGGACGGCATGCGGCAGCTCTGCCACACGGTGCTCAAGGACACCATCAAGGGGGTGTCCAGCATCCTTGCAGACAAGGACGAGTCCTCGTCGACGCGTTTCTCGGTGACCGCGGAGTTGCTCCACCTGTTCAGCTCGGTGGGTTCCAAGGCAACACCAAGCAGCCTGAGGTCCCTTATGCTGGCGTACGAATCCATCGTCGCGGCAAAGGGTAAGGCTGCACAAGAGTCCCTGAAGCGCCTGGAATCTGGCCTTTCGAAACTCGCGGAGGCCGAGGCCAGCGTCGACACCATCCGCACGGAGGTGACCAAGAAAAAGATCGAGATGCAGAAGAAGCAAGAAGAGGCCGATCAAGCCATGAAGGAGATCGAGCAAAACATGTCCGACTCGGCCGAACAGAAGGAGAAGGCAGAGGAGCTGCAAGGCAAGCTGGGAGAGGAGCAAAAGGAGATCGCCGTGAGCAGCGCGAAGATCGCCAACGAGCTCGGTGGCATCCAGCCAATGCTTGACGCCGCCCGTGAGGCTGTGAGCGGCATCAAGTCCGACAACCTTAACGAAATCAAGGCGCTCAAGGCCCCGCCGGAAGCGATTCGCGACGTGCTGGAGGGAGTGCTCGCGCTGCTTGGCGTGCAAGACACGTCGTGGCAGTCGATGCGCAAGTTTTTGGGGGAGCGAGGCGTCAAGGAGCGCATCATCGACTTCGACGCCAAATCCATCACTCCGTCGATTCGCGAGGGTGTCGAGCGCCTCTTGCAGCAAAAGCCTGCTTCCTTCAAACACGAGAACATTGTCCGCGCCTCCGTGGCGGCGGCGCCGCTGGCCTCGTGGGTGACCGCCAACGTCGAGTACGCCAGCGTCCTCGAGCGCATCGACCCGCTGCAACGGCAGCTGCAGGACCTCGAAGACAACCGCCGCAAGGGAGAGGACCGACTCAACAAGCTGCAGGCGAAGCTCAAGAAGCTGGACGCGAGTGTCGAGCAGCTCCGCAAGGACTTCGCCAAGCGCTGCAAGGAGGCGGAGCGCTTGAAGGAGAACCTCGAAAAGGCCGAGAAGCAACTCAACGCGGCGGAAAGCCTGCTGTCAAAGCTCACGAGCGAGAAGGAGCGGTGGTCGTTGGACACCACACGCATCCGCGACTCGCTGAAGCAAGTCCCGCGGATGGCCCTCATCAGCGCCGGTTTCATCACATTTTTAACAGGGGAATCGGAAGAGACGCGCGGCAAGTTCGTCGCCCAATGGGCGAGTCGCTTGAAGCTTGAGGGCCCTGCCAACATGAGCACGTTCATGCGCCACGAAAGCCAGGTGTTGAAATTCCGCCGGGAAGGGCTTCCTTCCGATGGATTGTCAACGGAGAATGCGATCGCGATGCTCGAGTCCACGTTTGCGACCCCGCTCGTGGTCGACCCAGCCGGACAGGCTGCCAACTGGCTGCAAGCGCACTTCAAGGCGCGCGACATGACCGTCGAGATGACCAGCCTGCACGATGAGCGGTTTCCGCATACGTTAGAGCTCGCCATTCGCTTCGGCAAGACGCTCATGGTGAGCGATATTGACCAAATCGAACCCTTGCTGTTCCCTGTGTTGCGCAAGGAGCTGATGTCCGTGGGGCCCAAACGGGTCGTGCAGCTCGGCATCAAGCAAGTTGACTGGCAGGAGAACTTCAGGCTGTTCTTATTCACGCGCGCGACCGACCTGCGATTGCCACCGTCAGCAGCCGCCCTTGTCACGGACGTCAACTTCTCGGTCACAAAGTCCGGCCTCGAAGGTCAGCTGCTTGGCATAACGATTCGCAAGGAGCGGCCGGAAATGGAGGTACAAAAGGTCGAACTTTTGCAACGGGAGGAAGCCCTCCAAGTGCAGCTCGCCCAGCTGGAAGAGTCACTCCTCGCAGACCTCGCAAATTCGCACGGCAACTTACTCGACAACACCACGCTCGTGACATCGCTGAACACCATCAAGGAGCAAGCCACGAGCATTCAGGAGTCGCTCGCTCAGTCCAAGGTGTTGCAAGCCGAACTGGATCGTGGCCGCGAGGTGTTCCGTCCTCTGGCCAGCACGGGCAGCCAGGTGTTCTTCCTCGTCCAAGACCTGGCGACGATGTCGCACATGTACCGCTACTCGCTGAGCGGCTTTTTGACCATCTTCGAGGCAGCCATCGACGCCTACAAGAGCACGCAAGACGTTGACGCGAAGATTCAGCTCGTGTCGGTGCACCTCATCCAGCAAGCGTTTCTTTACGTGTCGCGCACGCTTTTCAAAGTTGACCGCGTCCCATTCGGCGTCCACGTCGCGCGTGGTTTGTTCCCGAACCTGCTGCCGGCTCCGCACATGAACATTGTCATGGGTAACTTTGCGGCAGCTTCGGCGTCGGGTGGTTCCTCGGCGCACATTGGCGTGCCGGCTTGGGCAACGTCGAAGGGAGGTAACGCCGTGGCGATTCAGGACGCCCTCGCGGCATTGGACAGCATCGATCCGCAAATCAGGCCACGTTGGCAACTGGACGATGCCTCGCGATGGACCCGGTGGCTCAACGCCCCCCGCCCCGAAGAAATGCTGTTGCACGAATACCGCTTGTCTGAGATCGACTGCCTGTTGATCACGGCCATATTTTACCGGGAGAAGCTCGTGGCGGCCATGACGGCGGTCACGCTCCACTTGCTGCAACTGAAGGCGCTCTGCGAAGTGTCCACGGTCGCGTCCATTGTGTCGGAAAGCACCGCCGATGTGCCCATTCTTCTCATCACGTCAGCGGGCGCCGATCCCAGTCTCGAAGTTCAAGAGGTCGCCTACCGCACCGTGGGCAGACAGGCCTTCACCCAAATCGCGCTTGGTGGTGGGCAAACAGACGAAGCCATTTCCGCCGTCCGGCGTTGTGCATCGGCGGGCGAGTGGCTGTTCCTGAAAAATTTGCATCTCGTGCTTGACTGGGCCAACACGCTGGAGAAGGAGCTGTCTTCCATGCCCACGCCACACCCCAACTTCCGTCTGTGGCTCACGTCGGAGCCGCACGATGCGTTCCCCTCCGTCCTTCTGAAAATGTCCCTGAAGATGACGTTCGAGTCGCCTCCCGGGGCGAAGCAGAACATGCTGCGGTCGCTCAGCACGTTCACGCCGAATCGCCTGCAGGAGCTCAACCCAAATCAAGTGCAGCTCATCTACGCGCTCGCATGGTACCACTCGGTGATCAGCGAGCGGCGTTCGTACATCCCACAAGGATGGGTGAAATTTTACGAGTTCACGTTAGCGGACCTGAAAGCGGCGTCCGAGGCGCTGATCGCGGTCTCCGGGCAGAAGCTGGACTGGGCGACAATCCGCGGGGTCGTCGACGGGGCCATCTACGGCGGCCGCCTCGACAACGACCAGGACATGAAGGTGATGAACGTCTTCCTGAGACAGATATTCAGCGAACAGACGATCGGGGCGCAATCCTCCAAACCGCTCTATGGCACCTTCAGCGTGGTCAAGGGCACATCCGATCTGGCACGACTGGTGCAAGGCGTGGAGTCCGGCCTACCGGACACCGACACCCCGCCGATGTTTGGCTTACCACTCAATGCCGACAACGTCGTCCAGGACACGCTCGCCCGCCGCTACCTGAACGACTTGAAGGCCTTGGCGCTTCCCAACGCGTCGGAGAAGAAAGCCGACGGGTTGAAAACGCTCGCCGCCCCGGCGCTCGACGCCTTCGCACAGGTGGGCCTCGCGCGCGTGGCGCTCGCTCCCAGCATCCGCATTCCCAGCAATGGCTTCCCGGATCCCATCGAAGTGTTCCTCATCTCCGAGTTGAACGTCATCGCCCGCGTGATCCACGACGTGGTGACCTTCTTCGAACACGTGAAAAAGGTCTCCGATGGCCTCGTTCTTCCGTCAAATCTGTTGAAGCAACTGGCCTCGTCGCTGGCATCGCTCACGACGCCCGAGCTGTGGCAAGACCGCGTCCCCGGCCCGGACAACCTCTTTTCGTGGTTGAGTGTGCTGAAGTTGAAGGAGCAAACGCTGCGCGTGGGCTGGATGCAGGCGGCCATCGGCCAAGGCACCGCCGCTTTCCTTCGACAGCCTCAATCCCTCGGGGAACTTGTGCGACCTCAAGTCTTCCTGAACGCGCTTCGGCAGACGTCCGCTCGTTCTTCGGGCGTGGCCCTCGTGGAGCTGCAACTCGCGTGCCTACCAGCCGACGTGCCTCTCCAGGGCGCCCAAACGACCCTTCGCCTCAAGGGCAGTGGCATGCGCATCCAAGGAGCGACCCTTCAGGGAGGGCAGCTCACGCAAGTCACCGCCGACGCCCCGGCATCGACCATCACCGGCATTGACTTCGTCGTGGGTTTCGTCCCGCAGAAGCAAATGCCCTCGCAGCCATACGTCAGCGTTCCCGTCTACACCAACGTATCGCGGGAAACCTTCGTGATGAGTGTGTTCTTCCCTTGCGCGAAAGAGGAGGTCGACGGCTGGACCCTCCGCGGCGTCGCCATCTTCCTTGGGGAGTAAAGCCAAAGTCCATTCCACCTCACTTCATTCAGGTAAATAGTCCGGTGGAGTGACGTGGGTCCTCCTGTGGCTAGGCAGCTATGGACTTGCTCGCAGCAGAAACAGGATTGTGGGAAATGTCCGCCCCTCTCCCCTTTTTTTCTCCCCGCTTCCTTCACCGTCCCTTCCTTCGAGGGTGGATGTCGACCCGTATTTACATAGAACCAACGCCGCGGTTGCAGCGGCCCGCGACCCCGGTAGAGATGGAGCTGTGATTCGATGTTGACTGAGAGATGAAACGGACTGATGCGGACTGAAGCCCCGTTTTTTTGTGTGCAACGTACGAACTCGGTTCGCGAAATTTTTTTTGTGGAGAACCATGGTGTGATCACATCAGCGTATTCCCTTTCTTTTTATCTCTAAACAGCGGTTCCCCCAACGTTCGTCCGGGACGGGTAAGATGCGGGCCGCAGCATCCGCGGTACCATTCAGCATCGAAACTGCGCACCGTCGCCCTGGCAGGTCTTCACAATAGAGGGGTGCTTCGGGCACTCGTGAGGTCGGCAGAGAGCCCCCTTCCGACGCGCGACTATCTTTTTTTGGCAGTCGTCCCCGTTGTGGTTTTCTCTGGAGCAAAAGGCCTCGCCTAGCCGGTGTTGGTGGATTTACGTCCCTACAAAGGACTACCTCTACCCAGCGCGCACGTTATCTTCACCTCGCAGCTCAGCTTCGTCATTGTGAGGATACAGCGGTGGCTTACTGCGTGTTGGACCATCGCGTGACTGTTGGTTGTGCTTGCTTCCCGGGTTCCTTTGTCTAGCGATCGAACTTCATCACGTCAGAAAATACACATGACGACGGCCGTTGGCGAGAACTTGTTTTTGGACGGGCTCGACTATTTTATCTTCGACGTCCAACGGAACGTTCCGTGTGTGGTGCGTGACCAGGCGCTGGCGTTCGACCCGACTCGAAACGAGAGAGTGATCGACTGGGCTCTTGCGTGGCCAGACTTAGCGCCGCACGTCACTCGGCTGCTCTTCGACTCGCGGGATCGCATACGACACGTGGAAGGCGAATCGGCAAGCGCTGCGACCTTCGAACGATCGTGCGACGAAAGCATTCGGTGTGAAAGATGGGACGATGATGCACGAAATTGGGTTTCCGTTCCTTCTCTCGGCGGTGGTTCGGAACCTCTGACTGCCTTCGAAGCTGCAATTGTGCTTCATGATCAACTTCGGCCGCAGGAACCGCGCGTTCCGATAACGTTTTCTCGCGGCGACGGATTACATTTCGTGCAGGATGGGAAGATAACTACGACCGAACCGACCATCCCACACGAAAAAGTCTTCCGAAACGACTTTCGGTGTAACCGAATGCGGAACGAGCGGGTGCGTCGTTGGATCATGCGACAGGATGAACGTGGTTTCGGATTTCTCCAGTCAAGTGGGCCCTCGTCAACGGGCGCTGCGCCACTTGGGTGGGCCCTTGTCCATGCAGTGAACTCTTTCAGCGACGTGGGCTTGGAGGCGACCGAGATTCCCAGCGGTGCGTCGCTCAACTGTGACGTGGAAACCAATCCCTCACGAGAACTTGCGCCTTGCACGCAACATTGTCCAACCTGTGCGTTCAGGTTCGCGACGAGTGATGACGTTACAGTGCATCTCGACGATTCGGCTTGCGGCCTGAAGCTCCACCTCTCAGAAGATTGGCCGTGTCGCATTGAAAGAATGTCGAGCGCGGATATATCTTTCCGTATCGAGAGTCGCTACTTGACGAAGAGCGACCAACCACGAATCGGCGCGCCCATTCGCGTGTGCAAGGATGGCGTGCCGTGGTTCGTCATGAGGTCCTCTCCGTGGATGTGGAGTAGCGTGGAGATCGCCGCCATTGAGCAGAGCATTCCGTTTCACCGATGCTACCGCGTCGCAGAACTGCCCTTTATCGTTTTTGACCCGGAGCGTCCCAGGGTGCCACAGGTAGCCGCATCGTGCAATGAGATTTGGACCCTGGACGACGTCGTAAAGCTCTTGAAGACTGATACCGCCGTCGAGGGACATACGAGCATGGTTACGGCGTTGTGCGCGCGATGCGATGCCGAACAGCCGCCTCGTTCTGTCAGCATCAAGGGATCAATCCATCCTACTGTGGGACGTCGCGACAGGCGGCGAAGTGCTCCGGTTTGCGGGGCGCAAACTCGAGTCACAGCGCGGTCGGGGTCCGACGATTCTATCTTGCACCTGCTGCTGGACGTCGCCAGTGACGCAACGTCTGCTCCCTGCTCCAATCCACTGTCCGTGATCACAGGTCCCTATGTGGGTCCGTACGACCACTACTTGCACGTCACGCTTCAACGCTGCACCGACCAAGGAATTGAGACCCGCCCCATTTATCTACACCGGCGGCCCTTGCCCGGTGACCACCGTGGCTTTGGCTACTGGGCGAATTCCATCTCCCTTGGAGGCATCGCGATCGGATCGGACTCGGTCGTGCTGCACCATGGCCATCATCAAAAAGGCATGGACCGTTGCATACCCGTCGATGGAGTGCTAAGCCCCGGTGACGATGCGTCCGGACACGTTCTCGCTTCGGAAGCAGCGTCGTCTACCATCACGTACACGCGAACGTCGTACTCTGATGACGACAGGCTCACGGCGAGAGAACTACTGTTGTTGCCAGACAATGTTGGAGTCGGCATGCCACCCGCACCGTCAACGGTGGCCTTACGAGGAACGTTATTCATTGGTTGCCATGGTCTGGACGCCAAGGCAAAGTGCAAAGAGTTCATTGAGAGCTTACCTGTGGTATTCGCTGACATCGCTGAAGGGATCGCAGGGGAATGGTGCGACAGGTTAGCTGAACGACCGCCGACCAGTAACTACTACAGTGTGACCGCAAGCGACAGCTTCATCTACGTTGACAACCTCCAATGCCACGTGCGGCAGGATGTTTTTCAGGGCGATGACTCGCTCAGGACGGCTCTGATACTCGGCGCTGGATCCCTCTCTCTCTGCCATCCGCAATGCACGGCGCGGTTGCCGAATCGCCCAAATGTACGAGACACCTACGAAAAGCCGATTTGCATCCGTCTCCTCAGAGGGAGCGCAACTGCGCGAGTCAGCATCCACATGTTCATGGAAAATAAAGGGCTGCGCGACGCACTTATTTCTGGCCTCGGCAAGGAGTGTCTCAATGGGTTGATGTGCACCTCGCGATTGACGTGCCCCGACCTACACTTTGTTGACTCCAATGCCGCCGGCCCTAGTTGCCGAGGCAATCACGGAGACGGCGGTGCGGCCATTGGCTTGGTCAAGGAACGACGATTGGCGCCGATGGTGTCCATCTTGGTAGTGGAACTGAGAAAGCACTGCAATGTCACCCGTTTCCTTCCCAACAGCGGGCTGCAGAATGCTATCCGATATGGGAGGGGCAAGCTGTGCAGGTTTGCGTCATGCTGCCCGAATCCTCGGCGATGTCCGTTGTTGCATGTTGAGGAGGGCATCATCATCGACAATGGGGGCACGGGAATCGTAGATAAACCGCTGCGCTCATTGTTCGTCCGGAACCTTGATTGTCGGATGAACGCCTGGGATTTCATAGCCGACGTGGGCTTGCAGCAAGCTCTTGCACTCGGCGAAGGTTGCCTTTGTACAGTTCACGACGGCCACACGAGTTGCGCCTTGTTACACCTCGATCACTCTACCGCACTTCGACATTTGCGGAACTGCAAAAGCCTCAGCCGACTGCGTACCTTCGCGGCCATGTTCGGACTCGGCGTCATCGTGCCTCCATACAATCCCATGAATCAATTGGCAATGCCTGCCGTTGAATTCGATGCGCAGCGGAGGAAGGTTGAACAAGCGTATCAGTCGCAGTTCAAGACGACCTTGTCTGTGGCCGATGTCACAGTGTGAGACAAAATCGAAATCACTGTACCAGCATCTCATGGACTTCAACAGATTGTCCCACAGCGCCCCCCCGTTTTTTTTTTTTGCGGCAGCCGTGGTTCAAGGCACTGTTGCATCCCGATGTGGGGAAGGCCAGCGCCACTGGCATGTTGTACTGGTTGGTCGTGAACGATGGGGGCAACCTTCGAGTTGGAGATTCTTTCCACCCGGATTTGAAGGAGAAACCCCTCCGGATATCTTCATCGGGTGCCCCAAGCCGTGCTGCGATGGATCCAGGTGAGCGAACGATGCGCTATTAGCTGGGCTGACGGTGATTGGATGGAAAAGTGCAGACGGTCAGGAAGATTTTCTGATAGGCTTCCGTTGGGCGAATGGTCGATGAAGCTGCTTCTTCGTGTGCTCCATGCAACGCGATTCAGTCTACTTCTGGACTCACTTCTGGTGGCCTTGAATGCAACCTGGCAGTCGAGTCACTTGGGAAAGGTGGCGGATCGCTCTGGTAGCGATCTGCTTCGAATCCCGTCGCCGGTCGCCTGATTGCCATGCAGCTGCCGGTGGCGACGTCGAGGAACGCCCACGGCTGGAGGCGGCGGTGGGGGTCGCCAAGCGTGCCCTGCTCGGCTTGCCGGCGGCATTGTAAAGCTTGCGGACGGCAACGTGGAGGTGGCGAAAGGTGGAAGCCGTCA
>ERZ1292633.1270-Hain-H41-02um-R1-1270-length-27583-cov-6_pt1 | contig 27583 bp, 28 predicted proteins | sample MGYA00564406_ERZ1292633 | MGnify/ENA primary metagenome ERZ1292633 (study PRJEB36523, sample SAMEA6512639) | groundwater metagenome | collected 2019-01-08 | study: AquaDiva: Metagenomics assemblies of 32 groundwater samples | reverse complement strand
GAGATGAAGTCCGAAATGACGGAGATGAAGTCCGAAATGACGGAGATGAAGTCCGTCATGGTTACCAAAGATTTTCTTCAGGATCAATTAGGGTTGCTGAAAGGAGACCTGACCGTTATGATGCGTGGTGAGAACAAGAAAATCATTGCCCTGGTCGAGATCATGGAAAAAAAGCAATTACTGACACGCGACGAAGCACGAGCGTTTTACGAAATGGAACCGTTTCCGAAGCTCATGATCTAAACAAAAACAGCCACACGGCTGTTTTTGAATTTAGCTCTCCTTGTTCAGGAAAATCATAAGAATTTGTAGGTGGAATGTGCCCGATTTGATCATTTTCGTCAATCGCGATACTGTCGAAGTCGGACCTTCACAATAAGGAGTCATCGTGACACTGATCATCATCCTGGGATACTTCTTCTTCTGGATTCTCTCGATCATCGCAGGTTTCACCGCACTCGGCCTACTGATCCTTCTGCTGCTCTGGCTCGGGAAGGAGTATCCGGAAGTCCTCGGCTGGATCATCGCCATTGCGTGCTCTTCAGTGGCCTCGCTGTCTGTGGCGTCTTCGTTGTATACAACATCGTTGTGATGGGTGACGAGCACTACCTACAGAAAAAAAAGGCGAAGCGGCTCGCGAAGGAGGAGGCGGAAAAAAAACATCGGATGTGGCTCGGTGGAGGTGACTTCCAGCATGCGATCTATGCGAAAGAACGCCTATTCCACAAATCCACCCGCCTGAATCTCCCAGAGCTTGCGGTACATGCCACCCTGGCGCTGTAAAAGTTCTTGATGCGTTCCGGTGTCCGTCACCCGACCCATCTGGATTTCGATGATGCGATCCATTTTCATAACCGTTGAAAGACGATGCGCGATAACGATCGTCGTCTTATTTTTCATCAGCTTATCAAGCGCGTCCTGAATCAGATGTTCGGACTCTGAATCAAGACTTGATGTCGCTTCATCAAGAATAAGAATCGGTGCGTTTTTGAGAATGGCTCGAGCAATCGCGACACGTTGGCGCTCCCCGCCTGAAAGTTTTACGCCACGCTCACCGACAAAAGTCTGATACTTTTCTGGAAAATCCTGAATGAACTCGTGACAGTGCGCGAGCTTTGATGCTTTTATGACCTCGGCGTCCGCTGCCTTCGGATTAGCATAACGAATATTATCTAAAAGCGAGCGATGGAAAAGCACTGGATCTTGAGGCACATAACTTACAGCATTGCGTAGTGAATCCTGCGTGACTTTGGAAATCTCCTGTCCATCAATCAAAATTTTTCCATCTTCTGGATCGTAAAAACGCAAAAGCAATTTAGTCACTGTAGACTTCCCCGCGCCTGACGGACCTACCAGCCCAACTTTCTCACCACGTGTTACAACGAGGCTGAAATCCTCAAGAATTTTACGCGTCTGACGATACGAAAACCTTACGCGCTCAAACTGAATTTCTCCTCTTTGGACGTCAAGCCTTTTTGCTTTGGCAACGTCTTGAATGCTGTATGGTGTATTCAAAATAGTAACCATCTCATCCGCGTCTGCATAGGCCTCATATAAATCTCGAAACACCCGCCCGAGGTTCCAGACTCGATCAAACAACATCATCAGTAGAGATTGGATCAAAACAAAATCGCCGACGGTCAGTCCTCCGTCCTGCCAAAGGACAATTGCAATGGCAAACATTGCAAATTCAAGAGCCACCATCAGAGCAACCTGAATTGTCTCAAGAGTTTGGCCAAGATACCATGTGAACGAACGAAGTCGTCGGACTGCCTCCATCGCATTCGCAAATAAATTTTCCTCATGCTTAAACCCAGAAAACAACTTGATCGTCGTACTGTTTGTTATACCATCGGCAAGAATACCGGTTGCTTTTGAATCCAGCTCCGCCTTTTTTAGATCGTACTTTAACTTCCATTTTGTAAAAGTCCACATTCCAATTACATAGATGACGACCCAAAAAAACATAATCCACGCTATCCATGCGTTCAACTGTGCAAGAATGATCATCATCGTTGGGATACGTATGATGAGTGTAATGACGTCGAAAAGAATCTTATCTGAAATCGTTTCGAATGAACGAGCAAGGCGCTGGACCTTTCGCACAAGAGATCCGCCAAAATTATCGCTGAAAAACTCATAGGAATGTTTTAACAAATATGCATAAGCATCAACCGTGATCTCAGCCATGATCTTTGGCTGTAAATAACTGATAACGAACAAAAGTACTCGCCATAAAAACCATCCGACGATGTGTAATGCAGTGATCGCTATCAAGGCGCGCCAAAGGAGATCAGCGCTAGAGCCAGGAGTCGCAAGATTATCAAAAAAAACTTTGTAGTAAAGAGCTGGAACTGTATCTATAATCGGCAGGATAGTTATACAAACAAGCACGATCGCCATTAAGCGTTTGTGTCGGACGATGTGCTTAAAAAAGATTTTCCACGTCGCGCGTTTATTCATGAAATTTATTAGGCAACAAGTTTGTTCTTACAGACGTAAATATTTTCGCATCGCCAGAGATGTCGCTAACATACTCAAAAGGGCGAAGACGATAAATTCAGTCCACACAATTATCCAAAATTGCTCACCAAATCCACCGACAAGATAACTCTCAACTCCAAGAAAGTTCGTGAGCGGAGCCTCGATAAAAATCAACACCGGATACAAGACACCCATACTGATAAAGACAGCACAGAGCGCGTAGGTGACGGCCTCAAGCAAAAACGGAGCACGCACGAATAAACTCGAGGCGCCAACTAGGCGCATAATCCCGATCTCTTCACGGTGCGTGTAAATCGCTACTCGAATTGTATTGAAAACGATCATCAAGGCAATAAGCACGAAAATCGCCCCAACCACCAGTCCTCCATTACGGATCTGCCGACTCGTTGCGGTAATCTTATCAATCATTTGCTCATAGTCGTTGTAGTCTGTCTCCTCGATGGACGAGGCATATTGCGGATTTTGTAAAGCCTCAAGAATGAAGGCGAAATCATCAGGATTGCTTGCTGTAATCACCAGTTGCGCCCCCAATGGATTGCCGTCGAGCTCATCGAGTGAAGCTAGGACTTCTGGTTGCCCTGCATTCTCCTCGCGAAAGTTAGCAAGGACTTCATCCGGCGTGTAATAGGTGATAGTGCGCACTTGTGCCAAACCATCTAGATATCCACGCGCTTGGGCAATGATCTCCTCACTTGTTTCTGGCAAAAACGACACGGACAAGTCGAGCTTGGATTCAATGGCAATAATCGCCCGATCGCCGATCATGTTGAGCACAATCAGCGCGTTGACGTTTAATAAGGCCAACGTCAAGATTGTAATCGTAATTAGTGACAGCCAAACATTGCGCCAAAAGTTTTGCCATGCGAACTTCAAAATACGTGGTGCTGAAATTAAAAAACTCATAATTTGTATCTGCCCTCCTCAATATCCGAGACGACCCGTCCGCCATCAAGTGTAATTACACGCTGTTTAAGACGATTGACGACTTCCCTATTATGCGTCACAAGAATCACCGTAGTACCAAACTCATTAATGCGCTTGAATAAATCCATGATTTCATGCGTGTTGATCGTGTCGAGATTCCCAGTCGGCTCATCTGCCACAAGAACTTTTGGACGATGCACGAGCGAACGTGCAATGGATACACGCTGTTGTTCCCCGCCAGAGAGCTGGCCGGGATAGCGCTGGCCTTTTTCTGCCAGACCAACGATACGAAGGACGTGCGGAACGACATCACGGATGCGGGACGGATGCTCTCCCGAAACCTCGAGGGCAAAGGCGACGTTCTCACTGACTGTTTTCTTCGGCAGAAGTTTGAAATCTTGAAAGACCACACCAATCTGTCGTCGCAGGAGCGGAATATCGCAAGACTTGATCTCCGTAATATCCCATCCACCAACAACAACCTTACCATGTGTCGCGCGCTCTTCAGCGAATAACAACTTTGCAAGCGTGGATTTGCCAGTTCCACTTTGGCCAACAATTGACACAAACTCGCCGGGCTTAATATGCAAGCTGACGTCTTTGAGTCCCACAATATCTGGGTAATAAAGTTTTGAAACGTTTTTCAAATGAATCATAGCGATTCGACTCGGACAAAAATTACTCCCTCCCACAAATACCCAAGCTGTTTGAAGGCGACAGAATCGAGATCAATCACACGATCCGGATGAATCGCACGGTCTGGGCCATAATCATTCACCGTGACGACGACCTGTTTTGTTTGATCGTCGAGTCGCGTCACAAGAAGTTTCGTCCCCTTTGGATAATCAGGCGACGCGGCGCAGTCACATCCTTTGTAGGCGTACCAACTTGCCTTCCCTGTCTCGGGTGTCTCATTATCATCGAAGATCGCTAACCGCGCATACGGTAGGTGAATGAGAGCCCGCACCGATCCTTCATCTGGCCGATCTTCGCTTGGCAACTCTTCCCATTGCGCCTTTACGCCGTTGTAGAAGTAAATGCGTCGGCGTGATGTGAGTTCCTCCCAAACCTCTGGGTACTTGATTTCAAGAAAAAAGAAATCCTCACCTGTATAACTCGACTTATTCAGAATATCAAAGAGATAGATACTGCCGACGAGCGTCTTATCACTTGGCAGAGTCTGACTCATGACCTCCGGAGCAAGGGTTTTGATCTCCACACCTGTCTGGGTGTTGAGTGTGTTCGGACGAATACCAAGACGCATCAGGCCATCAGAGCTTTCTAGCGTATAGCCCTTGACGATCGTGGCGGCATCAAATTGAGTGGAGCGAATGACCTCGATCTCTTGAGCAAAAAGCGGTTGTGCTTGAAAGAACAAAGCAAGTATGATAGAAACGACAAGTGTAAATCTTGGCATAGTGAACAACGGTGTATATAATACCGCGAGTTGAAGGGGAGAGCAATCAACCTTTCAATGCGCGGGGGTAATTCAGTGGTAGAATGTCTGCTTCCCAAGCAGAATGTCGCGGGTTCGATCCCCGTCTCCCGCTCCGCCGATGTAGCTCAGTGGTAGAGCAATACTTTCGTAAAGTAGAGGTCGTGAGTTCGACTCTCACCATCGGCTCCAGCAAAAAAAAATCACCGGGGGTGGTTTTTTTTGCTTATTCGACTCCTTTGATAATTTGCTTAATCTCACTGTCGTCAAGATATTGCTCAAGAACATCGTCAAGACCGCGTTTATGAAAAATGATTGCTTTCGTATGAAACTGCGCGTCGTCGCCCGAGCCAATGACCTCCTCAACAACGAGTACGATAAAGGCGTCTATTGTTTCGATAACAGGACTTGTTGAATTTTCACCCATTCCAAGAAGCGCTGACCAACCGTCCGGCACATTACCAACTGAAATGTATCCATAATCACCACCATCTATCTCAAATGGACTTTGTTGAGCGGCTTGCAAAATCACGCCGAACAACGTTCCGCCAACGATACGTATCTGTGCCTGCTCGGCGAGCACTCGAATTGAGGATTGATAATCAGATGAGGCAAGGACAAATGTTTTGAGTTTTTGCGCGAGTAGGAGCGGACGCAAAATCTCATCAACGAACGTATCACGATTGACATTAAGAGTCTCAATAAGCGTTAAGTCAAAAGCCTCATCCGTTTGCTCGCCTTGTAAATCAGCAAGCGCATTCTTCAACTCCTCGCGCTCAACAGTAATATCCTCTTGCTTTGCGAGTTGCGTAAGCGCTTTTTCACGCACGAGCGACTCAAGTGCCCGCGAGAGCATTTCATCATCGTCTGGAAGACGCATCCCTTCATTCTGTTTTTGTGCAAGCCAGAGACGCTGTCGCATCTCGATCAAAAGATCATGGTATGTAATGGACTCGCCATTAAGCATAACCGCGGGAAACGGAATGATGTTTGTCGCCACACGCACGATCCACGAATTCCAGTGCAAATAGACGAGGCCATACCACCAGACGATGAAGACAACCACCACAGCCAGAACGACCTTTGGCCAGCGTGGAGTTCGTTTTGGTTTAATCGCCTCCATACGCCAACTCCTCAAAGGATGAGCGGTCAAAAAAATACCACCACCATCGGCGAGGATTCGGAACTATCTCGAGCGCTTGAGCTATCGCCTCTTCCTCACTTAAAATATTTTCCACATCCTCTCCAACTACCAGAACTTCTGTCTCGCCCACAATCACAAGTTTTTCCCCATCCTTCTGCAGTCCATATTTTTTACGTCCTTCTTTCTCGACGTAAAATTTTGTTTGTAATTGCTGTGCGAGATCTAATAAGCTGATATTATTTAATGAGAGTTCGGCTTTTTCTGCCTCCAGCACATTAATCTCATTCTGAATCGAGGCGTTGCGTAAGAAGGTGCGTCCGAAACTCAACGATAGAAAAAACAAAACGATCAAGTTGATTGCTAGAAAACTTCGCATCCCAAGAAATTTTTTGAGGAAGCAAGGTATCATAGACGACTGTTGATTGCGGCTCTGGCCTCCACACGATCATCCCAAGCAAGCATTTTTCCACCAGCGAGCACCATTGCTTGTTCACTCGCTTTACCTGTAATGAGCACAATGTCCTCGGCTTGTGCGGAGCCAATCGCTTTTCTAATTGCCTCACGACGATCTGGAACAATGAAAAGATCCACACCATCTAGCTTTCCTGCTTGGCGAGCTCCTACGGCGACCTGACGCATGATCTCAAGCGGATCATCGTCGTACGGATCTTCGTTAGTGACGATACAAAGATTAGCGTAAGAACCAGAAATTTTGCCGAGCAAAGGACGACGCGCGACATCCCGACCACCACCGCACGAACCGAACACGTGGATGATACGCTTGTGTTGAATGAGTGGTACGATTTCTTCGTAGAGCTTCGTCATCGAGTCAGGATCTGGCGAGTAGTCAACTATGACGGTAAACGGCTGACCCTCATCAATGCGCTCGAGTCGTCCCGGCACAGGCTTGAGATGTGAGACCGCCTCGGCAATTTGATCGGGACTCATACCAAATTCCTTCACGACCGAAATCGCGGCCAGCGTATTTTGCACGTTGAAGCGACCAAGTAAAGGAACAAACATATCGAGCCCTAGTGCGTGAAAGCGTGAGCCATCTGCCGTGAGCTCAACATCTCCATCAACGGCGTAGACAATTTTTTTATCAGCCGTCGGCGCGAGAAACTCCTTAAAATGAGAATCATCGCCATTCAGAACCGCAATCTTTGGCAACGTGCTGTCCCCATAGGAAGGAAAGCCTTTTCGAGGCTGGCGCGTAAGGTGACGAAAAAGCTCGAGCTTGGCTTGTTTATAATTCTCAAATCCGCCATGTGATTCAATATGCTCGGGCGTAAGATTCGTGATAACGGCCACATCGTAGTTAATGCCAAAATGTCGTGACTGTTTGATGCCTTCGCTAGAGGTCTCCACAATCGCAAACTCACATCCTGCCACCACCATCTGTCGAAGAAGTTGCTGTAACTGAAATCTCCCCAGCATTGTCATCTTTTTGTCATTGAGCCACTCTTTCTGTCCGATTTTAAAACTCGCCGTCGAAGTCCATCCAACTCGATGGCCGACGTGTTCAAGGAGTTGTCCAATCAAGCTGACAACCGTGCTCTTGCCGTTCGTACCAGTGACACCAATCACTATGAGCTCGTTACTCGGATGGCGATACCAAAAATCAGCGAGGCTAGCGAGGCTTCGATGATACAAGGCGAGTAATGGTTTGGGCAGGAACCGTCGAACAAACGATTTGATCATGCGGTCAGTGTATCAAAATCCTTGAAAACCGTCATTTCTGTACCAAATCGAGCTTCAGCGTTTGACAAATCGGGATTGCGAGCTTCATCGGCGGCTGTCTATTGCTTATTTATACAGCGACCACTCTCACTGGGTGGTCGGTTGATTTACAACCGTATCTTCCCGACCTCTTCCCTAAACTGATCTCCGCGATCAAATTCATTTTTAAACATCCCAAAGCTCGTACAGCCAGGCGAGAGCAAAACATAATCGCCATCATTGGCGAGCTCGACCGCGGCAGTGACGGCCTCGGCCATAGATTTCACTCGCATCGTTGGAATCATTCCACCAATCGCCTTTTCCAAATCATCAGTCGCTGTCCCCTCGAACAAAATAATCTGTTTACAATACTCGCGCATTGGCGCAACCATGACCTCAAATGAAAGATTCTTTGTGTTCCCCCCCGCCAACAAAATAATTTTTCCTTTTGGTCCAAATCGCTTGAGCGCCGCGACCGCTCCATCTGGACTTGTGGCAGTCGTATCATTCACATAAGTCACACCGTTAATTACCCGTGTAATTTCCTGACGATACTCAACCCCCGCGAACGTCCTCAAAACTCCAGCGATCTTCTCGACCGGCACATCCGAAAGCCGAGCCACGCAAACAGAAGCGAGAATGTTGTAGAGATTATGCTCGCCTTCGAGCTTGACTTCAGACACGGGCATGATCGATTCCTGTTTGCCGTCTTTAGACATCACGATTTCTCCTTCACGCACAAACGTGCCGTTCCCATCCATTTGTTTCAGACCAAACCAAAACACCTGACTCTTCGCTCTGGTCGCCATTTCTTTTACTTCCGCGTTGTCTGCGTTCAGCACAAGCATTTGATTCGTCGTTTGATCGCGAAAGATCAGTTCTTTGGACGCTCGGTACTGCTCATAGCTGTCATAGCGATTCAAATGATCTGGGTAAATATTTGTGATGACCGCAATATCCGCTCCACGATCAACCTCGTCGAGTGATTCAAGGAGCGTTGAGGAAAGTTCGAGAACAATTGGACGAGATTTCTTGTCAGCAAGAATCTCATCAAGCGACTCAAGTGGCGAGACTTTGATATTTCCCGCTGTTACCACTCGTGCGTCAACAGTTTTATACATCTCGCCAATAAGTGCTGTCGTAGTTGTTTTGCCACGCGTACCAGTTACGGCAGTAATTTTGTACGGACAAAATTTGAAAAACAAACTCACGTCAGAAAAAATCGGCACGTCGTGCTCGCGCGCCATCTTCACAAACTCGGACTCGCGTCGTACATCTGGATTCTGTAATACTGCCCGTACGTCGGTGAAATCCTGTGCGCGATGCTCACCAAGAACAAAAATCGGATGATAAAGTTCACGATCAGGAAAATCCTTTCGATACTGCTCATACCACTTTGTGACCTCATCAACGGACTCCTTGAGTTCATCCTCTGTTTTGAGATCAGTAATGATAACCTGCGCGCCATGACGCATGAGCCATTTTGTCGCACCAACACCAGAGCCTTGCGTAAAACGCCCAAGTCCCATGACCGTGACGATCGCATTCTTAAAATCTTTTATTTCCATACACGCACGACGACCATTGCTTTTATAATTTCAAAACTCATTTTTATATACTGCGGAATCGCACGGAGCCAACCGACTTTCTCGTACTTTCGCCGAATAGATAAGCCGTGCAGAGTCACAGCTCCATACCGAAGTTTACGTGATCGGCAGGAATAGTTCAACGCCGATTCAATCATGTAACCTTGCAAAGCACGAGGACTGATTGATTCCATCACTTGGCGACGCAGAACACGCTCACCGCTGATGAGCGGAAGATATGCGGTGAATGGCGTAAGCCACCCACGATCTCGCAACCCTATATTCATAAAACGCGCGCCCGAAAGAACTGGACGCACGAGCTGTTCAACGTGCCCTGCAGTGAATCCACGCAAGTCCGCGTCTGCAAACAGGATTATCTGCGCGTCAGTCTGTGATAATCCGTAAAGCATTGACGCGCCCTTCCCTTGATTGACAGGCAAATCAAAAACCTTTGCGCCGGCTGAACGAGCACGCGCGACCGTCCGGTCTGACGAACCATCTGACACAACAATAACATCCTGCACAAGCGATGAATCGCACAAGACAGCGACGACGTCCGCAATCGTCTCCTCCTCGTTGAATGCTGGAATGATTGCCGTGACTTTCACAGTTTAAGAGTGACACGTCGTTCTTGCACTCCACACAACAAAAGATTACCACTCCAAATCGCATCCCTCACCAGCGCCTGTGGTAGTTGCTCCTCGTGTCCAAGTTTTTCAAGCGACTTAAGCACGCGCTGTAAATATATTTCTGCAAGCTCTAACTCCTTATCCGCAATGATTAGTGCTGGCGTGTCCCCAACCTCTTCTTCCTCTGCCGCAAACGTGCATTTTGCAACGACAAGCGGTGCGTTCATGCGAATGCGTAATTTCTCCATGTGCTCTTCGTCCTTTACGCCGATCGTTTCACGAAGCGCGCGCGACCATGCAGAAGCGCGTGAAGACAGCTCGTCCATGGCCGATGCCGGCTCAAGCAGTTCCTCAAGCGACATCTCATTCACTTCCTGATCCTCATGCTCGCCGTGAATCGGACACGGTTCATCCGCGATCTCATAAGACGCAAGAGCGAGTTCGAGTTCGGCTTGTGCTTGTTCTTCTGTCGCTTCCTGTTCTTTAAAAATCTCGCGCAATGAATGTTTACGCGACCGACGCGAAACCAAACGCAGTCGTTCGTAATCACGCTCAAATAAATCTATCTCATCCTGCCTAAAAATCCATTGAGTCTCATTTTCTGATGGAGAGTTCATAACTAATTTGCTCCATTTGACGGAGATTCCGTTTTGCTTGATCAAATTTTTGTCGCAAGTTGCCAGTCAGATCGAGCTCAAGAAGCAATCCGACGACCGACTCAACTTCTTTATGTACTTTGGGGATGGCTTGGCTGTTCCCATTTGTCGCTTCCTTAATCGCGTAGCGGACAAGTTCGCCAGTAAAATCCGAGAGTCCGCCAATAAGCACGTCAAGCCGTTGTGCGCGTTTTGGTCGAGACCATTTGCCACGTTCGAGATATTCAACAAACAACTGGGCCTCGGTATGCTCTTCTAGCGCAGCGACGAATGAACCTTCGTAGGCAAGACTTGGTTCTTTTTTGATAAGAGCGTCGCAATCTTTTAGACGACCTTCAGCTTCCTTCAGTTTCTGCGTCGCGATAATTACATCACCTCGGTGCAATGCAAAAATCGCTCGCTTCGATACATTAAGCGCGTCATTAGCAAGGCTGATAATTTTTCGACGTGCGCTATCACGTTGCTGGTAGGCGGTGACGAGCGATTGCATATTTGAAACATTCGATCAAAAGGATCTCGATAACACCTATCATAACTAATACACCCCATTCTCGCAAACTAAGTTCGACAAAACCGAAAAGCGAACGGAAGGCAGGTAGCACGATCGGGGCAAGCAAAAACAGAAACCCGATCAGTACGGCGCCGATCAGAACCCAATTTTGGAATGGATTGACGTGGAAAATCGTTGTGCGCAACGAGCGGATGCTAAAGACGTACAAGAGAGAGACAATACCGAGCGCGGCAAAAATGAAAGTGCGAACGAGTTCAATCGGCGCGCCTGTTGCAAGCAAATACCCATAAATTGCGAAGAGTCCGATGTTGGTAATAATGCCAATAAGTATAATGAGCTCCTTCATCTCTCGATTTAACAAAGGTTCTGCGCGAGAACGTGGCAACTCGGTCATGATGTTTTTTTCGCCGGGCTCAAACGTGAGCGCGATATGTGGAAATCCATCTGTAACGAGATTTATCCAGAGTAGTTGCGCTGGCAAAATTGGCAACGGCAGACCAAAGGCAAGCGCAATCACGATTAGCAAGAGTTCACTTGAGCTGTCGGAAAGAAGATAGACGACAATTTTTCGAATATTGTCAAAAAGAATCCGCCCTTGTTTGATCGCGGCAACAAGAGTCGCGAGGTTGTTGTCGAGCAGGACAAGATCAGACGTCTGTTTGGCAACCTCCGTGCCTGATCCAAGGGCGATGCCAACGTCTGCCGCCTTGAGCGCCGGTCCATCATTAACGCCGTCTCCAGTCATAGCAACGGACGCGCCACGCGACTTCCACGCATTTACGATCCTTACTTTATGCGCTGGAGTCACTCGTGCATAAACATCAATCGTCTGCACCTCATTTGAAAACGCTTCATCTGAAAGCGCATCGAGCTGAACGCCTGTCATGACGGCCACGCTATCTCCATCAAAACCTGCTTCATGCGCAATGTAACGCGCTGTTTCCGGATGGTCGCCAGTAATGATTACCGTCCGCACTCCTGCCAGTTTCGCCTGCTTAATCGTCTCCTTGGCCTCGGCGCGTATCGGATCGGCGATGGCAAAAAAACCTGCATAAGTGAGTGCTTCAAGATGCTCTTCCTTAAAATCCATTTGTGAGCCGTCAATATCCTTATAAGCAACAGCGAGGAGGCGAAGGCCTTGTCTTGTAAGAACTTCTATTTCCTCCGATCTGACTGTTCTGGCGCACTTTGAAAAGATCACCTCCGGAGCTCCTTTCACAAGCACTCGTCGCTTCCCCTCCCAGTTATGCAGTGTGGCCATGTATTTTGTCGCGGATGAAAAGGGTATCTCGGCAAGACGCGCGTGATCGAGCTCAAGTTTATGTTTTGAAAAACCTTCATCAATGGCGTAACGCATGAGCGCCGATTCTGTCGGCGTACCATGCAAGAGATCCCCCTCAAAATATACGTTATTGCATAACGCCGCGATCAAAAGCATATCTTCCAAATTCCCCGACTCTCCAATACCAACCTTAACTACCTTCATGCTTCCCTCCGTAATCGTACCTGTCTTATCCGTACAAATAACGCTAACACTGCCAAGCGTCTCGGCGGCCACGAGCCTACGCACGAGAGCCTTAGCCTTGAGAATACGACGCATACCGACCACAAGCACCACGGTAACGCCAATAAGAAGACCTTCAGGAACGGCAGCGACTGCGATTGCCGCTGAAAGGCGAACTATTTCCACGATTTCAAATCCACGCGCAAGTCCAACACCTACGACTACGAGACAGACAGCAAACGTCAGCATCGCCAACTCGCGAGAAAACTTTGTCATTTGCGCCTGCAATGGGGTTGGACTCTCCCTTGTCTCTCTGACGAGTTCGGCGATTTTTCCAAGCTCCGTATCTTTACCAACCGCAACGACCACTCCCCGCGCGCGTCCAGCCATGACAGTTGTGCCACTCCAAACCATGTCCGTCCGATCTCCGATTACGGCATCTGCAGAGACCTCCATTAGTGTCTTCACCACGGGCGTTGACTCACCTGTGAGCGTAGATTCGTTCGTCTGCAAATCCCACACCTGCGTAAGTCTGGCGTCCGCGGTGATAACATCTCCTGTTTCAAGAACTAGGACATCACCAATAACGATCTGATCAGTCGAAATCGTTTTCACATTACCGTCTCGCTCTACGCGCGCAAACGGTTTTACAAGCGAGCGCAATTCTTCAAGCGCTCGTGACGCTTTATATTCCTGAAAAAAACCAAGCACGGTGTTTACCAAGACGGCAAATAAAATAACACTCGCGTCAAACCATTCGCCGACCGCGAAACTCAATGCCCCTGCCAAAAGCAAAATAAAAACTAGCGGACCTTTAAGTTGATTGAGTATGATCTGCCGTGGAGACTCAATGCCTGCTACTAACATACACTTCTTCAATATGTTTTGCGACAACGTCCCAAGAAAACTCTTTAGCAATCACTGCCTGCGCGCGTTTTCCTACGTCCGCAACAAGCTCGGGATGATTTAAAAGTTTTGTGATTTGCGTAGCGAGGTCATCGCTGTCACGATTAGCAAACGTAAATCCACAGCCATGCATCGCCTCCATGTTTTCAGGAATGTCGGAAACGAGCACAGCTTTGCCAAAACTCATCGCCTCAAGAACGGTGAGCGCAAGACCCTCTGATTCGGACGGCTGAACGTACAACCAACAGTGCGCATAGAGCTGACGCAGAGCCTCGCCTTCATGATGCCCAAGAAAAGCTATTCCACTGTTCCCTGCGACCTGACGTTTGAGCTCCGCAAAATAACGTTCAGAAAAACTCGGAGCTCCAACCATGACAAGTTTTTTGTTTGTACGCACGCTTTTATAAGCCTGAATCAAATATTGTAAACCTTTTTGTGGCACGATACGCCCAACGTTGAGGATATACTCGCCTTTGGTGAGCCCAAAACGCGCGAGCTCACGGCTAGAACTCACCTGCTGAATGTCAGCGCCATTTGGAATATAAACGGCCTGACGATGCATATGATCACGAATATAAACTTGCAACACATGACTCACAACAATACAAACGTGCGAAAAATATATTGCGGCCCATTCACCAAAACGTAGATACTGCCGAGCAAACCAACTCCACTTTTGATGATAGCGATCTTGAGAGTGGAACGTCACAATAATCTTGGCGCGGGGACAAAAAAGTCTTGGCAACCATGCAAGCGTTGCTGGACCAACACCGTGATAGTGGATGATGTCGTACTTTTGAAACAGCGCGTGCAGTGTAGAAAAAAAAGAATGTATGATCGCCTCAAGATTTTTTGTGTAGAGAGTCGGCAGATAAACGAGCTTAACACCGGCAACTTGCTGGGCATTTTTGGGTGTATAACGACGACGAGCATATACAATCACCTCATGCTCTTTGAGCGCAAGACGCTCGGCAATCTCTTTGACGTGCTTTTCAACACCACCGCCACGCTCGGTCATGTACACCCCTTTTTGCCCAATCATGGCGATTTTCATAGCTTATTTAGCTTACCATAATCGGAGACATCTTTTAAACCACCCAACTCTCCTTCACAGGTTTGCCCTCATCGTACCCACCAGACGTTTGTACTCCAACCACGGCTCGTTCGTGAAACTCTTTCAGATTGCGAGCTCCGGCATACGTGCAAGCACTGCGAACGCCGGCGGTAATTTTATCCAAAATATCTTCAACGCTCTCTTCTCCGTCTTTAAGGTACAGCCGTGAATGACTTGCGCCCTCATCAAAAAATTGTTTGAGTGTTTGATCAAACGGCTCAAGACGGCGCGTGCGATCGGTAACAGCGCGCGTTGAGGCCATGCCAAAATTTTCTTTAAAGAGCCTGCCGTGCTCATCAATACGAACATCTGCCGCGCTTTCATAAGTACCTGCAAACCACGTCCCAATCATCGCGGACTGCGCCCCAGCCGCTAGGGCGAGCGAGACATCTCGTGGATATTTGATGCCACCATCAGCCCACACGTGAACTCCTCGTGGCCGAGCCAGACGCGCAATGCGCCAGACAGCAGAAAACTGCGGACGTCCAACGCCTGTCATCATGCGCGTCTTGCACATCGCTCCGGGGCCAAGACCGACTTTGAGAATCGTTGCACCAGCGTCCATGAAACGCACTGCCGACTCTTCGGTCACAATGTTGCCGGCGGCGAGCGGACGATCTGGACCAAGTATTTGTCGCACGCGCGCAATGGTCTTCAGCATTCGCGTCTGGTCTCCATGCGCCGTGTCTAGCACCAAAATATCTACCCCAATGGCCATGAGATGCTCAACACTTTCTTCGAATCCCGCACCTATGCTCACCGCAACGCTTGTCAGAAGCTCATCTTGCGTGTTGAGCGCTGGACGATACAATTTAGTTCGTAACGCTCCGCGCTTGGTCATCACTCCAACGAGCCTGCCTACTTCATCCACCACAGGCACTATGGAAATGTGTCGCTCGTGTAAGGTGCGAAAAACTTCCACGGGCGTTGCCGTATGTGGCACAGTGATGAGATCTGTCGTCATCACGTCCGCAAGTCGCGAAAAACGATCGCGATCATCCGCATCTTTTTCCGTAAAAATTCCCGCGGGTTTTCCCTCTTCATCTACAATCATCACAGCGCGATGCGAGCGTTTTGAAATTAAATTGAGCGCCGTCTGCACTGACTCTTCTTTTTTGAGCACCACCGGCGTCTCAAATACATGATGCCTTGCCTTGACATACTTCACCATTTCCTCAATTCGCTCAAACGATAAGTCCTGCGACAGGACAACAAGACCGCCTCGCCGTGTGACCGTCTCGGCCATGCGACGTCCCGCGACCGCATTCATGTTGGCCACAACGACAGGCAAGGCCATGCCAAAACCGCCGGCAGGCGTCAGATCAACATCCATGCGCGAATGAACATCTGAAGACTGTGGCATGAGAAAAACATCTTCGTAGGTGAGCTCCTTTAGTTCGTCTTCTAGGTGTAAAAATTTCATACGACGTCATTATAGGAAAAAACAATCTGTTCGCATATCACCACTTTACCATGTATATAAAAACTGCTAACCTCTTCCGTATGCGCTGGTAGCTCAGTGGTAGAGCAGGGGCCTTTTAAGCCCAAGGTCGCGGGTTCGATCCCCGCCCGGCGCACCACGTTGGAAATCAGGATTCTTAAAAATATCGTTTCGGACGATGTTTTTTAGGATCAAAGACTAATTTATTTTTTAGCGAGAACTATTAGATGGTGTGCCAAAGTTTCAGCGACGCGGTCGGTTTTGAGCAGATGATGCAATCGTTGTCCAAGCTCAAATCGCTTTTTTTCATCATCAAGCAAGCGAATAACATTAGTTAAAAGCATCTGCGGAGTCGTTTGAGATTGATGCAAAATAATCGCGGAACCACACTCATCAAGAATACGCGCGTTGTCTTCTTGATGCGAGTTTGGCATTGGAATTATGATCGCGGATTTTTTGAGCGCCGCAAGTTCAGAAATCGTTCCCATTCCGGCGCGACAAATAACCACGTCTGCCATAGCAAAGACATCAGCCATTCCGTCACTCACGAGTTCAACGGAGTGAGTTAGAGTCGAGCTCTTCCCTACTCCTGTGATGTGCAACACATTCGCGTTCATTTCGAGCTCGCTTCCAATCCTTCCAATAACATCATTGATCCATGAGGAGCCTGTACCACCGCCCATTATAAGAATCGTAAGATTAGAATTGAGAAATGAGAACGCTTGAAGACCACGATCTCGAGATCCAAAAAAAAGAGAAGCTCGAACTGGATTGCCGAGGTAGATCGTCTTCTCGGAATCAAAATCCGCAAGAGATTTTTCCCACGCCACAGAAATCCGATCCGCAAATGGCGCCATGAGTTTGTTGGCAAGCCCGGCACGCACATCCTGTTGATGAATCCAACTTGGAATCCCAAGCACGGTAGCCATCCAAATAATTGGCACACTCACATAACCGCCGGCGCTCAAAATGACGTCTGGTTTTTCTTTACGCAACAGCGTGAGAGATCGAACGCAACTCAATACGAGGCCAAATGGAATGCCTATCCATCGAGCTGGCGCGTGGCGTGTGAGCTTTGGAACAGAAAGCGCGAGAAACGAAATTCCAGCCGCGAGCACGACTTCTGCCTCTGGTCCATGTGGCGTGCCAACCCAGACGAACTCCACATGAGAATCGTCGAGACGCAGAGCCTCAACAACGGCAATAAGTGGCGTAACTGGTCCGAGAGTACCACCGCCAGTGAGCATTATTTTCATAAAAAACAAAACTACGCGTCTGTCTTTACTGACTTAGAAATATTGAGGAGTACTCCAATCGCGCTCATCGTCACAGCAAGCGATGTTCCACCGTAACTCACAAATGGCAGAGTGGTACCAGTCATTGGCATGATGCTTGTCATCGAGCCAATATTGATGAATGCCTGCAGGGTAATCCATACGACGATGCCGGTCGCGACGTAGCGACCAAATGCGTCTGGCGCCCCTTTTGCAATCTTCACGCCACGCCAAAACAGATATGCGAAGGCGAGAACAAGAAGCACTGAAATCACAAATCCCATCTCTTCGGCAATAACGGCAAAAATCGAATCGCCAGCGACTTCTGGCAAATACTCAAACTTTTGACGAGACTGCCCATAACCAAGACCAAGAATACCGCCCGATCCTATTGCAAGCAATGCCTGATTGATGTGATAACCGATTCCCTGCGGATCGAGCTCTGGATGAAGAAAAGTCGTGAAACGAGCCGCACGATACGGCGCAATCGCGATAAGAAATCCGAGACCACCAAGACCAGCGAGTCCGAGCCAAAGTAAATGCATTACCGGAGCTCCGGCCACAAAATACACAGCAAAGGCCATCGCTGTAATAATCGTTGTCGTACCAAGATCAGGTTGTAGCATGATAAGAAAAAGCACCGAACCAAGTGCAATTAGAAACGGCACCAGCTCACTTTTTTTCTCCAGCCACGCGGCAAGGTAAAACAAAAATGTGAGTTTCACAATCTCGGCAGGCTGAACCGAAAAAAGTCCTCCGATCGAAATCCAACTATTCGAGCTACCAAACTCGGATCCAATACCCGGAATGAACACTAGCAAAAGAAGAACAACCGAGATGACAAACAGAGTGAACGCGTGACGCTTCATCCGATTGTATGGAAAGCGCAGAAAAAAGATGAGTCCGATAATCCCTGGTACGAGACCAAAAAAAATTTGATGCTTCACGAAATAATAACCGTCGCCAAAATTTTCATAACCGACTGGACTGCTTGCCGAGGACAGCATTACAAGACCAAACAAAATCAGTCCCACGACAAGCATTAGAAGTGTCTGATCGAATACGGCGCGTGATGCTTCAGGCGAGCGCATGATCTAAAAAAGCAACAACAAGGCCAAGGCTGGCACTCACGACAGAGATAACCCAAAAGCGCATGACGATTTTGGGCTCGGACCAACCGATCGCCTCGAGATGATGATGAATAGGTGAAGAAAGAAATACCTTCCGCTTGAACAGTTTTTTTGAGATGATCTGGATTATCGTTGAGAGCGACTCGACTACAAAAACGAGTCCAATGATCGGCAAAAGCAGTACCGCGTTCGTAAGCATGGCAACGATGCCGAGAGTCACGCCAAGCGACATGGAGCCGGTGTCACCCATAAAAAACCGCGCTGGGTTGATGTTGAACCACAAGAAAGCCAGCAAGGCACCGATGATCACCGCGCAAAAAGCGGCAAGGTCATAACGGCCTTGCAAAAATGCGATCGCGCCAAAGGCGCCGAAGGACGTGAGCAACGTACCGCCAGCGAGTCCATCGAGTCCGTCCGTTTGGTTGACTGAAAACGACGTTCCTACAATGATGAACAAAAAAACTGGGATATACCACCAACCAAGAAAATAATCTCCGAAAAACGGAACGTGAATTACGTCCCACCCGAGCTTTACGAAAAACCACCATGCGCCGACGGCCGCAATTGCGGTGTAGATTAGCAGACGATGACGCATACGCAATCCACCGCCGTTTGGCCCGATCCGTCGCACGTTGAAATAGTCGTCAACAAGACCTACGAGTGCGGAGGCAATAAGTGCACCAAGTGGCAAAAGCGTTTCCGAGCGCGTGATGAAATCAAGTGGTTTATAAAACGAGAATAACACAGCAAACAACAGCACAGTTCCCCACACGATCACGCCTCCCATTGTTGGTGTGCCGGCTTTTTTCGCGTGCAATTTTGCCATAATCGGCGCGCTCGCCGAATCACGAATCTGCTTACCAAGTCTTAAACGATAGACGACGTAAGCGAAAACTGGCGTCCACGCCATAGCAACGATAAAAGACAGCGTAGTGAGAACAAGGATTTTGATGATTGCAAAAACCTCTGGGGTCATAGATTCACAAGCACTGTTAGTAAACTCGCCACAGCCATCGTGAACTCAATCACGACCGTTCCGATCAAGAAATAAAGAGCGAGCATACGCTCACGCTCCCACCACCACGACGCAGACAAGACGTTAACAACACCGGCAATAAGACCGATGATCGGCATCACAAGCAGACGCGACCAATGACCAACGCGATCTACGCCAACATAAACATTATAATGCAGAACCACGAACTCATGATCGCCAATTAGTGGCAACAGCCGTCCGATAAGTAAAAAAACAATAAGCCCCAAAAACAGCAAAGACAAAATGAGGCTGGTACGAACAAGCGGTTGCCGAAAAGGCAACGGCTCAAATTTCAAAAAGTATTTTCGCAAACGAAGTTTCATTTTACTCAACTGCTATAACTTCGGTGACGCCGGGAACGTTCTCGATCAGAGTAGCCTCGACGCCGGCCTTGAGTGTAATTTCAGACATCGGACATCCCTTACACGCGCCACTCATGCGCACAGAAACGAGACCAGTTGACTCATCAATATCTACCAACTCAATATCTCCACCATCGCGTTGGAAGGCCGGTCGCATGTCGGAAAGTATGGATTTAATTTGATCACGCATAACGAAATGATAACACAAAACACCGCACAAAGCGATGTTTCATGAAAGAGAGACCTCTGAAAAAGTGATGGATTTTCGTTGAATGGGCTGTCGAGCCCCACGAGACGTAGGGATATCTACGTTGAGTGGGGTCGACGGGTGCCAATGAAACGAAAAGACGCAGTTTTGCAGAGGTCTCAAGATTATTTTTTGTGAGAGACCTGGTGCGGTACAACGTTCGCGTACACCCGCTTAGCCAGCGTTCCGTGAAAATTTGGCGCAAGTTTGCGCGTGAACTTCACGATCCCGCCGAGCTTTGCGTAAAGTGTATCATCCGCTCCACGCGCAACGTTCTTGCCTGGATGAATCTTAGTACCACGCTGTCGCATGATAATCATACCAGCGCGTGTACTCTGTCCATCGCCGAGTTTGACGCCAAGTCGTTTTGAGGCGGACTCTCGGCCTAAACCAGTAGAACCGCCTGCTTTTTTATGTGCCATAAAGATTAGGTTAGGTAACTTCGATCGAAAGTATAGAGAATTCCAACAAATTGGTCAACTGTTGGTCCAATCATTGACAAACCCCCCATTTTTTGCTATAAAGCGAGGCTCTTTGTACTATAACCAAGTACCTAGACACACCCACCCCCGACCCCGGAGCCACCCATGTACCTCATCCTGTTCCTCGCCTCCCTCGCCTTCGCTGGCGAGCCCTCCACCTCCGTCGCCGACGCTGACGTCAGCATCGTGGCGGCCAAGGAAGCCCGAAGCGCAGCGATCGAAGGCTACCGCAAGAAGCTGGAGACGCAGAAGAGCGCCGCCGAAACCAAGCTCGATGCAGCCAACACTGGCTGTGCGGACGCCCGCACCGTGTGGCTGGCCATGCAGGAGCCGTTGGCCGCTACCAACACGGAGCTCAAGCTGGTGCCGCTGTCCGACGTGTCCCCCGAGATCGCCGCCGCCAACGCCGCCTACCGCAAGGAGCTTGAGAAGCTCAAGGCAAGCTACGACGCCAAGGTCGCCGCGGCGATCAAGGCTGCCTCGGCCAACAGCGTGGTCATCAAGACGGCGACGGCGGACAAAGAGAAGATCGATGCCGAGTTCACGCGGCTCGACGAGCAGGCGGAGAAGGAGGAGCGGATGGCCAATAAGTTCGATGACTACGAGGGCATCGGGGGCCTCATCGGCGCCAAGCCCGGCATCGACCTCGGCGACGCTCCCACCTGGAGTGCCCGCTCGCCCCTCCACAGGAGTCGTCCGGTCTACCTCCCGACCGAGTTCGCCACCTGCTTCCCGAACGAGGTGAAGACCACCAACTAACCCCGACGCCCACTCGCGTCGGACCGCGCTTCCGCCGGCCAAGGATCACTCCTTCGGCCGGCGCATGCTTTTTTGACTTCGTCCAAATCTCGTGCTAAATTATCTTTGTATGAAGACTTATGCGTTCGACGAGGCTCAAGAAATCGTCAACAAAAAAATCAAAGAGTCTGTTGCTACTCTTCGTCGAGAATTACACGCAACAAAAAAGACTCCTTTTACATTGAAGGCCCAATCCTCGAAGGCTTATGTTTCTCGTGCGATTTAGCGAAGTAGCCGTCGCGGAAATAGTCGCTTACGTCAACGCCTACCGCCGAGGATACCGCGAGCTGTTTTCTGACACAGGCATTTGGTCTGAAAAAGCCATTATCGAACAGTACGAGCTCGCCGCTCAATCCCTGTTCGATTTTTTGTTTTTGTCAATCAAGCAAATCTTGAGTCCGACAAAAGTGCTCGGAAGAAGCAACTCCGGCAAGTGCACGGAATGCCATTTTTATCTCGGCGACCGACTGATCATTCTTTCTTACACGGAAAATACCAAGAAAAAAGAGCGGACAGTTGAGCAAATCAATATCAACAGAAAATCAATCCTTTTTTAATACGGCCAAACCGTGCTTCCGCCGGCCAAGAGTTACTCTTCGATAGCGCAGGCTTTTTGCAGTTATTTTTTCATCGCCGCCTGCCGGCAGACAGGCCTTTATCAAACCAACAAACAACGGATGTGGATGAAGGGGGCGGGATTTGAGTTCAGGATGAGCCTGCGTGCCGACGAAAAATTTGTGTTCGGGGAGTTCGATCATTTCGGCCAAGTTGGTCTTTGGATTCACGCCCGAGATCACAAGTCCCGCATCCTCGAGTTGCTTCTTGTACGCGTTGTTCACCTCGTAGCGATGACGATGACGCTCGCTTATCATTTCTTTGCCATACAATTTTCGCACCACACTCCCCGCTTTAAGTTTGCAATCATAAGCCCCCAGTCGCATCGTGCCGCCAAGTTGCTTGTTGATAATCTTGGCCACCTGATCTGGAAGAGTATCAATCACAGGATATGGCGTTTTGCGATCAATCTCGGTGGTATGAGCCTTCTTCAACCCAACCACATTTCGCGCGTACTCCACCACTGCTAACTGTAATCCATAACACAACCCCAAAAACGGAATGTTATGCTCACGCAAATATTTAATGACCGCGACCTTGCCATCAATTCCCCGCCCACCAAATCCACCGGGAATAATTACTCCATCAAATTGCTTGAGATCCTTAAGTTTGGCAGGATTTTTTTCATACGTCTCTGCACTCACCCATATAATCTGTGGCTTACAACCTTGTGCCCACGAGGCGTGCTTAACGGCCTCAAGCACGGATAGATAGGAATCAGTAAGAGCAAAATCGCCACTAGTAAAATACTTGCCAACGATAGCGATACGCACCGATTTTTTCACTCGATGGATGGACCGCACCAAGCGCCGCCAGACCGCATGATTATGACGCTTTGGTTTTAGTCTTACTTTATGCAAAATGCGATCAACAATGTGGTCACGTTCAAAATTCAACGGCACCTCATAAATGGAGCCAACATCTGGTGCGGAGATAATATCCTCGGGCATGACATTACACAAACGAGAAATTTTTTCTTTACGCGGTTGATCCATCGGCACTGACGCGCGAGCAATGATGATGTCCGCTTGGATGCCGACCGAGCTCAATGCTCGCACCGCGTGCTGTGTCGGTTTAGATTTCATCTCCCCTGTATTGTTAAGCACCGGCAAGTAACTAACTAAAACAAACAAGACATGTTGCGGATCGGCCAATTTCAAAACACGCGCGGCCTCAAGAAAAACTAAATTCTCAACATCACCGGCCGTGCCTCCAATTTCTACCAGAACAAAATCGACTTTGGAGTTTTTGGCTAATTTTTTCAAACGACGAATAACCTCGTCCGGAATGTCGCTCATCATTTGTACGTCTTTGCCACCGTATTCTAGATTTCGCTCTCGTTCTATTACTGATCGGTACACCGAACCTGAAGTCATAATGTTATCACGACCCATATCCTGCTCTAGGAACCGTTCGTAGTTTCCTAAATCCTGATCTGCTTCTGTTCCATCATCCGTCACAAATACTTCACCATGCACCACGGGATTCAACGTCCCCGCATCAACGTTAAAATAAGGATCAATCTTCGCCACCGTGACTGAAAACCCATCGTCCTTCAAAACGCGAGCAATTGATGAAGTCGTAATTCCTTTGCCAATTCCAGACATCACTCCGCCACAAACAAAAATGTATTTGGTCATAAAACGTGTTGCACTATATTTTTTATGTCACACAGATTGTGCAACATGTTTTTAATACAGGTCATAACAATGCATTCTGAATGATACGATTGAGTAACTGTGAAAACGAAATGCCCGCGGCAGCGGCTTGTTGCGGGAGAAGACTTGCAGATGTAAGACCAGCAAGTGTATTAGTCTCGAGAATGTAAAAAATGCCATTTGCAAGAATAAAGTCACTCCGAGAATATCCTCGACAACCAGGCACACGATGCGCGTGAACAGCTAATTCCTGCAATAAAAGAAAACTATCCTTGAACTCTTTCCATGATTCTTCAGAGACTTCTTGTGTAAATGTAGGATTGACCATACGTCCAGATCTTATGGAAGCTTTATGCTCGTATTGAAGCACGTGGAATAATTCACGATATCGTCTCCAAAGATCATACTCATATCGACGGATATCAGAAGGCACATTTTCGAGCCAGAATTCCAATCGTTTTTTTTCAAAATCAATTGTGTCACCTTTTTCATTCCTGTACGGTTCTTGTTGTTCGAAAGACATACTTCATACGTTTACATCCCCGCTTCAACTATTAGTTGGATCTCCGCTTCAAGACCGTGCGGGAGCTCAAGATTCACAGCAAACTCCCCTACCTCCTTAATCGGTTTTATAAAACGCGCACACTTAACTTCAACCTGACCTGCCTCTTTTTTGAGCGCCTTGAGAATATCTTTTTCCGAAACTGCGGCAAAAAGTTTTCCATGCTCATTCGCTTTCGCAACTACAGTTACTTGCATCCCATCGAATTTAGTCGCCAGCTCACGCGCTTTAGTGAGCGTTCTCTGTTCGTTGTTGACCGCTCGCTGTTTCTTTTGCTTAAGGGCGACGAGCGCCGCCGGGCTTGCTTGAATGCCTGCGTGTTGCGGAAACAGGAAATTGCGGGCGTATCCCTCGGATACCTCGATCACGTCTCCCTCCTTGCCGTGCGGTTTGACCTCCTTGAGCAAGATTATTTTCATACGGCGCTAGTTTACCATGACCGGCAAAACGGCGGATGTGGGCAACGGCGATCTTCATTATCTTATCCAAATCTTTATAATTTGAACGTCGAAGTATTTGTTCAAACGGCACCCAGGCAACTTCGGCAATGCGCTCCCCTTCCGAGCTCTGCCGTGGAACCCTTACCCGTGCCTGACTTGAAGCCTCAAATAAAAAATAGTAAATGAACTTATGAATGAGGCACCCTTTGTGCACATAGCGATCAACAAACCAAATATCAATGCGTCCGAGTTTTCGCACAGCTCGCAATCCTGAAAGCCCCATCTCCTCGTAGCATTCTCGTCGCCCAGCCTCCGCAAAAGACTCACCGCGTCGTACGTGTCCTTTCGGAAATGTCCACTTTCCGTAGGCATCTATAAGCATTCCAACAAACACACCTTGTCTGGTGCGCTTAAATACAATACCGCCGGCCGAAACTTCAACGCGGGGTTTGGTTAATGATTTCGACGGCTCGGTCGAATTGTGGATCGAGTCCTGCTTCGTATTGTTCTCTTGTGAATTCAATAATCTCATCCGGCGTAATACCCTCCTCGTCAATGGAACGGCCAAGTGGCGTGAACCATTTTGCAATGGTCAGCTTGATAGCTGACCCGTCCGCGAACTCACGATAATCCTGCACAGATCCCTTCCCGAATGTCTGTTCACCTATGACGGTTGCAAGATCATAATCCTGCAACGCACCGGCGACGATCTCGGATGCAGATGCGCTTCCGCCATTGACAAGCACGACCGTCGGAATCCCTTCGAGCAAGGCTATCTGCGTTGTCAAAAACGGTGTCACTTCATCCTGAACATGCTCGCTTACAACCACATCATTGTCAATCCATGCGCTTGCTACATCAATCGAGGCATTCAAGTAACCGCCCGGATCATTGCGCAGATCAAGGATAATCCCTTTTACATCACTCACCGCAATCTGTTGAACCGCATCGTTGAAAAGCTCTGTTGTATCACCGTTGAAGAAGAAAATATTGATGACGGCAATTCCATCATCACGGAGGACGAACTTCACGCTATCAATGGTAATCGTCTCGCGCGTAATGACAATGTCCTCGAGAGATTCGGCGCCATCGTGCGCAATCGAGAGTGTGACCGTCGTGCCACCCTCTCCTCGAATCATTTGAACTGCTTTTTCGACTGTCATCTCATAAGTCTCAACCCCATCAATGTAATAAATCTTGTCGCCAGAAAGAATACCAGCTCGCTCGGCAGGAGAACCAGAAAGTGGCGCAACCACCTGTAGTTGTCCATCTTTAATACCGATCTCGGCGCCAATACCATCAAAGCTACCTTCGAGCTCTGCTTGAAAAGCCTCGTTATCAACAGGATCGAAAAACGTTGAGTACGGATCATTCAGCCCGGACAGGAGGCCACGCAACGATCCATAGAAAAGGTCCTTCTCCGAAACAGGCTGATCAACATACTTTTCCTTGATAAGATCCCAGACATCCCAGAATAATGCGAAATTCACATCCTCGCTCAAGCCATATGGAATCTCGCCCTCACCAAGCACCTGACCCTCACCATCAGGAACAACAGAAGCCGTGCCTTTTTCCCACCCAACGTCGTAGCCAATTGCAAACGAGGCGGTCGTAAAGACCGCCAGAATCAAAATCTGCGCAGACATTGAAAATCGACTAATCATGAAACGTAGTCTATCATAACTCATAGAAATGAAAAATGGGAATCGCTTACACCTATGACAGGAACATTACGGTCACTACGATTACGCCGTACAGCCTATTACCTCTACCTGCTTCTTTTCCTTTTTGCGACTCCACTCGTGGTGTTATACACATACGGGTATCGTTTTGACGCGCGCACCATAAGCTTCGTTAAAACTGGCGCGATCTCCGTCTCCACCGATCCGCGTGGGGCGCGTGTTCTCCTTAATAAGGACAGCAAACTCATCCGCACACCAAGTGTGATAAAAAATGTCATCCCCGGCACCTATACGTTGAGCCTGACAAAAGATGGCTACCGTGATTGGCAACGCGAGGTGACTGTGCGATCACGAGAGACGACTGTTGTAGAAAAAATTGTGCTTTTTTTAGAGGCAGAGCCGACGATATCTTTTTTGGAAGATGGCGCAATGGCCGTCAATGCATCGCGAGATGACGACTCGTATGCTTACGTTAAGGCCGGAACTTCGTGGTACGAGACGTGGCAAGTGAATTCTGCTGGCCTTGAACAGTCACTCCTTAATCGCATCGCCATTACTGACGGTATGACGCCAGAGGAGGCTCTGCGTTTGAGTTTATATCCTGCACTCACGACATACACATTCACAACACAAGGAAACGAAGAGCTCGTGGGGAAAAAATCTGGCAGTGAGACTATCTCTCTCGCGATTCTGCCAAACGGCACATATCGCGCTGTGCAAGAAGTCGGAGATCTCGTACTCGTAATTGAGGAGAACGGCACGCGACTATTCCTCATTGATACGCAAACCGAGGGTCCACCAATTCTCGTGAATGCGCGCGCCAACTTTTTTGAGTGGGGCGGGCAAGGACTTGTGTACGGCGACGGACTGGATGCGCATCACTATGTCCCAGAGTTTGGTAGTGATACACTTGTTACGCGCTCCGGCGAGACAATGCTTGATGCGCGTATCATCAATGGGCACACCTTTTTGCTCGCATTCACAGATCGTGTGGTCGCGTATGATATCTCCGATCCTGCGCACCCTGTGACCACAACGCTGATGTCTGATGATGGCATAAAACGCGCGTGGCTCTCTGAAGACAAAAAAATGGCATACGTCGCCATTTCTGATGATTCACAAAATACTTCAGTCTCCGAACTGCCATTGCGCGACTAATAGTAGAAATCACTCATGACCCCTCCCTCCTCCTCATGCAGTACTCTGTTAGCTCTTGCAAAGAC
>ERZ1292633.1269-Hain-H41-02um-R1-1269-length-27584-cov-22_pt1 | contig 27584 bp, 19 predicted proteins | sample MGYA00564406_ERZ1292633 | MGnify/ENA primary metagenome ERZ1292633 (study PRJEB36523, sample SAMEA6512639) | groundwater metagenome | collected 2019-01-08 | study: AquaDiva: Metagenomics assemblies of 32 groundwater samples | reverse complement strand
TCGCGTTCAACATCGGCACCTCAGCATCAAGCCCCTTCGCCTTATAGGTTATGGCACGGATATCTTTCGGCAGACATGATCCGCCGAACGCAAAGCCGGGCTTGAGATAGTAGGGAGACAAATTGAGCTTCGTGTCCTGACAGAACACTTCCATCACGCGATGGCTGTCGACGCTTAAGGCTTTGCAGATCGTCCCAATCTCGTTTGCGAACGCCACTTTCAATCCGTGGAAACAATTGCATGCGTACTTCACCATCTCCGCTTCCTTGACACGAACGATAATGACAGGGGCAGGCAAATGCGCGTACAACTTCTTCAGCAATTCGGCCGATTCTTCATCATCCGCCCCTATGAGCGTGAAGGGTGGATTGTTAAAGTCGTAGATCGATGTGCCCTCCCGCAAGAACTCCGGATTGATGGCAACACCGAAGTCGCGCCCGTTTTTCTTGCCGGAAAATACCTCGAGCGCCGGGATGACCGTTTCGGCAATCGTGCCTGGAAGCATCGTGCTTCTCACCGCGACGATATGGTATCGCGACTTCGTTTCGAGCGCCGAGCCAATCTGCTTGCACACCCCTTTGATATGGGCGAGATCGAGACTGCCGTTGTGGTGACCGGGCGTGCCGACGCAGATGAGGGAAATATCCGTAGCATGGACGGCCTCCGTTGCATCTGTCGTGGCACGCAGCCGGCCATCCTTGACGGCCTTCTCGATGATCCCTTCCACTCCAGGCTCGACAATCGGACAGCGGCCCTGGTTGATGATGTCAGCCTTTACCTGGTTGACATCGACACCGACCACCTCGTGTCCCTTATCGGCAAAGCAGGCGGCAGACACACAGCCAACATAACCCAAGCCAAAAATGCTGATCTTCATCTCACCCTCTCCTTATCCATAGAAAACGGCCTCAGGATTATTGATATCACACATGCCAAATTCCGACAAAGCATTACGAAGTTTCACCGGTCATGAGCGCAGCGGGATGCGTTCATTCTGTCGATCATGATCTTCCTAACGGTCAGATAGTGCCCACCACCCATACGCTTAAAGCATTTCTTGATATTCCATAGAACACCTTGCCGCATTCGTGAGAGGCCCTGGCCGGCAGCAAGCGATGCCGCCACACCAGGGGAGGTCTGGCGCTGAATTCCGTATCTGCCAAGAACCATGCAGCCGTCCACTCGCTGAATAGCGGTCGTCGGCTCCGAATTGAACAACACTTCAATGCCTGCCTCCGAAGCAGCTTCGGCTACCCTTCGTGAATAGTATCCTCCGGGAACCGATGCGACCCTCACAGGCGCCCCAATGATCTCAGAAATAATGTCAACACTGGTTTGCCATTCCGTCCGTAACTCCTCCGGAGAACAACTCGCCATCCTCAGCGGATGCGTATGTGAATGGGATCCGACGACATGGCCCCGGCGAACCAATTCGCGGATCTGGTCTCTGCTCAAAAAAGACGGCTGGCCCATATACCCGGTACTGATAAAAAAATGCCCGACCCAGCCTAAGCGATCGAGTTGGTCAGCCACATGAGAATAGGCGCTCACTCCCCCATCATCGAACGTCAAGAAAAACGAGGCGCGCCGCTCCGCAGGATTAAGCGATAGAACATTATCCGGCTTTCCCTGTAGCGCCTGGGAAATGGCCCTCATATGCGCAGTAAATGTAACAGGCTCCAATTTATAGATGGCCGCGTCTGTCGATGGGAAGCCGCTGCGCTGATGCTCCAGCCCAGCGACGACGTCGTGATACATGAGCGACACTGCTTGAGTCCTAGCCACGCCTCGCCCTCGACTTCCATCCCAGATACTTGGTCAACCAGGGCTGTCCCCATGTCGACGACTTCCGGCCTTTCGTATCGATAGGAACGGCTTCGCCCAGAAAAATTTCATGCAGCTTTTTTCCGATCGCTTCCAAGTTATCCAAGACGACACGGTGTTGGATCACAACATGAGAGTCTCGGCTGTCGTCGCCGGAATAGTGGTAATAGCCGAACACCGGCCCCGTATCCACACCCTTGTCGATCCGCAGCATCGTCATCCCGACTTTGCTGCGATCGTCGTTCGCCAAGGCCCAGAAACATCCGTGCGCATTGCGGTATTCAGGGCAGATTCCCGGATGCATCACGAGCGTGCCTTTCGTGGGAATCGAAAAAACCGACTCCTTGAGCAACGACTTGCACCGGGCGATCATGATGTCCGGCCGTTGTTCCTTTATGAACCGCTCCGCTTCCTCGGAGTTCGGAGAATGCGTCATCAAGACCGGAACATTTTTCAGCGCCGGATAGATCGCGCGCAATTCTTCAAGTTTCTGCTCTTCCCAGCGACGATCCTGCCTCGCCAGGAACAGCCGGTAGTACAGGCGAAACGCCAGGACGTCGATAAACCGCAGGGGACCGACTCGCTTGATTTCCGTGGATATGCGGCGGCGCGCCCGCTTGCCTGTTTCGCGCAAGACGACCTATCCGACCAGTTCTGAAAAGGAGGCCAACCATCGCGCCAGTTCTTCCTGATCCAATGCAGCACCATCATGGCAAATGACGAGCGTTTTCATGTGTGTTTCTCCTTCCTTGAATTCGCTTCCCGATCGATCACTGCTTATGCAATGGCGTCACGGCGTTGTGCGCTCACTGCCATGCCCTTCTTCTGTTCAAACTCCTGAAGAGCGTTCTGACAAATGAAGGAGAACTTCGTCGCGACGTTGCCCCAACCGAATCGCTCTCTCACCGTTGCCGCCGCCTGCGCGCCCAACGCGCGGGCCAGCTGGGCATCCGTCAAGACGCGAATGACGGCGGAGGCAAAGTCTTCCGGAGAATCCGCAAACAGCAGATGTTGTCCATCGAGGACCGGGAGACCTTCGGCGCCGACTCGAGTCGAGACGACGGGCATCTCCATAGCCATGGCTTCATACACTTTGAGCCTCGTGCCCCCGCCGATGCGAATCGGAACGATATAGGCGCCGGCGCGCTCCATGTATGGCCGCACATCGTCGACTCGCCCGGTCACCGTGACCGCAGGATCTTGGCGACTTAACTCGACCAGGCGGGGAAAAGGATTGCGCCCCACGATGGTCAGTCTGACATCGGGCAGAACCCGTCTGACACGAGGCAGTACCTGCTCGACGAAATACAGAATGCCATCTTCATTGGGCAGCCAATCCATTGACCCGGTGAAGACCAGGTGATGGGGATCCGGGGAAACCGCCGGACTCCGCTGGAAATACGCCGTGTCCACTCCCGTTGGAATATCCGGCACTTCAGGAATTCCATATTCCGTTTTCATGGTCTCGCCGTCATCCGTTGAAACCGCCACCACGCGGTCAAACCGTCCGCAAGCGTGGCGTTCGTACCGATGCGTCTTTCGCCACTGGTTGTAGAGATAGGCCTTTTTCAACGGGTTGGCCTGCACTTCGTAGTGGCGTTGCCAGATCATCGCCTCGACGTTGTGCTGAAACAACACCGACGGACAGGGCATCCGATCCGGCATGTTCACGCTCGGATGAAGAAAGTCACAGACCAGCAGGTCAGGCCTGTGTTCATACAGAGCAGACTTAATCTTTCGAGCCATCACGGAGGATCGATACTTTTGAATAAAGTATGGAAGCGGAGAGACGAGATTCAGCGCGAGTTCGGCGTAGAATCGCGCGGTAAATTTGTCTTCTGTTCGATGCGGCACACAGATAAGTTCATGACAATACTCGGACGCCTGCTCATGGGAGAACTGATCGCCGGGCGTCTCATCAAGCGTCAGATAGGTAATATGGTGACGGCGCTTCATCTCCCTGAGCATCTGATAGGTGCGAATCTTCCCGCCCTTGTCAACCGGATGGAGCAGTTCCGTCTTCAGCCACAAGATCCGCATTAGAACCCTCCCTTACCAGATAGGCCTGCGAGGGACACTTCTTCTCCGTCGATAAACCGCCTGAGCCATATCTCGACGTTGAGGAGCATCCAAATCCGCTCCGTATGGTTTTCTCCCGCGTAATGCCGCGCGACGAGCGTCCGCACAAACTCGTGGTTGAACAGGCCGCGCGCGCGGACGCGGTCGCTCAGCACGAATTCGTCCACAATCGGGCGGAACGCTCCCCGGAGCCAGTCTCCGACCGGCACAGGGAATCCCATTTTTTTTCTCGTCAAAATCTGCTCCGGAAGCACACCGGTCATAGCCTTACGAAGAACGTGCTTCGTCGTGGCTCCTCGAAGCTTCATGTCGACCGGCAAGCGCGTGGCAAATTCGACGAGTTTGTGGTCGAGAAATGGGACGCGGCTCTCGATCGACGCAGCCATACTCATTTGATCCTGCTTCATCAGCAGTTCGTGGAGATAGCTTTTGAGATCCACGGCCAGCAACCGATCGAGCAATGCCTCCGCATCCGGACGAACCAGGTAGCGCATCGCGATGCGGTAGGGATCGGTTTCATGCATTCGTTCCTTGGTGACATCGCTGAACAAGTCGGCATGCATCGCGGACGGATACACTGCAAAGTTGTCAAAGTAGAGACTTCGCAAGTCAGGCGGCAATGCCAGGAATGTGCGCGATAGCGCTCTCCAAATCCCAGGGGCAGCGCGCCGGTCATGAATCACGCCCTCGATCAGCCGGCGGATCGGTCCCGGGACGAAGCGTTGATACTGCTTCCCCAACATCATGTTATAGACCGTGACCCGATACTTGTTATATCCGGCCAGCAATTCATCGCTCCCCTCTCCTGTCAGCACCACTTTGACGTGCTGGGCGGCCAGCTTCGAGACGAAGAACAGCGGAACCGAAGAGGGATGGGCGATCGGCTCGTCCTCCTGATAGACGAGCGCCGGAAGAGCCTCGAAAAACTGCTGCGGGCTAACGACAATTTCGTGATGATCCGTACGAAACGCCTTGGCCACTACCCGGGCATACTCCAGCTCATTTGCCTCCCGTTCCGCAAATGCAACGGAGAATGTCTTGATCGGTTCCTTGACGAATTCGCTCATGACCGCGACAATGGCGCTCGAATCGATCCCGCCAGATAAGAACACCCCAAGCGGAACATCGGCCATGAGATGTGAACGGACAGATTCCCGAAACAGATCTCCAAAGTCCGACACATACTGCCGCTCCGACTGAAGCGGTGACGGCTTGCTGAAATCAAAATCCCAATAGGTCGTGAGCGTGGACTTCCCATCTTCCCACTCAAGGATATGGCTGGGAGGCAATCGGCGAATGTCCTTAAAAAGCGTCTGATCGCCGGACGTATACCGATTGGCGGCAAAATCGCTCAGCGCAGCGAAGTTGAGTTCCGGAGTGACGGCCTGTCCTTCAACCAGCGCTTTGATCTCTGACGCAAAACACAGAGTCCCGTCCTCTTTCTGAACGTAATACAATGGCTTGATGCCAAGACGATCGCGGGCGAGAAGGAGTTTTCGCCTCACCGAATCCCAAATCGCGAAGGCAAACATCCCCCGCAGCTTGGTCACGCCAAGCAGGCCCTCTTCTTCATACAAATGCAGAATGGTTTCGGTGTCACTTGCCGTCTTGTACCGATGTCCTTGCCGCTCCAGACTCGGCCTGAGCTCACGATGGTTATAAATTTCACCATTGAAGACGATCCAGACAGTCCCATCCTCATTGGCCATCGGCTGATGGCCGCCCCCGACATCGACGATAGACAACCGGCGATGGCCGAGACCTACTTGCGAATCTGTGAATATCCCCGCGTCATCGGGTCCCCGATGGGTCAGGGCGTCGCGCATCCGTCTCAACGACGATTCGTCGACAGAACGTCTACTGGACAGGGGGAATACTATGCCGCAGATACCACACATATCGATCAGTCTCTCTGTACTCGTATTGTCCGATTGCCCACAGCGATAGACACCCTGCTCCGGCAAGGTCCGTACGGCAGCAACCCCTCCGCAAACGATTGTCAGGATCGTGACACACCTTCATGCAAGCCGATATCCCCCGAAAGCGGTAGCACGTTGGCGAACCAACCGGACAGGCTTCGGAGAAGGTCCGGCAACGGCTTGCCTTGCTCGCTCAATTTCTTCAGATCCTCGGCAAGCCTTTCTCTCACCAGACCGCCCTCACCGGACATGAACGGTACGAGCAGCGTGACCACCTCGCCTGGCCCCGTCGCTGTGCAAGCGATGACAAGCCGAGGAGCCGATTCCCGTTGGCCGTAACAGCGCGACACCCATCCTTCATCTATAGAAATCGCAATAGGGGAACAGTCCCCGTTCTCCTCGACTTTCAATGGCAAAAGGAAGAGATATCGGCCATCGCGTCCGGCTATGTTCACGCCGGCCCCTTCCTGTTCGACGAGGCATCCGAGGGCGCAGTGAAAATGCAATGCGTATTGATGCTGCGCAAGCGCCTCGAAACGGTCCTGAATAAGCACGTACGGCGACTGGCTCTGCCATCGATCGGCAGGCTTTCGAAACATCATCGTGCGCGCGTGAGTCACGGGATCGGCGAGACGGCGAAATCCATGATGTTCCCCTGCCACATAATAGCTCTGAGAGGTTTCGATCGATCCGTTGCCTCTCACGTCCGCAATGAAATCCCACGAGAATGGCCCTGCAGGCACTGATTGTGAACATCCATCGACAGTGACCGCATTATGAGCCGCTGTGGAACGATAAGAGTTCCGGCTGTCACTCAGGCCCACGTAGGAATAGGTGCCTGAATCGACGAACCAATTGCTGCTTCCCGTGGCAAACTCAAATGAAAGGGCGTCGGAATGCGCATGCCCGCAATTCGCCGTGCCATGAGGACCGCAATCGAAAAACAGATAAGCAGAATCTCTCGACCAGCCATCCCTAACGACGTGATATCCAGATGTGGAAAATTCCCGATGCAAGGCGCCTGGCGGGTTAGCTGCCAACCTATCGTACGATTCAAGCCCCTCAGGACCGAGAAGCCACAGAAGCTCGAGCGGAGCATCTCCCGCAACATGCTTCCAGTCCTCTCTTCCAAAGACCGCCGCCCCTATCGCGAGGGTATCGCGAAAGTCATTGGGGCGACGCGGGCCTAATGGCAGCAAGCGTCCGCCATCGTCATCTCCGTATAAGGTAGAACTGCCGTCAGGTTTGGTAAGCCACATCAAATGGTCGAGCAATAAGGCTAGTCGACTTTCCAACAACTTTGGCACTTCGATGCCGGCAGCGCGCGCAAGCAGGTAACAGTGCAGATAGAAATCCGTTGTATATCGGTGATAGTAGGACGCCTGCTCGAAATAGACTCCATCATCCTTCACATGGATCGGTAACTGCTCCATAAGGATTTTCAGCCCAAGCTCTCTCCAGTGCTGTGATCGCTGAAGCTCCGGGAATGCAACGCCGACATAGAAAAGACCCAATGCTTCACCTGTGAGGTGCGTGTTGGGGCTGAAATAGTACGAGAGGTAGGCCTCAATATGCTCCGCCTGCGCCGTGATCGACTTCAGGAGTCTAAAGACAAACTTTGGAGTCACTTTGTCGGACTTTGCAAAGAGCGAAAGCGCCCAGACCCAGGAGATGAGGCGGAAGGCAAGCTCAAGGCTGCTCGTCCAGTTCACTCCGGTCTTGGGGGGGTTGGAATCTATCCACGAGGAAACATGGGCGACAAACGACTCGGCATATCGCTCGTCTCTTGTAAGCCAGTAGGCCTGTCCAAGCGTGACGAGATATTGATGCCGGTTGAGCTCCCAGATGACTTTCTGATCACCGACAGAATCAGGGTTGAGGTAGTCAATCCTACTCCAGTGATCTGCAGGAGCCACTTTCCCAGACAAGGGGTCGCAACTCCAGTTTATCGGTGAGCCGAACGACAAATCTTGAAACCCCAGGAGGTCAAAGTGTCCACGGTGAGCCCGGTCTGCCTTCTCAACAATTTGATCCGCCACATCTCCAAATCGTTTCCTGGTAATTGCTGTTACAGCATCACTTGAGGAAGTAGTCTTAAATAATTGGTATTTCAGGTCATTTTTAATCCGAGACATGACGTATCCGGCTATTGTTTCACTGGAGCCGTCACGGTATTCAGGGCATATTTCCGACGCGATGAATTCAGCGTCTTGGCGCTCGCCGCTTCCACGCCCAAGCCAGCACTCGAGTGTCTTACTCCACTCTTGCTGCCCGCGCGCAAATAGTTCCCGTGGACCTTTTGATAGCAATTTCTGCAATCGAAGACTACGCATCATCATAATCACTATTAATGAAGCTCCCCGTAGCCAGCTACGGGGTATTCAGCAAAGGAGAATAAGACAGAACCCTGTCTGCTGTGCCCACCTATTCACAATGACTTCGACGGTTTCACAACCCGCTCGCAGGCGGGCAATCCTCCGGAGGACACGAGTTCCTCGTAGAGATGGAGCCATGCCTCCCTCACCGCCCCAGAAGTGCATCGTCGAACAGAGCCACGCGCATTATGAGCAAGACGAGATGCCAGCTGCGGATCGCTCAGCAAGCGCAACGCATTCTCTGCTACGCCCTTGTAGTCGCCGCAAGAAACCATGAGCCCTGATTCCTCGTGCCTGAGAATATAGGGAATACCGCCGGCATCTGTTGTGACCACGAGGAGCCCTGACGCAAAACATTCAAGGATGGACGCCGGCATGTTATCGATGTTGTTTGTGTTCAAATAAATATCAGACGCATCATACAACTCCGGCATGCGTTCGAATGGGACCGCGCCGATGAACTCGACGCCCCGCACCTGTAAGTCTTTTGCAAGCTGTTCCAACTCAGGACGCTGCGACCCGTCAGCCGCTATGGTCAGACTTGCCTGGGGATAGCGTTCCTGAATAAGCTGAAAGGCGCGGAGCGCGCAGCCTATGTTGTAGAGAGGTTCCAATGACCGACTGCAAAGAAAGACTGGACGGACCGGGGCTCGTTCGCGAAATTGGAACCGCTCAAGCTCCACAATATTGGAGATAGTCTGGGCATAGAGTCCGAACCGAGCAAAGACATCAACAAGGTACCCTGAAGGAACCACAATCGCGTCGGCCATCTTCATGACTGGAACAGTGGTGCGAGGCCAGTGTTGCAAATGATCCTCCGCCTCTCCACTACGATAGTTGAGGATGACTTTTTTCCCATAGAGTTTGCCGATAATGATCGCCGGAGCGACTGAGAGCAGATAGGAATAATACGAGGCTGAAAAGATATGGATCAGATCATAACGGTGGAGACGCAAGGCCAACATAGTCCAATACAGGAGCGTCGTGATGACCGTACGGATATACTTGATCCGTTGCAGCCACAGAAATAGTCGCGGCAACCTGGGATCATGCGGAATAAAATCCACCTGCAATGACGCCTCATCTTGAAACGCAGTACGTAAGCGAACCGCCTGACGCGATTGGCCGCCTATGAATTCCAGCGAAGGAGCCAGAAGACAGATCTTGATTCGGTTCTTGCTGGTCAATGACATCTCGTTCTTACCTGGTGACAGATGAGTTCCGCCCCTGCAACTCGTCATACAGCTGCTCGACAGCTGCGACCATCTTGCCCATTCCAAACCGCTCACAGATAAACCGGTGCCCTTTCATTGCCAAGGCTTCCCTATGGCTGTCATCGCTCAACACTGCGATGAGTTTCTCCGCCAGCTTTTCTGTATCCGCAGGGGGAACCAAATGCCCGGTTATTCCGTCTGCAATTAGTTCAGAAATGCCGCCTACAGCGGTCGCAACCACCGCGACACGAGTCGCCATAGCCTCCATGACCGTATTGGGCATTCCCTCATGGAGGGAAGCCAACACCACCATCTCAAAAGCGGGCATGAGATCAGCTGCATCTGTCCGATGGCCCAGAAGATGGACATTCGAGTCAACTTTCAATGTTCTCGCTTCCTCTGTAATCTCCTCCCGTAGGGGGCCTTCACCGATAAGGAGCAGGTGCACATTCGGATGCGCCTGGAGAACCTCGACCATAGCCCGCAGAAGATACCGATGGCCTTTCACCGGTCGAAGATTGCCGACAGCACCAATAAATCTTGCCTCAGAACCCAGGCCCAGCTCCTGGCATAGACTTGCATGGAGAACCGCCCGTCGTCCGTCATCTGCCGTTTTAATTTTTGCATCAATGCCGTTTCTGACCACCACGACTCTATCGGCGACAGCGCTTCCGGAGGCGATCACATGGTCACGTATAGACTCAGCATTCACCAGAACACGATCGGCGAGCCTGTTCATGACATAGCGTCCCCAATGATGGATTCGCCGGTCGGAAAGCTTCAGGTGACGTTGGCATATAATGATTTTAGTTGAGGTGAACCGCGTAGCAAGGACTCCTGTTACTCCTGCATAGAAATCGTGCGCATGAAGAATATCGATGTCCTCATCTATCAAGATGTTCCGCAGCCTGGCGATCTGCCTTCTCGCACCTGATCCGTAGAATGTGTGAAATGGAAATTCGAGAATGTCCTTGAATAAGCCGCGGATTTCCTCGTAAAGCCCTCCTCCGCTGCGCAGAACGGCCAGACGGATGTCAAACCGTGAACGATCCACCCGTTTCAATAGTTCGACAGCCTGGCGCTCGGTTCCCCCTATATCAAAATTATTGATCAAATGAAGTATCCTGGGCCGTACTACTTCCCTGGCAGCAACAAGCCTCATCGGAACAGATACACGGTTTAGACGGGCGCTCTTCACGAGATATGCCCCTCTCTTACGACCGATGGTGAAGAAGGCAGGGACGTGAGGCGCAGGTGCTTGACTCCGGAAAAATGAATAGCTGGTTCACAATCGATGAATGTCCGATACCACAATTCCAAAACAAGCAATTGCCATAGATGGCGGGAATTGTCCCTTCTCCCCTCTTGATGCTCCCGGAATATTCTCTTCACCGCACGTTCATCAAAAAGCCCGCGAGAACGGGTTGTGCCGTCCATCAGGATATCGCTCACCATGTCTTTCAATTCACGCTTGAACCATGTGGCTATCGGAACGGAAAATCCGTGCTTTTTCCGGCCAATGATCTCTTCGGGAACTAACCCTCTCACGGCTTCCTTCAGAATAAATTTTGTCTGGCGCCCGTTCAGTTTGAATTGAGCGGGTATCGTTTGCACAAACTCGATGAGCAGGTGGTCCAGCAAGGGAGATCGAGTCTCAAGAGAATTCGCCATGCTCATTCTGTCGACCTTCGTGAGAATATCGCCAGGCAAGTATGTCTTGCTGTCCAGATAGAGCAGGGAATCAATCCTCTCGCCCGACTTCGGAATGCGCATCATGGCCGTCATGTCCTGATAGAAATCAAAATCTCGAACAGCTGCAGCCACGTCCCTCGACAGCACATCGTGCAAACCTTCACTGTTAAACAGGCACATGCCTTCTACATACCGGGAATTCGCATCTAAGGAGAGATGGTGAAGATACCTTTTCCCGTACGTGCCGACGGGAAGCCGGCGACTCAGCAAACCGGCCCCCCTTCGGATGGCAGACGGCAGGAAGTCATAGGCCTGTTTCGTACGATCCCTTTGATACCGTTCATAGCCCGCAAACACCTCATCGCCGCCATCTCCCGAAAGCGCAACCGTCACATGCTCTCGCGCCATTTTTGACACAAGGTAGGTCGGTATACTCGAGACGTCGGCGAACGGCTCGTCATGATGCCAGACGATTTCCTCTGCAATCCGGCAGATATCCGGTGAAACCACAAATTCATGATGATCGGTTTCAAATTTTTTTGCGGTAATGCGCGCATACTCCAGCTCGTCGTGACTCCCCTCGGTAAACCCGATCGAAAACGTCTTCACCGGCTGAGTCATATGTCGAGCCATCATCCCTACGACCGTGCTCGAATCGATTCCCCCCGACAGAAAGGCTCCGAGGGGAACTTCGCTCATCAACCGTATCCGCACAGACTCATCGAGCAATTCCTGAAGCCGCTCCGTATAGTCCCGTAATGTCATCGATCGCGAGCTCGCGGTAGCCGGTTCATATTGGAAATCCCAATACTGCTCGACTCGAACGACTCCATTTTGAAACGTGAGTAGATGTCCCGGCGGGAGCTTGGAGATGCCGGCAAAGGCCGTGTCCGGATCCGGTACATATCCATACCCTAGATAGGCCGCAATTGAAGTGGCATTCACCTCCCGTTTGACCGCCGGGTGCTGAAGGAGGGACTTGATCTCCGACCCGAATACGAGCGCATTCCCTACCAATGTATAGTGAAGCGGCTTTTTCCCAACTCTGTCGCGGGCCAAAATGAGTGTGCCGAACCGGTCATCCCAGATCGCGAACGCGAACATGCCTCGGAAATGCTTCACACATTCTGTTCCAAACTCCTCATAGGCATGGACAATCACTTCCGTATCGGAATGCGATTGGAATCGATGCCCTCTTCTCTCGAGATCGGCGCGCAGATCTTGAAAGTTGTAGATCTCACCGTTGAACACCGCCGTCACAGTTCCGTCCTCATTGCACACAGGCTGCCGGCCTCCCGCCACGTCGATGATCGCAAGGCGGCGCATCCCAAGAGCCACATTCCGCTTGATATAGACCCCCTGGTCGTCAGGCCCGCGGTACGTGATGGCTCGGCACATGCGATTCAGCACTTCCGAGCTTTCGTGACAATTTGACAGTCTGTCGCCTATGAAACCGGCTATTCCACACATATAGATGTCCCTTTAGAACCTTATCCGCTTGTAAGAATGCATTGAACTTTCCACCGAAACCCCCTTCAAAACTTTACCGGCGCACGACTAGCGCGAATTCAGATAGGGCGGTATGACGTAATCTCTGTATGCATGGGGATTACCGGTTTCCCCATCCTCAGCAGCCTTCACGATGTTGTACATCTCGCGCGCTGTTACGTAGTGCAGGCGATGGTTCGGCTTGTCTTGTATTTCTGAGGCCAGAGACTCGTGCATCTTGTGCGCCGGCTCTCCAAGAAAACCATCGAGGTCTCGACGAACACCCCCATGACAGTGAACCTTAATAAAAATCCAATTCGGACGCCCTTTAACGTGAACAGCGGTCTTGAGCCAGAGGCGGACCCGGTGGGGAGTGACAGGATGGTTCGGATGAATCTCTGCATTTTCTATTGCCGGGAAAATGCCGAATTTCCGTTTCTGCCAATCTAAACAGAGGGGTCCCTGGATAATCATTAATGTGCCTTGCTCTTTGCCTCCGACAGCGACATCGACACCGGTGTTATGTGATTTCGGCCTATGCGGGTCGTCCTGCGCGTAGTAGATCGAATTGATCTTCTTCGTTTGGGTTCGGCTGGGTGCTGACGGAAGGGTAAAGTCTGCAAAACATCCGGCTTTCTTAAGAATTTCGAGCTCGTTGTTTACACCGCAGTTCCAATTCCCGCCCGAGTTATCCAGCGCCCAATTTCCATGGACAAAGGCGAATCGCCGTTCGCTAGCCCCTGTGGCAGATACGGTCGCTCCATAGGCGGAAAGGTCATGCTTTCCCGATTCCAGTGTTTGCGCTAAATGTTCAGGGGTATCCTTGAAATGGTGAAGGTGGATTTCAAGTTCTCCAAGGCCGCGCCGACACAATCCCGCAAGTTTCCCCACATGATCGTGATCGAAATTCTCAATCGGGTAACACCACGTATGGCGGGGTGGAAGCCCGTCAAAGTCTTTGTGCGCCCCTGCCATCCTCGGATACTTTTCTATCCAGGCATCGACTATTTCGATTTCTTCCTCTCGTGTCGTGAGTGTCGTGATCAGCGGCACATCTCCTTGTGAGTAGTCGTGTTTGAGATACTTCGGCTCGAAGTGATCCACGATACAAAACATCACATCGACCTGCTGGCCAGGCACAACTGAAGAACGCCGCTTGATCGCCTCCAGGATGTACGGAATTAGCCAAATATCGAAAGCTTTACTCCTCGCAATACGCAGGGCCGCTAAGCCGCATAATAGCGATACGGCGATGATAACAAGCGAGATCATGATGGCCTCATGACAAGCGCTGCCCACCGCGTCAGAATCTCTCTGTCCGCGTCGGAAACCCTTTTGAGATAAAACGCACAGAGCACATAGAGGAGGCCAAAAGCCGCTCCCCCGAGAAGTAGGATTATCCAATTGGGGACTGCCAGCCACGTAATCGGAAGAATCACGATCGCGACACATACGCTGAGGGCAAGCGTTTTCCCGAGATCACTCCACGGAACGAGTTTCAGCCATGACTCACTCAATTCCCGGCCTGCGAGAACACAGGAAATAAAGGAGACGGTCGCCTGGGTTATGACAACCGCGAACGCTGCCCCGATTGCTCCGAACATGTTGAGGAGCCCGATCGTTAGTCCCAGTCCGAGAACGATCCTCAATACAATGACTTTCAGATAGCGCGCGTTATTGCCGGTTGCACGAAATACGATTTGGAAGTTCGCTACTTGAAACAGCATGCCAAGCAGAAACACCTTGAAAATTGGCGCGCTGGCAGCATAGGCATCCGTAAACAGAAGCGTGATCAACGCATCACCTAGAACAACGCTGAGCAAACAGACTGGAAAAAAGACGAGAGCGGTTCTCCTGATAGATTCTCTCATCAGCCTCAAGACCTCTCGAGTCTGTCCTTTATGCAGATATTCGGAAAACTTCGGCAACAGAAGATCGAACAGCATGCCGGGGAGAATGCCTACCAGGGGCAAGTCGAATGCACCTCTCGCATACACAGCATACTGCGCAGGCGAGAATAGTGACGACACCACATACTTATCCATGTTTGATCCCGTGATGGTCATAAGCATGGTCAGGCCGACAGGCAATGCATAGCGAACCTGCTCGGACAACGGCGCGATTGCGGCGTCTGACGCCAGGCTGGCTTCGCGCAGCTTCAAAAGATGGTACCCGTACAACAACACGGACTCGACCAATCCAACGGCGATAATCCCCTCGAATAGTCCGGCAAGACCCCACCCGAACAGCACCGGAAGAACCACTCCCGTCAACCTGGCAATCGCTTTGAGCGGAAGAACGATCCCGACAACAATCGCCCGGTTGTAGGCGTAAAAAACAGTTTCGGTCGTGTCTACTAATATGGTGACAATGATCACCCCCCCGATGTAGGGAGCAAGCGTAATCAGTTGAGGGTTACTCATCCACTGCCCCAGCAAATCCCGGCCTACCCACACCAATGCCGCGCCGAAACAACCGAGAACAAACAAGGTGGTCAGAGTTCTGGTAACAAAACTGAACCGTTTAGCCGTTCCTATTCGAGGAACAAAAAATGAGATGGCTTGTGGAATGCCCCATGGAACGATCGCAACCAGAAACGATGTAATGAGGTTGATTTGCAGGAATGTCCCGTACTCAGCCTGGTCCATATACCGGACCAATATGGGCCCCACAGCAAAAAGAAGTGCGGCCGAGACCGCCTTGCTGATAAAGAGTAACGCCGCTTGATCAGAAATTTTCACTTCTGCGGTTCCAATCGTTGCCCATAGAGTTTGAACGGGTTAGCCAGGATTATTCCTGAACCCCGTCTCGAGACGTTCGAGCCCGAAGCCCGCTGGGGCTTCTCGCAAGTAAGGGCGCCGCGGGCGAACGCTCAGCCCGCCGGGAAGGCCGAATGGAAAAAGCCCCGCCGGACTGGAACATCAGACGACGAAGACGGGCTGGCGATAAGCTCGGCCCGACCGTGGATGCTTCCACAACATTCGAAGGCGCCAGTAGCTTGAGCGCCGCCCCTGAAAGCCCGAGCAGTATGTAGAAGAACCAGTTATAGGCGACCGGCGAAAAATTAGCGCACACAATAAACGTCAAAATAGACGCTCGCATGCACCGGGGCCATTTCACCATCTCCGCATCCGGTCCTTGCATTAAAGCCCGTTCAGCGCGCTTCAGTCTTGCTGTTTCTGAAATCATCATTGCTAGGAACAGAGCGAGAGCGATGATTCCTCCTTCGGCTCCGACCTGAAGATACACATTGTGAATTTGTTCCCAGTGAGGCCCGCTACTTCCATGCCGCGCATACACCGCTCCCGGCGTCTGTCCCATGCCGACGCCTAAAATGGGATTCTCAGCCATGATTGCGAGACCATCCCACATGTGTTCAAGCCGGGCCGCCCGACTTCCCAGATCATCCTTCTCCTCATCGAATATCGAACCGAATCGATCGGCCAAGGCGGGAACCATGGCTACGGAGGTGGCGACAAGAGCCATCACCACCACCATACCGATGATGGCCTTCTTGGGTGTTTTCCTGGCCATGGACAGCAGCCACGCTGTTCCAAGAAACGCAAGCCCCACCATGCCCGTCCGCGACATAGAAGCCAGGATCGCCAGACTCATAAGCGCGATCGCTCCCGTATATGCCCCTCGCAAGAAAATCGTTTTCGCTTCGAGGAGGAGCAGAAACGCTAGAGGAATAATCGTCAGCAGACCCAGGGACAGGTCGTTCGGATTGGCATATTCCTTCTCGCCATAGCCGATCAATCGTCCCCATTGATCGAACATGCCGGTGACATAATGGCTGACGGCAACGAATGCAATGATTGTGGCGCAGATCACAATCACACGAACAAGCGTCCTCAATTGGCTGCGAGATGTGATGACGTTGGTCATCAGGAGAACAAACAACAGGGTCTTGATCACACTCTCGGTAAAGACCCCCCAGCTCCCGCCTGGCCATGCCGAAAACGGGATTCCCACGACCAATACGGCGACGAACAGCAGTAAGAGATTGGCTTCTATTCTAAATTCCATCCACGGTCGGCCCTGACTGAGGTTGCTCCAGATCACCGACACCAGCGCTAACCCCGCAACAATTTTGTTCAGACCTGCTCCTTCAAGGATTGGAAAATAATCCCCCGGGCTCAGGTAATAGAACGCAATGAAAAGAACGAGTCCAATAAAGGGGACGGACCACAGCCTGCTGGGACTGTTCTCCTGCTGCGCAGACTTGAAATGGGATACGGCTTTAGTTGCGGCCATCATATTTTCCATAGGTGAGAACAATGTCTCGGGCGCTCGCGGCAAACCCGCGATCTGAAACATTGACTCTAGGGAGCAGATGCGGATCCGCTGTTCCACCGATGAATCCACTCTGGCTCGTGCACGCGTAGATATGACCCGCTTCCCTAACGATGTTCCTGGCGGTGGCACTGAAGGCTCCGCTCGGATACACAAAGCCTTCGGGAGCGGCTCCCAACATTTCGGATAGGCGCGCGCGCGCGTCACTGAGCTCCGTCCTCATTACCGACTCAGTAACCTGCGTGAGCATAGGATGGGTCATGGTGTGAGAGCCTATCTCCATTCCGTCATGATGCATTTCTCTGATTTCATCCCAGTTCATCAGAGTCTGTTTTCGCAAGTTGGAATCACCGGGGACACCTAACGCCTCATTGAGCCGTTCAAGAAAGATCGTGAGCATCTGCGGTGACATCTGCTTGCCTTGGGCCACAAGATGTTCTCCCGCTGAAATCTTTTGATGCCCCGTTAAAAGAGACAGGGCTCCATCTTTGTGATAAGACGGCAATCCAAAATTCTGTATTAATTTCTCGATGTGTAGTTCCCTCGCCGTAGTCTTTTCGACGAGCGCATAAATTTCATCCCACCAAAACCCCTGATGGCTATCGATGAGTCCGGGGCACACAAAAAACGAGGCCGGCACCCCATAGCGCTTAAGCAATGGGTATGCGACTTCGTAATTATCCCGATATCCATCGTCGAAGGTGAGGGCAACGGCCTTATCGGGCAACGCCTTTCTTTCCGCAACTGCCCGGCCCATCTCAGCCATGGGAATCGGCTTAAACCAGCGAGTAATGAGACGCAGGTGCGCCTCAAACTGTCGCGCTCCTATTCCAGCAGAGAATTCACCCCCGGCCTGATTCGACAAAACCTCTCGCCCTGCCGGCCGCATCCGGTGATACTTGAGAATAAACGGATGGCGGATCCCCCGTATTGCATGGCGATAGTACCCCAAGAGCCACAGCGTCTGAGCTATTACGCTCCTGGAGCAATGTCTTATCCTCTTATCCATTACATCGCTCATAAATAAATCTCGATCGCTCAGCTTGTTCTCGACCATACGATCGGACGAGAACTGAAAAATTTAAACGCCCCTACAAGCGCCGCATAGTTGAAGAGGCAGAATGTGAAGGCCGGAGATGTCCACGACTCCCTGACTCCGAACATTCTGAATCCCCATCCGGCCCCTGCCACCGCATAACTCACAAGTTGAAGCAGCAGCAGCATCTCCAGCCAGCCGTGGCTAACCAATAAGTTCGCAACAAACAACAGCACGAGACAGAAGGGCGCCATCAAGCGAGTCACTTTATGAGACCAGAACTGGAAGAACAGCCTGTTCCTCCAAGGCAGCAGCAGCCCGGGGCAGAGACTCATGGCCTGATAGTTTCCCGCAAGAGTCCGCACCTTTCTCGCGAACTCGACGCGGTAGTCCCCCGCCACTGAATCGAAGGCAAGGGCGCCGGGCTCAAACACGACGCGATAGCCATTCATTGCAATCCGCATGGGGACGAGAAGGTCGTCCAGCACGGTATTGGGTGGAAGAATGGGATAGAGGCGTCTCCGGATGGCATACACAGCGCCGGTTACCCCGGCGACAGAATCGATCGCCCCTTCGTTTCGCCTAATCCATTTCTCAATCTTCCAGTACATCCCGGCCGCATGCGACCGCCCTGCATGTTGCCCAATGTCTTCCAGGACCAATTCACCGGTCACCGCCCCGACAGAGGGATCGGCAAAGTTCCCTACCAGCTCACGCACGGTCGTAGAAGAGAATCGCTGTCGCGCATCTGCAAAAACGATAATCTCCCCACGAGCAGCAGCCACGCCGTGGTTGATCGCAACGGCCTTCCCCTTCCTTTCCTCGAGGGAGAGGACGGCGACTCGATCCGAACCCATTGAGCGTACTGCGGAGGCGGTACCATCGGTTGACCCGTCCGACACCACGAGCACATCGAGATTCGAGTGAGGATAGTCCTGGTCCAGCACATTCCGGATGCGGGCTTGGATACGGGCTTCTTCGTTCCACGCCGCAATGACGACTGTCACGGACGGAACAATCTTTTTCGTACTCTTGAGTACCGGCCTCCCCTTTAGACATGCCCAGAGGGACAGTATGACCGGGTAACCCACATAGGAGTACACGATGACTGCGAGAGAACCATACAGCACGATGAGCAACAGGGATTCAAATGTGTGAACCATTGACACACTCTAACGCCCTCTTGATCTTGCTCCTCGCGCACTATCCGCAGCTCGGAGAGGATCCGTGAAACAGGTCTGAATCAAGACACCCGATCTTCTATTTTAATGAGCCCCTTTGCCGAGTATGACGACGTGAATGGTCTCCAGCAGGATTTGGACATCCAACGCTAGAGAAAAATGCTTCACATAATACAGGTCGTATTGCAGTTTGGAGTGCGCATCCTCTGCGGAGGCCCCGTAGCGAAACCTGACTTGCGCCCACCCGGTCAGGCCGGGGCGCACCGTGTGCCGAATATCGTAATACGGAATAGTCGACCGCAAACCCTGCACAAATTCAGGCCGTTCCGGACGCGGCCCAACAAGGCTCATCTCCCCTCGGAACACATTCACTAACTGCGGGAGCTCATCGATGCGAGTCATTCGCAGCCACCATCCGACGCGAGAGACGCGCGGGTCGTTGGCTTGAGCCCATTGAGGTCCGGACTTCTCGGCATTGTGCTGCATCGAACGAAACTTCCAGATCAGGAACGGCTGACCCCGTAACCCGACACGCAGCTGGCGGAACAATATCGGGCCCGGCGAGTCCACTCCTATGAGCGCTGCGATAAGGAGAAAGAGAGGGATCAACACCACCAACCCCAGGGCAGACACCACCACATCGAGGACTCTCTTGCACACCAGCGATATCAGTCCGCGGCGAAACCCCGTTGAGAAAATTAACGTGCTCGGACGAAGCGTATCGATCAAGAGACGCCCCGATGCCGTTTCGAACAGATGGTGGCCGTCAAGAATGTTCACCCCCATCGTCTTAAAGTCCAAAAGCGCCTGAACCGGCAGAAACATACGATGTTCCGCCAGACACACGACAATGGTATCCACATGATACTGCTGGACCATCTGGCCCAATTGGTCATACGTCCCGATAATGCGTGGCTCGACAAGCTGTTCGCCTACTCGCTCAGCCGCCTCGTCCAGGAATCCGACGATATCAAACATCAACCAGGGTTTCGACCGGATGACCTGACTCAAGTCAACGGCCAACTGCCCTGTCCCAAGAATGAGGAGACGCTTCTTGAGACCTGGCGCGCGCCATGACGCAGGCGCGCGATCAGGGAAAAAGTTAGACAGAAGCGCGGGTTCTTCCCGAAGCCTCTTATGCGTGACTTCTGGCATTTTCATTTGTGTAAGGGGCTGTGTACGTGAGATACGGCGCATACTCCATTTCCACCTGCGTCAAGACAATACCCGCAGCATCAGTCGTCTCGCCAAGCGTGCCCAACGCCTTTTTCACGATGTCCTGACTGGTCCGGCCAGCACGAACGACGAAGACTGTCATGTCGGCCAAGCCGCTCAACGCGTTGACGTCGGCCAACGGAAGAACCGGAGGCGCATCCAAGATCACATGGTCGTAGCGTGCCCTAAGCGCCGGCAAGATATTCTTGACATACTGAATGCCCGAGAGGCCTGACGGACGAACCGCGGGAGATCCGGTGGGCAGAATCCATAGCGGCACACCGTCGCACTGATGGATACAGTTCTCAAGGATCGCAGCCCCGTGCAGCACATCCCCTATCCCAGGCCCCGAGGGAACGCCCATATAGTCGTGCACCATTGGGCGTTTAAAATCGCAATCGATCAGCAAGGTAGACTTATTCAGATCATGAGCGAGAATGTATGCGAGATTCACCGCCGTCGTTGTTTTCCCCTCGCCCATCACGCTGCTGGTCACCAACGTGACCACATTTCTTTTCTCTGAGGTCATGATGACCAGACGTGTCGACCCGACACGATATTGTTCAGCCATCAGCGAAGCCGGCACCCACTTGGCGATCAAGTGGAATTTTGCGGGCAAATTCTGCGCAGAGCCGACGTATCTTTTGTCACCGGACGTCCCGCCGACGCCCTTCTTTCCATCGCCACGATAGGAGGGCGCGCCCTCGGACAATTTCGCCGGCATGTTTGGACCTGTCAGTGCGGCAAGCGACTGCCCTATGGCGATCCCGCTTGTCACACTTGCAAATGCGGGAATAGACGCGATGACCGGCAACCCGAGATACTTTTCGACATCTTCCGGCCTCCGGAACCCGGTTTTCATGAACTCAGCCCAAATGGCTGATCCAAATCCAACGAGACAACCAACCAGAAAACCGCCAAGCAGGAAATGGATTTGGTTAGGGGGCTCCGGCCAGACCGGATAATTGGCCGCCTCGATAATCCGATATTGCTCGCCAAATTGTTGGTTCTCGTAATTCGCCAACATTTTGGCATTCGTCCGTTTATCAAGAAGGGATTGATAGGCCTTCTGCATGTTCTCATGGTCTCTGAGCAGCACCGCCAATCGCTGCTCCCTCCCGGGCATACGCTCGACTCGACCCTCTATTTCCTGGATCTGCCGAATATCATTCGCTTGCCTTTCCTTGAGAGCGGAGATATCCCGCTTCGTTTCGCTGCGCTCGTGCATCAACTCGCGCAAGTACGGATCGGTCTGCTTGCGGACGACTCCACCGTTGTCATCGGCCTTCCCTCCTGTCGGCTCATTCACTCCGAGCTGATTTCCATCGAGCTGCAGCAATAACTCCATCTGACGAATCTCTTGTCTTGTCTGCACCACGTCTGGATAGCTCTCCTTGTAGGTTCCCAAGAGTTCTTGCAACTTTTGTTTCAGCTCTCGAAGTTTGATGAGTCGAGGATCGATCAGCCTGGTGTCTGCCACTCTACGGTCCCGATCAAACGCGACCATCCCGTTCTGGGCATTATCAGAAAATTCCCTGATCGACTTTTCCAACGCGGTCAGTCGATCCCCCATCTTGTTCAATGATTCAGTCGAATTCGTGAGATCCGTCTGTAATCGGTCGAGGGTGCGAAGGCTGGCCTCCATCTGTTGCGGCAGCTCTCCCATATACGCTCTCTTGAAGTCTGAAATCGCCCGTTCTTTGGCTTCAAGATCCCCCTTCACCCGATCGAGCTCAACAGAAAGAAATTCAGTAGTGGTCACCACGAGCCCTTCACGGCGCGTGAGATTGTCTTCCTGCAGCTTCACAGCCAAAAGCGACGCCACCGCTTGAGCCATATGAGGATCCGTATGTGTGTATGATATTGCGACACCCACTCCAACGGCTCCATCTTTCTCTTTGGGTTTTCCAACCAGCAGGGATTTGCGGAGTCGTTTCATCTGCTGGTCTGAAGATTGTCCTTCAGCCTCAGCGTCGGAGTAGGGCTTCAGAGTGTCAAGAACCGGCAAGAGAATGGATTTGTTTGTGAGGCCAAGCGCGACTTGCTGTATCACGATGGCTATCGGGTCATCATTGTATCTTCCCTCTTGGGCTTGCGATAACCCTTTGACGTATTCCTTGGCGATTCTCGGACTGTCAATCGTCACCACGACCGTCGACTTGAACTTCTTCGGGGAAAATGTCCATGCCGCGCTGGCCACCGTCACACAGATGACGATGCTGGCAAGGATCCACCATTTTCTCTGGAGCACGATCTTCACTAGGTCTTGGGGGGTAACGGCTTGCATAGTCATAGTTTTCACCGTGTTAATTGTCCGTGAACGGCTCCGGGTTAATAGAACGCCTGGGTGAGACTGAGCTGCACCACCTGCCGATCGAAGGCAAACGTGTTGCCGTTGAACTGGTTGTCCACATTCGCGTAGCTGTAGTGCAGGCCCAGAAAGGTTTCGGGCGAGAACTTATACACCACGCCGCCGGTCCCCATGACCGTCGCATAGGAGAGGCCGGCCCCGGACGAGGAGCCGAACTGATCCCCGCGGCCATAGTTCACATTGGCGACCGCGAGCAGTTCCGGAATGGCCGTCTGTTGCGTCAGCGTGACCGAGACCACGTGCGTCCGGAGCGCTTGCGCCTGAAATTGAAACGAGGGGCTGACCCCGAGATCGTAGGCCAGGGTCAGGGCGGTCGTCCGATCCTTCCAGAGCAGGGCCAGATGCCCAATGGGGGCGACGAGGGACGCCGTGCTCGTGCCCACCAAGTCCCGCTGCAGTACGGTCGCCCCGGCCTGCGCTTGCAGGGTCACAAAGGGCGTCAGCGTGTGCTCCCACCCCACGGTCACGCCCCGCGTGGTAAAGGACCCCGCCGCCTGCGCGCTAAAATTATAGTCCGTATTGACCGCGTGCACCGTGAGCAGATCCTGCGGCGACGCCTTCAGGGAGAGCCCACCCGTATAGCTCTGGTACGTGCTATTGATCAAGACCCCGGCTTGCTGCACCTCCGAGGTCCCGTAGCGGATGAACCCGGTCGCATAGCTCCCCAGCAGGCTGATCGTCTGGGTGAGGGGCACGGCGAGATCGGTGCGCAGCACATTGCGGTTCACATTGACGCGCCCCACTTGAAAGCCGCTCGCGAAGGGGGTCGCACTACTGCCGGCCAGATTCCCCACGACAAACGCCGGGGCTTGCGGGGAATAGACGTACGTATCCGAGGCCGTCATCGTCGCCCCCTGCCACCAGCGATCCAGCAGTTTGCTCAGATTCAGCACGAGGCCGGTATTGGCGCCCACATAATTGAGGGTCGGATGCTTGGCGTAGTACTCGCCGATCGCGCCCGCCGTCGCGTTCACGTCGAACCAATTCCCGACATAGTAGCCGCGGACTTGCGGCACGGCGGTGGTCACAACATCCTCCCGATCGAGCCCCTGGCGTTTGGGCACAAAGAACACGTTACTGTCGTAGCGTTGCCCGACTGAGATCGACGGAATCACCTGGAAGCCCTCGCGGACTTGCACCATGCTGGGATCGATGGCGCCCCCGAAGGGCGTGCCCGGAATCGTGCCCGCTCCGATCCCGGAGGCGCCCGCCCCCATCTGCTGCGCCTGGGCCCCGGAGCCGAACCCGACCAGGAGGGCGACCAGCCCGCCCACCGCCCACGCAGTTCTCCACATGCCCCTCAATTACGGCACCACAATCACGTCACCGATCCGAAGGAAGAAATTTCCTGGAACGGCGTTCCCTTTTAGAATGTCGTCATACTGCACGGGAATTTCGATCTGATGTTTACCATTTGGACCGTCTGCCGATACGCGCAGTACCTTGATCTTGTTCTTCTTGGCATAGGGCGTGAATCCTCCGGCGAGAGAGATCCCCTGCATGACGTTGGCATAGGATTTCAGCGAATACTTGCCAGGCTTTGTCACCTCGCCCATGACATAGATGAAGTAACTATTGACGTCCTTTACCTGAACGAACACGATCGGCGAGGCCAGATATTCAGTCAGCCGTTCGGCGATACGCTTCGCCAACAAATTGGCTGTGAGTCCGGTAGCCTGGATATCTCCCACCAGCGGCATCGAGATCATTCCATCCGGACGAACCACCACCTCACGGGAAAGATCCTGATTTTTCCAGATGGTCACATTCAGCACGTCCTCAGGACCTAAGAGAAACTCACTGGGCGCAACCATATCGACCTTATAGTTGACCGGGTCTCCTACACAGCCAGCCGTGCCGGCCACCAAGACCGCAATAAGAAACCAACTCGTTAGGACGCGCATCGGATTTCCCCTTTACACAACGATCTGAGAAACACCGATCGTCGTGACCTTTCTTGGTTGAGTTGATACAGCACCACGTCACGCTACCGGCTCGGCATGACCACCATCGACTCAGACGGCACGACGATGGTATCGCCGGGCTTCAGCTCGATGTTCTGATTGATCCCATCCCGCAAGACAATGTCGTCAAAACTTGCCTTGATCCTCACCAAGGAGTCTCCCTCCTTGGGAAAACGAAAAATGACGATCTTATTTCTGGACGCGACCGGCGTAAATCCGCTGGCCAGCGTTATAGCCTGAAGCAACGTCGTCTTGCTCTTCAACGGATAGCGGCCCGGCTTGACGACTTCGCCCAATACGAAAATGGCATAGCTGTTGACCTCTTTCACCACGATCGATACAGCGGGACTCTCCACGTAAGCCTTCAACCTGGTAGAAATTCGCTCTGTCAACTGCGCGCTGGTTTGGCCGACTGCATCCACATCTCCGATCAGCGGCAAAGAAATCCTGCCGTCAGGACGAACTTGGACCGTTTTGGAAAGGTCAGGGCTTTTCCACACGGTGATATCCAACACATCCTCCGGTCCAATGATGTAGTCCGTCGTCACGATCAACGATGGCCTCTCCTGTGCAAGCTCATTGGGCAGGTTCATGACGGACGGCGTCGGTTCTGCCAACACCGTTGTCGCTGTCATGCCCACTATGGCTAGGATCGAACAGATACGAATCATCATGCTCATGGCTGCCCTCATGTGGTGAACCAACTCAGAACACTCTTCCGCATACAGAGCGCCGGTTGTTTCCCGTAACTCACATCCCAATCTTTGGCTTAGAACAGAAACGTGCAACAGACTAAGTAGTAATACCTTATCGTCACTTCGACCAAATAATAGTTTCCTAGCCCACCGCATTTCCGAAAGTGTCGAAGTCTATGCAACGGTTATGGACGTCGGCACATAGACCTTCATCACTTGTCCGATCGCAGTGGCCTGATCCACCTGAACCCCATCACGCATGACAGACATTAGTATTTTGTAGGGAAACTGTATATGACTCTTAAGGGGGGAAGAGATCCTTGCGAGGGGGTGTGCGCTTGAGCCAACTGCCGTGGAAGCCGAGGAGGTCGTGAAGTGCGAGCGAGGTGGGCACAGGCTGAAGGCTGAAGGGGTGCAGGCTGAAGGTTTTTAGGGGTCGTAGAAGTCAAGAAGGTCGCGAAGCGGGAGCGGGCGGGGGCAGGGAAGTTCTGAGTTCTGAGTTCTGAGTTCTGAGTTAGAGACGGACAGGACGGTCGGGATTCGCAGTTCCAATCACTTCAGCCTTCAGCCTGAATCCCTTCAGCCTGTATTCGCAGCCTGAACCCCTTCAGCCTGAACCCCTGAGCCGGGGCTGCTACAACCGCCAGTATTTCAGCGTCTTTGGCAATTTCGCCGGATCGAGGAGACATTTCACATCGATCATCACCCCCTCCTGCTGGCTGCGGAGAGGCTTGAGTAACTTCTGCAACCCCATATCCACATATTTACGATGCGCGACGGCCACAATCATTCCGTCGATATCTTTGAGATCGTCCCACTGGCTCAAATGTATGCCGTATTCTTCGAACGCCTCTTCCGACTGCGCGATCGGATCATGCACCAGGACTTGCACCCCATACTCGCGCAATTCACGAATAATGTCCGGCACCTTGCTGTTGCGCAAATCCGGCACGTTCTCTTTAAAGGTGAGCCCCAGGACGGCCACCTTGAGCTCCTTGACCGGCCGAGCCAGCTCACTCAACCGCTTCATCGTCTGCTCCGCCACAAACTTTCCCATGCCATTGTTGATGCGCCGGCCTGCGAGAATCACCTGCGGATGATAGCCCACCGATTCGGCTTTGCTCGTCAGGTAGTAGGGATCGACTCCGATGCAATGTCCGCCGACCAATCCCGGGGAAAACTTGAGAAAGTTCCACTTGGTTCCGGCAGCCTCCAGGACCGACTTAGTATCGATCCCGAGACGATGAAAGATGAGCGCCAACTCGTTCATCAGCGCGATGTTCAGATCCCGCTGCGTATTTTCAATCACCTTCGCCGCCTCCGCCACCTTGATACTGGAAGCCCGATGGATCCCCGCCTTGACCACGAGTTCGTAGGTCTTGGCGACGATCTCCAGCGATGCGTCGTCCTGGGCTGACACCACCTTGATGATGGTTTCCAGCCGATGTTCCTTATCCCCTGGGTTGATTCGCTCAGGAGAATAGCCGAGCTTAAAGTCCACTCCACACTTCATCCCGGAGGCCTGTTCGAGAATCGGCTGGCATACTTCCTCAGTGGCTCCGGGGTAGACCGTCGACTCAAAAACTACGATCGATCCAGGTGCCAGGTTGGCCCCGATCAGCTCGGAAGACTTGCGAAGTGCCGTCAAATCCGGCTGAAGAGCCTCATTTATAGGCGTGGGCACGGCCACGATGATAAAGTCCGCCGCCTTGAGCTCGCTGGGCTGATAGGTATATTCAATGTCCGTCGCTTTCAGATCCGCACTAGACACTTCACCGGTACGGTCAATGCCCTTCTGCAATTCCGCAATCTTCGCCTTGTTGATGTCAAAGCCGATCACGTGCTGCTGCTTCCCGAATGCGACAGCAATAGGAAGGCCCACATAGCCAAGTCCAACAACTGCAATTTTTCGTGCCTGCTCTTTTTTCTGCGCCATGATGCCTCCCCCAGCGGTTTGTGCCAGGATGGCAGAACCTCCTGTTTCCGTCAATGAAATCGAGTAAATCAGGCGCGAAACTGGTGAGGCAAGTGAGGGGTGAGGTGCGGGACGAGCGAGACGAGGGAGGCGGCGTTGGGAATGTGGAATGGTAAATGGTGATTAACCCACCTTCTTCATCTCGCTCGCCAACAGGTCGTTAATCAACGATTGATAGGGCACCTGCCTCTTCACCGCAACGGCTCTGAGCCAGCGAAGCACTTTGGGATCGAGACGGATGGCGATCAATTGCCTTGGCT
>ERZ1292633.1266-Hain-H41-02um-R1-1266-length-27607-cov-14_pt1 | contig 27607 bp, 26 predicted proteins | sample MGYA00564406_ERZ1292633 | MGnify/ENA primary metagenome ERZ1292633 (study PRJEB36523, sample SAMEA6512639) | groundwater metagenome | collected 2019-01-08 | study: AquaDiva: Metagenomics assemblies of 32 groundwater samples | reverse complement strand
ATTTATATATTTGTATTTGATCAGCGGCTATCATTGCATCTGCATATGAATAATTCAATTCAAATTGGGAAGGGGCCACTTCGGGATGGTCTTTTTCATTTTCAAAACCCATCGCTCTTTGGGCTTCAGCCGCCCGATCGATAAAATTTCTCAAAACATCGTTGGGAAGCGAATGATAGTAACCGCCCATCGATACTAACTCAAATCCGATTTTTTCATTGAAAATCTGTTCTGCGTTTATCCCTTTAACCAAAAAGCCTTCAACTTCGTTGGCAACATAAACTTTATATTGATACTTTTTATTTAAAATATCTAAATAATTTTGTAAGACACCGCGGGCATCCATCTGATAAGGCTTCTCATCCCGACCGTTAATTTTTCCCATCATCAAAACTTTGCCAGGTCCAAATACATCGCTCGGCAACCACCAGAAAGCGCTCCAATCAATCCCGAGCCGCAGATCCGACTCTGCCTGACGGGAAAATCCTCGGACTGACGATCCGTCAAAAGTCATATTGTCATAAGAGTTAAGAAAGAATTTTTTATCGTAATCGATCATATGAAAGCGGCCTTCCAAATCGGAGAAACCAATCGTCACTGCCTTTAACCGTTTTTCTTTTTTTAAATAACCCAGATAAAATTCTTTAAGTTCTTTTTCGTTGCCTTCTTTTCTTCTTTTTTTCGCCTGAAGATTCATCCCTTCCAACTCGTCATAAGGAATTTCAAGAAAAAAGCGAATCGGTTTATTATCCATAAAATTATATTAAAATAAATAATAATTAGGATAAATTTACTATAAATTAATGTAAGTGTCAAGAAGATAAATAAAGTATTAGAAATTAGTTGTTAGAAATTCGTGAATAGTTATTGAAATTTGAGTCACTAACAACAATTTTCTAGTTTCATTCCTGGTTGTTTATATTTTGCCTTCTAATCACCGGCCTGGGCTTGGATCCCTCAGCTGGGCCGACGTATCCGGCCGCTTCCAGTTGATCAAGTAGTCTGGCCGCTCTCGCATACCCAATCGAAAGTCGTCTTTGGAGGAGTGAAGCTGACGCCTTATCCTGCTGCATGATAATTTCAATTGCCTGATTAAAATATACATCGTTTTCTCCACCGTTAACGGCAAACGAAGCACCTCCGGCGGTTTTTACATTGACTGCCTGCTCCGTCACCTCTTGGGTATAGTGAACTTCAGGCGCTTGAGATTTCAAGAAGTTAACCAGATTATTGACTTCTTTTTCCGTGATAAACGGTCCCTGAATACGAACTGGTTTAGCCTTATCCGGCGGTAAAAATAACATATCTCCCCGTCCGAGTAGTTTTTCTGCTCCCGGCATGTCTATGATTACCCTTGAGTCAATCATTGAGGAGACATTAAAGGCAATACGGGTGGGAATATTGGCTTTCATTAGGCCGGTAATCACATCAACCGATGGCCTTTGGGTTGCCAATACCAAATGAATTCCCGTCGCTCTGGCCATCTGGGCCACTCTGGTAATTAATTCTTCCGATTCTCCCGGAGCAAAAATCATCAAATCGGCCAACTCGTCAATAACAAAAATAATATAAGGTCTTTTTTCAATTCCTTTTATTTGATTATAACCATCAATATTACGAGCACCGGCTTTGGAAAATAATTTATATCTTAACTCCATTTCTCCGACCGTCCATTTTAAAGCCGAGATAATTTTTTCAGCGTCAACTATAACCTCAGTCAAAAGATGAGGAATCGAATTATAAATAGAGAGTTCAACCCGCTTCGGATCAACCAAAATCATCCGCAGGTCTTCCGGTTTTGTCCGGAAAAGAAAGGCGGAAATCCAAGCATTTAAAAGAACTGATTTACCCGATCCGGTTGCTCCGGCAATCAATACATGAGGCATTTTATCAATCGAAGCGGCTACTGGAGCCCCGGAAACATCTAGTCCAAGAGGCACTAGTAACGGGTCGTTGTTGGAAGTGAAAACCGGTGAAGATAATAAATGTTTTTCCGTGACAATCTCCGGCCTTTTATTGGGAATCTCTATCCCGACCATCGAACGACCAGGAATCGGCGCCTCAATTCTCACCTGACCGGTGGTCGCCGCCAAAGCCAAAGCCAGATCGTTGGATAAGGCTGTAATTCTTGACAGTTTTGTTCCCATCGTTATTTCCAAAGCGTACTGGGTCACTGCCGGTCCTCTATTAATTTCCGCCACTCTGGCTCTGATTCCAAAAGAGTCAAGAGTTTTTTCAATTACCGAGGCGTTATATTTAACATCTCCCCGGTCGGCTTCTTTTTGAGAAACATCGGCCAATAAACTAATCGGCGGATAAACCCAGGTTGAGTTGGGTGATTGAGACAAGGGCTTAATCATTATCTCGTCTTTCGTCATCTTAAGGGAGTGGGAAGCCAAAGCAGGCGCGGTTATCATAGTTTTTGCTGACTTTTCCTCGGCCTTTTGATCAAGAATAAACTGTTTTTCCTGCAAATTTTGTTTCATATTATCTTTTGTCAACAATGACCTGAAGAGATAATTTTTTACAAAAAGAAGGGCTGACTTTAAAATTGTGAATATAAAAATCAGGAAAGCGTCTATTGAAGTATCAAGAAAAAGCACCAGTCCGATGACAAAAATAACTCCCATAATAATAATCGCGCCAATCTTGGAAAAATCCAGTTTTAAATTATCAAAAATACTTAAACCGAATTCTCCCGACTGGAAAACTCCAATCAGGGCAATGAAAATCATAATCAGTCCGCCGGTGATATTAGGCTTAATGAATTTAAATTTTTTTGTGTTAAAAAAATGAACCGAAATTAAAAGCAAAATCAAAGGAATAAAAATAGATAAGCCACCGAATTTGGCAATTAATATTTGGTTTAATTGAAAAAGGATTCGACCGTTTTCCTGGTTGGCAAAACCTTTTATAAATGAAGTGAGAGTAATCAGACCAGAACCAAAAATAATAAAACCGAATATATTAAATATCGTCTTCTTATTAATTTTAAGTTTAAAAAACGGTAATCGAATCAAAGATTTGCGTCTAGCCATATTTTTCATTGTAACGTCTACGAAGGACAAAATCAATTGCTAACTTCGTTTATATTAAACTGAATATTAAAACAAATTATTGTTGAGGCCTATAATATTTGTGTTATAATTTAGGGCTATGAGAGAAGCTAAGGTTACTAATAAAGAATTGGTTAAGGGGACAGCTTCATTTGTTCTGTTAAATGTTGCCTTACGAACAATGTTTGAGGTTATCAAAACAGGAATGACAATATCATTATTGCCAGAGTTAAGTTCATTAAATTTATATTCATTGACCGCACTTTCATTAATAGCAGTTGATTTGTGGGACATCGCAACAACAATAAATATTATAAATTTGGATAAAAATTTATTAGACAAAGGGATTAATTATAATTTAAGGGAAGAAAGTCTAATTCATAATGAAAAGCCTACTAAAAAAGAAATGACTGGAGGAAGAAGTCTAATACTTTCGACAGGAGTATTAGTTGGGTCAATAATTTTTCCTCCTATGGGAGCCGTAATGGTTTATGAAAAGTTTGGCAGTATTGTAAATATGAAAAAAATGAAAAAAAGTTTGCACTAATTATCAAGTATCTATCGATCAATAAATGCTTCCAGAACAATCCAAAATACTACTTTTGTAGGTTATAAGCGGTGGACATATTTTAATTAAATTGATCTAATTGACCTAATTACTAATTAACCTAATAAATGAACAATACACAATCACCTAAATATGATTTAGAGGAAAGAACGGCTAGGTTTGGAGAGAATATTATTAAGTTTTGTAATAAAGTTCCCAGAAGTGTGATTACTTTACCACTAATAAATCAACTTGTTAAAGCAGGGACAAGTGTTGGCGCTAACTATTGCGAAGCAGATGATGCGGAAAGTAAAGATGACTTTAGACATAAGATTGGAATAGTAAAAAAAGAATGTCGAGAATCAAAACATTTTATAAGAATGATTGTAGTAGCTGTCCCGACTTTAGATAACGAAGCAAAAACTTTAAGTCAAGAAGCATTAGAATTAAATCTAATTTTTAATTCTATATACAAGAAAGTTAAATGATTGAGAATTTTATAATTGGAAATTTATTAGATCAATTAGGTCAATTAGAAATTAGGTTAATTTTTGATCCTCCTTTACTTTATCATCTCCAAGTTCACCCGTCCCATATTATCAATCTGATAAACTCTGATCTTTACTTTTTGGCCGATTTTGACAACGTCTTCCGGATGTTTGACAAAACCCGTTCCCATTTTGGAAACATGAACCAAACCCTCTTTGCCGGGAACCATTTCAACAAAAGCGCCAAAAGGCAAAATCCTTTTAACTTCGCCGGTAAACTCTTCCCCAACCTGAATTTCGCGTGTGATATTGCCAATATGAGCAACCGCTTCATCGACCTTTGCCCTATCCAAACCACTAACTGTCACTTTGCCATCATCATCAACATTAATTTCAGTTTGAGTCCGTGCAATTAAAGCTCTGATATTTTTTCCGCCCGGTCCGATTATTTCTCCGATTTTATCAGGAGGAGGAGTCAGGACAACCACCTTTGGTGCATAGCGGGAAACTTCTTTTCTGGGTTTATTAATCACTTTGTTCATCGCTTCCAATATTTGAAGCCTGGCTGTTTTGCCTTGAGCAAAAATATCTTTAATCATTTTGCCCGTCAAACCCTTATTTTTAACATCAAGCTGAATGGCGGTAATCCCATCAACCGTTCCGGCAATTTTAAAGTCCATCTCTCCGGCAAAATCTTCCAAACCTACGATATCTGTTAATACCGCGTATTCGTCATCCGATTTGGAAACAAGCCCCATGGCCACTCCGGCTACCGCTTGTTTTAGAGGAACACCGGCGTCCATCAAAGACAAGGATGATCCGCAGACGCTTCCCATTGATGAAGAACCATTTTCTGAAAGAATTTCGGAAACTACCCTGACCGCATAAGGAAAGTCTTCAGTTGACGGTAACACCGGCTCAATCGCTTTTTCGGCCAGCGCTCCGTGACCGATCGCTCGCCGCGATGGCCCCATCATCCGGCCGGTTTGACCGTATGAATAAGGACCGTCGGAATAATGATGGATATATCGTTTTGCTTCTTTTCCCTCTGGCCCTTCAATCAGCTGTTCCAAAGTCGTCGAGCCCAGAGTGGCGATGGAAAGCACCTGAGTCTGCCCTCTTTGAAACAAAGCCGAACCGTGAGTGCGGGGAAGTAAAGAAACCTCAACATTAATATCGCGAACTTGATCAAACTTTCTTCCATCCGGTCTGATCTTTTTGGTCAAAATATCCGACTTAATATTTCCATAATTATATTTTGTAATTGCGGCTAAAATTTGTTTGGTATCGAATTTTTTTTCCAATTCTTCATAAATCGTGTCAACCAATTCCTTGATCAATATATCTTCACTTCCGGCCGTCACAGCCGCCTGTTTTACGGACTCAGTCACTTGTTTTGAATATTTTGATTTAACCAATTTAATAATTTCGGAGTAATCGGATTCGTCCAGGGCTGTATCTTTCTTTTTACCGATTTCTTTGGCGATACCTTCAATAAACTCAATGATTTTTTTGTTTTCAATCTTTGCCATTTCAATACCTTCCTGAATAATTTCGTCGGAGATCATGTTGGCTTTCGTTTCAATCATCAAAACTTTATCTTTAGTTGATGAAACAACCAAATCAAGATCGGAAAATTCCTGTTCATTTTCGGTTGGATATAAAATAAAGGCACTTTCTTTCTTTTCTGCCGAACTGACATAGCCGACTCTGACGGTTGAAATCGGACCGGCCCAGGGAATAGAAGATACCGAAAGAGCCATTGATACGGCAATGGCCGATAAAACTTCGGGGTCGTTGACACCGTCAATTGATAATAATGTCACAACTACCTGAACTTGTTTTTTATAAGTTTTTGGAAATAACGGTCTGATTGATCTGTCAATAAGACGGCCGTTTAATACGGCTTCGTCGGATGGTCGACCTTCCCGCTTGACCCAGCGGGATCCTTTAATAAGTCCGCCGGCATAAAGTTTTTCCGCATATTCAACTGAAAGTGGAAAGTAATCAATGTTGGGATTTTCAGGACCAATAGCTACGGTTACCAATACAGCCGTGTCTCCGAGCGTTGCATAAACTGAAGTATCAACCGCTTGAGCTAATTTTCCGAACTGAAGGGTTAGTTTCTGTCCATCAATTTCTATCGATTTTTCTATAATTTTCATTATTTTTTTAATCCTATCTCTTTTATCAACTTCTTATATCTTTTCTCATCCAATTTCTCCAAATAATTAAGAATTCTTCGTCTTTTTGCAATCACCTTAAGCAGGCCGCGCCGGGAATGATTATCTTTTTTATTGATATCCAAATGTTCCGAAAGTTTATCTATTTTGTAGCTTAAGAGAGCCGCTTGAACCTCAGGAGATCCGGTGTCGCCTTTTTTTTGTCCAAACTTTTCAATTATCTTCTGCTTATCATCTTCAAGATTTGACTTTGGAGTTTCAATGACTTCTTTAGCTTTTGGGGTTTTTGTCTTTACTGATTTAATTGTTTTTGCTGGTTTAACTGACTTGACTGACTTGCCCACCGTAGCTTTAGCGAAGGTGGGTTTAACCGACTTGACTGTTTTTGCCATAATTTCTCATTATAATTGAAACTAATGAGACTTGCAAGAGAGATTTTGCCAAAAAAATTAGTTTTTCCGATCATTTTGTTGTTAACTATAATATTAATTATCTTTCTTGTTCCGCCCTTTCATTGGTTTATTGTCTTGTCCCTAACCTCCCTAATTTCCCTAATGCTTTTTTTTCTTTTTAAGCTTTTTTCAACAAATAAATTCGCCTTTTCTCTGACCTTGCCGGTATTTTTAATTCTAAATCTCCTTTCCCTTAAACTCTTCGACCCTTTAAATCTAATTTTGGTCATTAGTTTATCAATTGCAATAGGATTGTTAATAAGATAAAAATGATAATTAAAATAAGTGAGTTTTCTTTCTTAAAATTTTTAACTATAATGTGTTAGTTATGACCAAAAAATTCTATGTTACCGCCGCAATTCCGTATGTCAATGCTGCCCCGCACATCGGCCATGCTTTGGAATTTATCCAGGTTGACGCGATTGCCCGTTATCATAGACTTCTTGGAGAAAAAGTTACTTCCCTAACTGGTGGAGATGAAAATGCTTTAAAAAATGTTCAGGCCGCCGAAAAAGCTGACGTTCCCGTCCGGGAATTTGTGGATAAAAATGCCCGATTGTTTTTGGAATTCACTAAAAAAATAAATGCTCCGTTTGATGTATTTCAAAAAGGAACCAGCCCTTCGCATTTCAAATCCAGCCAAGAACTCTGGAATCTTTGCTTAAAAAAAGGCGATATTTACAAAAAAGATTATGAAGGACTTTACTGCGTTGGTTGTGAAACTTTTTACACAGAAGGCGAACTGTCCAATGGAGAATGTGCCGAACATCCCGGTAAAAAACTCGATCTCATCTCCGAGACAAACTATTTTTTCAAACTTTCGTCCTATCAATCCCAATTAATCCAATTAATCAAATCCGACCGATTAAAAATCTACCCGGAATTCAGAAAAAACGAAGTACTGTCTTTTTTGAAAGAGCCACTGCTTGACATCAGCATTTCCCGATCAAATGAGCGGGCAAAAAACTGGGGTGTTTCCGTCCCCAATGACCCAACCCAGCGGATATATGTCTGGTTTGATGCTTTAAATATTTATAGATCAGGAGTTGACAAAAAGACTTGGCCAGCAGATCTACACATTATTGGCAAAGGAATCATTAGATTCCACACTGTCTATTGGCCGGCCTTTTTACTTTCAGCCGGACTTCCATTGCCAAAAGCCGTCATGGCTCATGGATATCTGACAGTTAACGGCCAGAAAATGTCAAAGACAATCGGCAATATTATTGATCCATTGGAGATAATCAGTAAATACGGGGTTGATGCTTTGCGTTATTATTTGCTTAAGGAAATTCCCCCGTTTGATGACGGTGATTTTTCCTATCGAAGACTTGATGAAGTTTATAGTTCCGACTTAGCCAACGAACTCGGCAATTTAGTGATGAGAATAACAACTTTGGCAGAAAAGGACAAGCTTGAAGTTTCCCTCCCTAAACCCTATTCCCTAGTCCCTAATCCCTTGTTCGAAAAATTCGAATTTAATCTTATCTTAGAAAATATTTGGAAACATATTAAGTTACTGAACAAATCCACCGACGACTTCGCCCCCTGGAAAAAAACTGCCGAAGAACGAAAAGAGTTTTTGATTCAATCACTGAAAGAGATTAATCAAGTCGGTTATGAATTGCAACCCTTTTTACCACAAACCGCCGAAAAGATTTTAAAGGCAACAACAGGAAAAATTACCAAAATCTCCCCGCTCTTTCCCCGCCTACCTTAAAAATAATCAATTACCATCTTTTCACGATCGCACCAAGATGGTAACTTTATTATCTTGTGAACGACCGTCTTTAAGATAATAAATTGTTACACCCTAATGTTACGGTGTAACATTATTTTAGTAAGGGCTGATAATAACTACTGACATCCATTGTCATTCCCGCCCCCGCATTCGCGAGGGTAAACTCCGACGGGAATCCAAACTAAAATTCCATTATTTGTTTTTGATATAATTTTTTTATGAATCCAGTAATCAACGAATTTTCTTCTTCAGATAGACAAGATGCAAAATCTTTAATTCTTAATTTATTGAAAGATTTCGGTTTTGAGTATAGTCCAATATATGATTTTGATTTGGAAGACCCATATAAACATTACATAGAAAAAGGTGGAATGTTTTATGTTTTAAAAGTAAATAATAAAGTTATTGGTACGGTTGCAATTATTAATAAAGGTAAAACCGCAGAATTAAAAAGATTATATGTAGATACAAACTACCAAGGAAAAAAATTTGGTTCAATGCTTTTAGATAGAGCAATTCAGTTTTGTAAAGATAATGGTTTTACTAAATTAGAATTTGAAACAAATAAAAAATTTAAAAAAGCCCACTTACTTTATCAAAGAAGGGGATTCAAAATAGTAAAAGAAGATGATAGAAGTTATTATATGGAAAAAAATCTATAAAAAATTTAAATAATTTTCTCCAAGCACTGGATCCCCGTCTTCCCTTCGATATACTTCAGGGTAAACACTGGGATGACACGAAGTAATAATTTTGCTAAAATGTAATTTTATGAACGAACAATTATATAAAATGACAACATTCATCAAAAATAACAAAAAAATTATTACATTGGTTCTTGGTGTTATATTTTTTGTCTTTATCTATTTCTTTATTTTCTACAAACTGCCTACTCCGGAAAGTCTAAAAAATTTTAAGGCCACTCCGCTATCGACTCACATTCTCGACCGGAACGGAAAACTTCTTTATCAGCTCTATCAAAAACAAAAAAGAACGCCGATTAAACTAAAAGATCTACCGCCTTATGTGGCTCAAGCCACCATCGCCATCGAAGACAAAAACTTTTACCAACATCAGGGTGTTTCTGTGATCGGCGGAATGATTAGAGCCCTTAAAGATACTCTATTGAGACAACAACTACAAGGCGGATCAACTATTACTCAGCAACTTGTCAAATCAGCCTTGTTAACATCGGAACGGACAATAAGAAGAAAAATCCGTGAAATAATTTTAGCTCTCTGGACAGAAAAAATATTTTCTAAAAACGAAATTCTTGAGCTTTATCTTAATCAAATTCCTTACGGTGGAGCTGTCTATGGAGTTGAGGAAGCCTCGCAAAGATTTTTTGAAAAACCGGCAAAAAAATTAACTCTTGAAGAAGCTGCATTTTTAGCCGGATTGCCTCAGGCCCCTTCTCAATATTCTCCTTATAATAATCCTGAGCTTGCCGTAAAAAGACGTAACGAAGTCCTAAAAGCAATGTTTCAACAAAAATATATTGACAATAAAACATATGAAAAGGCGGCGAAAGCCAAACTTGTTGTCAAGCCATTTGAAGAAAAAATCAAAGCCCCGCACTTTGTTTTTTATATAAAAAGTTTGCTTGAACAAAAATATTCAACTAAAGAGATTGAAGAAGGCGGTCTTAAAGTAATAACAAGTTTGGACCTTGTTATCCAGGAAGAAGCGGAAAAAATTTTGAAGGAAGAATTGGAAAAGGTTGAGGATCTTGATGTTTCCAATGGTGCGGTCCTGATCACACGGCCGCCAACCGGGGAAATTTTGGCCATGCTCGGATCGGTAGATTATTTTGCTACCGCCAGCGGAACTTTTAATGTCACGACAGCTTTACGTCAACCGGGAAGTTCGATAAAACCGTTAAACTATGCCATCGGATTGGAAAGAAAACTCGTCACTGCGGCCACGGTTTTTAATGATGTTCCAACCTGTTTTACCGGCGGCGGACAACCGAAAGGATACTGTCCTGTCAACTATGACGGTAAATTCCATGGACCTCAGGGCTTAAGATTTTCGCTTGGAAACTCTTTTAATATCCCTGCCGTTAAAATGCTTGCCATCAATGGGGTTGCCGATTTTGTTGCCTCGTCTTCTGCTTTTGGTATTACCTCTTTTAAGGACTCAAAAAATTATGGATTATCTCTCACCTTAGGCGGAGGTGAAGTCAAAATGACCGAGATGGCAACAGCTTTTTCAAGTTTTGCTAATCGGGGAACAGTAAAGATTCTTAATCCCATTTTAAAAATCGAGGATAAATTTGGAAAAACTCTTTTCAAATTTGAAGATCCAAATTTTATTGCTAATATCAAAAAATCCGTTCCTCCGCCGAGTTTTTTGTCAATTACCGGTAAAAAGCCAATTTCTCTGGAAACCGCTTTTATTATTTCTCATATTCTCCTTGATAATAACGCCAGAAGTGCTATGTTTGGAGAATCGTCATATCTTAATGTTCCGGGTCATGCCGTCTCGGTCAAAACCGGAACCACCGATGACAAACGGGATAATTGGACTATCGGTTATACGCCAAACTTTATGACCACGGTCTGGGTTGGAAATAATGATAATACGCCAATGAATCCCTATCTTTCTTCAGGTGTTACCGGAGCGGCTCCAATTTGGAATCGGGTGATGAAATTTCTTTTGAAAAATCAGGCGGATCTTTGGCCGGTCCGTCCGGAAACAGTGACTGGCAGACAGGTATGTTGGGATTCGGGTGATTTGGCAATCAAAGGGGATGACGGTAAGGATAACTGTCCTTCCAGATTTGAATATTTCATCAAAGGAACCGAGCCGAAAGAATCTCATATTTTCAAACAAACTATTGCAATAACTAAAGATGATAAACTAGCGCCGGCAAACTGGCCGGAAGTTGAGATGAAAGAAAAAACCATCATCAAAGATAACTTCGGTTTCTACTGTGTTGATTGCTCACACGAAAACGAACCTTATCAGAACATAAGGCTTTGATTTAAACATATTTTTGATATTTGATATTTAATCTTTAATATTCTCCAAAATTAAAAACAGGGTCGTTATTAACATAAATATATTTATAAAGAAAAAATTCACTTGACAATCTGATATCATACTAGTATACTGTCGAAATTATGAACAAAGTAGGGGAGTTGGTCGAAGCTTTTTTGAAAAATAAAATCAGCGCGGAAATGCTTGATTTTTTAAAAGGCATTTTGACCCCAAGTGAGTTTGACGAGATAGTTACCCGTTTGCAAATCGTTAAACTTTTAAAATCCGGTCTCCCCCACCAGGAAATCGCCCGTCGCCTGGGAGTCGGTGTGGCAACGGTAACGAGAGGATCAAGAGAGATTAAAATGGGTAGGTTTTCTAGGGTCAGTCCTTATAAGGACAGTCCTGTTAAGGACTGACCCTATATAAAATTATATGAAAAATAAAATATATTCTAAAAATTGGTGGCAGATAAACTATCCGCGAAGCGGGTGGCGATTCTGATGTATCAATACATCGAACTTTTGCCCCGCTAAGCGGGGCTTTTTGTTAGAACTAAATTATTAATTATTAAATTTTACAAAATTATGAAAAACACACAAATTACACTTTCAGAATCGGAAATCCCTAAATATTATCTAAATATTTCCTATTATTTAAAAAAATATTTAGGAAAATTACCTGATCCGCCTTTAAACCCAATGACAAAACAACCGGCTGGTCCGCAGGATTTGACGCCAATATTTCCTATGGAATTAATCAAGCAGGAAGTTTCCCTTGAAGAAAGAATTCAAATTCCAGAGAAAGTCAGAGAGTTATATAAACTGTATAGACCGACGCCGCTTATTCGGGCGTACAGATTAGAAAAATTTTTAGATACACCGGCCCATATTTATTATAAATATGAAGGCGCCTCCCCGACCGGGGCTCATAAGTTGAACACAACGATTGCCCAAGCTTATTACAACAAAAAGGAAGGGACACAAACCCTTATTGCCGAAACTGGGGCCGGACAGTTCGGATCGGCCTTAAGTTTAGCCTGTAATTTTTTCGGGTTAAAATGCCAGATATTTATGGTCAGGGTTTCTTATGACCAAAAGCCGTACCGAAAAACCGTCATGGAGTTGTATGGAGCTGATGTTACCGCCAGTCCTTCAACAAAAACCGAGTTTGGAAAGAAAATATTAGCCAGTAATCCAGATCATCCCGGAAGCCTGGGAATTGCCATCAGTGAAGCCCTTGAAACTGTCGTCAAAACAAAAGGAGCTAAATATTCGCTTGGCAGCGTCTTAAATCATGTTTTGCTTCACCAAACCGTCGTTGGTCAAGAGGCGAAAAAACAGATGGAGAAGGCTGGAGAATATCCAGATATAATTATTGGTTGCGTTGGTGGAGGCAGTAACTTTGCTGGAATAGCCTTTCCTTTTATGGTGGATAAATTAAGTGGTAAAAAGAAGACTAGATATATTGGCGTTGAACCGACCTCTTGTCCGTCGTTAACAAAAGGAAAATACGAGTACGATTTTGGCGATACAGCTCAGATGACGCCACTCTTAAAAATGCACACTTTGGGAAGTGGATTTGTCCCCTCGCCGATTCATGCCGGAGGCTTACGATATCACGGCATGGCTCCGCAAATTTCGTTTTTATATAACGAAAAATTGATGGAAGCCGTTGCCTATGAACAAAATCCGGTTTTTCAAGCTGGAGTTGATTTTGCCCGTTGTGAGGGAATAATCCCCGCCCCTGAATCCGCTCATGCCATAAAAGCAGCTATGGACGAGGCGATCAAAGCCCGTAAAGAAGGAAAGAAAAAAGTAATTCTTTTCAACCTATCCGGCCACGGATTGCTTGACCTGAATGGTTATGATAAATTTTTACATAATCAGTTATAAATATTCAAATCCCCCTGGGATATAACATTGCGTTCCAGGGGAAGATTTTTAAGTTATAATTAAAAAATATGATAGACAAAAAAATAGTAAAACGTGTCTTTTCAGGAATTAGGGCAACTGGGAGATTGCATCTTGGCAATTATCTAGGAGCAGTCAAAGGAATGCTTGAGATTCAAAATAGCGGCGAATATGAAACAGTATATTGTGTAGTTGATGTTCACTCAATAACAACCCCCTATGACAAAGAAATGCTGGCTAAAAATAAGAGAGAAATTATTATTGATTATTTAGCTGCTGACCTTGATCCAAAAAAAAGTATCTTGATTTATCAGTCAGATGTTCCAGAACATATGGAACTGGCTTTTTATTTTTCAACTGTTGAAACAATCGCCCGGATGATGCATCTGCCGACTTACAAAGAAAAAGTCAAACAATTTCCTCAGTCAAATACTATGGCTCTTTTGAATTATCCGATTTTGATGGCTGCTGATATTTTAATTTATAAAGCCGGACTTGTTCCCGTGGGCATTGATCAGGAACCGCATTTAGAAGTCGCCCGTGAAATTGCCAGAAAAATGAATCAAATTTACGGAACTGACTTCCCAGAACCAGTAAGATTTGCCACCAAGGGCGAATATATCCCATCATTAACCGGTGAAGGCAAGATGAGCAAGACTGTCGTAAATAGTTTTATAAATCTAACCGATTCGCTTGAAGAAATTAAGAAAAAAATTCGTTCTGTTCCGACGGCAACCACAGCAGGTGGTGAAATGTCCTCTGGAATTAAAACTCTTTTCACCTTCCTTAACCTATTCCTTCCGGCTGTCGTGAATAGATACAGGCAAGAATTTAAAAACGGTACGCTGCAATTTGTTACTTTAAAAGATGCCATTGCCGAAGCAATTTTTGCCGAATTAAAACCTTTTCAAGAAAGAAGGGCTAAGATCGCCGAGGACACAAAATATGTTGACGAAGTAATTCGCGACGGCGCCGAACGAGCTAGAAAAATAGCTCAACAAACCGTCCGTGAGGTCAAAGAAAAAATGGGCTTACTATAATTAATTATAGTCTGCTATATGAATGTAAATAATATTCTTGAAAAAATTGTTTTTGACTTTTTTATCGCTTTTGACGAAAAAAATACTGTTAAAATCTCTCAACTCTGTCTTCCCGAAACAGAAATAGTCCAACATAATGGAGTAATCACCAACCTTTCAGAAATGAATCAAATTATTAAGAATACTAAAAACTGGTATCCTCGGGAAAGAAAACTATCAGAATTTAAAACGCTAATCGGAAATCCATATTCTGTTATATATTTTAAAAATTACATTATCTTTAAATTACCTGATAATAAAATTGTTGAAGAAAAATATAGAGAAACTTGGATTTTTAAAAAAGATTCTTTAAACGCTTGGAAACCAATCAGAATTCACTATTGTAGTATTACTCAGGAAAAACACTCCGAAGAAGTTAAATGATCAAGTAGAGTTACTTTAATTAATTAAAGTCCACCATACGGGTGTGCTTACTTCATTCTTGATTCGAAGAAAGATTTTGGGCGGTTAAATTTCCAAGGACGTTTTACATTACATTTAAAAACCTCTACTGTCTGCCATACTTTGCCAATAACATAAGGTTCTCTTTTTAAATATTCCTGAAGTTCTTTTTCCGAAAGGAAATCCATAACTGCCATTGACCCAATCATTTTTCCTTTATCATCTAATATTGCACATCCATACCATCTTTCACCTGAAGCTTCCATCTCGTCTCCTAACTTAAGGTGAGCTTTTCTGACTGCCAATCTCCGCTCCATCACCTTATCATCTTTTCCATCCTTACCTATTACAAGAAATTGCATAAGGAAACTAAATTGTTAATAATGTCATTATATCAATAATTTTTTAATTAATTTTAAAATACCTCTTCAATCTTTTGAAGCTAAATACTTCATTATATTAATATAATGAAGTGAAATGTTTCATCTTAATTTATGTTTGTATCAATCTATTGATAGATTGATACATTTGTGAAAAAACGAAAAAAATTTTAATAAATAAACGGAATAAATTTTTTTGTTGTTTTCATATATTGAATATATTTTTTACCAAAGTGTTTAATTAAAATCTTTTCTTCTCTTCGGGCAAATGCTTCAAAAGTTAACAGCATTATTATTAGTCCAGCAACAAATGTATAACTGCCAGTCACTAATAAAACTCCCGGGACCATCAAAAGGATTCCTCCATATATTGGGTGGCGAACATATCCATAGATTCCTTTTGTAATCAGTTCGTGATCCTTCTTTATTTGATATTCATTTGAATTTGTCCAATTATCATCAAGAGTTTTTCGAGCAACAATACCTTCTACAAAACCTAAAATCACCAACATAAATCCAATTATTTGAGTAAATAAATTTTTGAAAGGAAAAATTACGTATCCAAGTAGATTAATGAAGATGTATCCAGTTGCAAGGTTGGCGAATATTTGTTCAATAATTCTCGGATTGTTATTTGTTTTGGGTTTTTTTATAGAGGCTTCTTTCGTGTTCAAAAACCAATATAACTTCCAAATGATTAGCAACACCAAGGTCACAAATCGTAATATTAAACCAATTTCCATATTTATATTTTATCTTATTTTATAATAACTTCCTCTTGTCTCTCCTATTTTTATAATTAATCCCTTATCAGCAAGTTTTTTCAAATCATACCTTAAAGTCCGCTCTGGCACCTTTAAAAACCTTCGCCGAATGTTATCAAAAGAAACCGTTTTATGTTCTTTGATAATTAAATATATTTCTTCCTGCCGTGGCGGAAGCAATGATTCTTTTCCACTTTGAGCCGACTCGATTTGTTTTTTTAATTCTTCAGATTCCTTTAGAAATGAATTTAACATAAAAATTAAATAGTCTTCCGTATTTTTAAATCCTTGATCTAAATAATAATAGTAGTCGCTTTTATTCTCATCAAGATATTTTTCAAACGAAATTAAAAAGCCTTCACCATAATTTTTTGCTTTCAAGATTGAAAAAATAAGTAGTCGCCCAACCCGTCCATTTCCATCGACGAACGGATGAATTTTTTCAAATACCAAATGCGAAACCAAAGCGCAGATTAAAGGAAATTTTTCAATATTTGAATTTATGTATTTTATTAATTGATTAATCAAACTATTTATTTGTGTTGGCGGTGGAGAAAGATAAACGGCAACTCCATCTTGATTAAAAATGGCTCCCATTTCGTGTCTGAAGCTTTTTGTTTTTTCCGGTTCTCCTGACATCACCATTGAATGAAGATCATAGATAAATTTCTTTGTTATTTTAAAATTATTTTTTATTGTTTTTTCTAGAAATTTATTGGCTTTTAAAATATTAAAAATCTCTTTATTTTTTTCCTGATTACTTTCGCTTTTATTAAGTGTTTCTAACGTTGCGGAATTACCTTCGATTCGCGCGGAAAATAGAGAACTTTTTAAAAGGCTGATTCTTTGAATTTTTTGTTTAATTTCTTTCGGAATTGTAAGCGAAGACAGATACATTAAGTTTGCATCAACTTTACTGACTAAATTTAATATACCCGGAGTTATTTTATAATTTGGAGGGATTTTCATGAAATAATTTTACCATATCTTGCCTAATATTGCCGAATGTTGCCTAATCATTCTACAATCCGCCCAGTAATCTTGCCACAGTGAGGACTCCCGGCGTCAGAAATCTTGTATTATTTCTCGCAGGGTCAGCCGCCACATCAAAGACGAAATACATTGTTTCATGTCTGCTATCAAAAAAATTTAACGGATACATATCATCTTCTCCGTAAAATAATGGAGGACAATTGGAATACTTTGTTACTCCGCAGTTTCTATTCACCGAGCCGTTATATTTTGACAGCCCTTTAACCACACCGGAAAAGTTCATCGCTGACGGGCTGCCGGATAAATTTCTGATCGCAAATCCGGCGGAAAGAGCTGAATCATACAAGGTTTCAAACCCGCAACCGATCTTCCCGTTTATCTCCATGTAGATATAACCGGCCGTCGATTTTGGATTTCCTTTCGGACACTTCAAAGAAACAGGGGCGATATTGACATTAATTGAAGGTAAAATCGATCCGTCATGTAAAGATCTCCGCTTGTCACAACCTCCCTCAATATAATGAATCCCGGCCAAAATCTGCCAGGGTATTTTATTTACACAGGAGGCTTTTTTATAAACTTCTTTGTTCTCCAAACATTTGGCAACATTATTTTTATTATTTAAACCGCTTTGACTGATGGGTGGAAGCGGATTTTGAAGCATTGCTCTTAATCCATCAACGTTATCATTAGTCATGTCACAACTATCAGCCGATTTTGTAGGAGATGACACGGGAATGTTGGTTGGAATTTTGTTTGGAGTCGGCGTGTTTGGTTTTCTTGAAGGATAAATAATTGCCTTGGTCGGTGTAACAGTCGTCGGATATATTTTTTCCGAAGATTTATCAAAAGTGACTCCTGTCGATCCTTGGTTATTAAATTGATTATTTAATAAAGGCGTATCATCCGATGAAAAATCAAATTTCGAAATCAAATTGATCATTTTTTCTTTTAATAAAAGAACATTTTCAGCAGAAAAACTTTTTGCAATATTAAGCTTGTTTACAAAAATAAATTTATGTATCAAAGACGATACAAAAAAAGAAATTACCAAAGCAATAATGATTCTTATATTACTGCTGATATTATTTTCTCCCATATCTTTAGTTTATCAAAAAATGAAAAAATACCTCTTGATTTTCAAAAACCGCTACTTTATTATTAAGGTGAACGAAAGTTCATTAATATATGGATACTCCACTAGCTGACAGAATGCGGCCCCAATCCCTCGATGATTTTGTCGGACAGGAACATTTAGTTGGTAAAGGTAAACCAATCCGCCGGATGATCGAAAATAAAAAAGTTATCTCAATGGTTTTCTGGGGTCCTCCTGGTACGGGGAAAACTACTCTTGCCCGGATTATTGCCAGATATATTGAGGCTAACTTTGTTCCTTTTTCGGCGGTTGCCGGAGGAGGAGTGGCTGAAGTCCGCAAAATTATTGCCGAGGCAAAAAAAAATTACGGACTTTTTCAGAAAACAACCGTTCTGTTTGTCGACGAAATTCATCGCTTTAACAAAGCCCAGCAAGATGCATTTTTACCTTATGTTGAAGACGGGACAATAACGTTAATAGGCGCAACCACGGAAAATCCCGGTTTTGAAATCATTGCGCCTTTAGTTTCCAGAAGTCAGATCTATGTTTTATACGCTTTGACTGAAAAAGAAATTGAAACGATTACAAAACGGGCAATTAAGTTTTATCCAAAACACAGATTTGAAAAGGAAGCGGTTGAACATATTATTAAAAATGCTAACGGTGATGGAAGAACCGCCATTAATGCCGTTGAACTTTCCGCTTCTTTGTCCAAAAAAATTACTTTAAAAGTCTCCGAAGAAGCTGTCCAACGCAAAGCCATTTATTATGACAAAAAGGGCGACTGGCATTACGATACGATTTCCGCTTTCATTAAATCAATGAGGGGGTCAAATCCTGATGCGACTTTGCACTATTTGGCCCGGATGATCAAAGCCGGCGAAGACCCAATCTTTATTGCCCGACGGATGGTTATCTTTGCCTCCGAAGATATTGGCAATGCTCAACCAACCGCTTTAGTCTTGGCAACGACGGCGATGCAGGCTTGTCATATGATCGGCTGGCCGGAGGCTTCGTTAATACTGGCGCAAACAGCAACATATCTTGCTACTGCTAAAAAATCTCTTTCTTCATCCACAGGTATTTGGACTGCTTTATCTGATATCGACGAAAAAAACCTTGATCCAATTCCTCTCCATCTTCGCAATCCGGAAAATAAAATCATGAAAAACCTAGGTTACGGTCAAGGCCACGTCCGATATCCCTGGAAAATTGAACGCGAAACCGGCAGAAAAATAATTCAAGAATATCTGCCGAAGAACTTGAGAGGAAGGAAATATTATCAACAGGACTGGAATAAATAGTTCATGATATAATAGCTTTAAATAAATTTATGAATATTAATAACTATTCGCAGGTTATCAGATATGTCAATTCCAATAAGTTTATAAAAAATAAACCTAACATTAATTTATCTAAAATAAGACGTCTCCTGGAAAAAGAAATTGAAAATAAAAAAATCATGTATGGAATAACGACAGGTTTTGGAGCATTCAAAAATAAATTTATTTCTAAAGAAGAAACCAAAAAACTGCAAGAAAATCTCATTGTCTCTCATGCGGTCGGACAAGGAAAACCTTTTGACGCAAAAACAGTTAAAGCAATCATGCTGATTATCGTTAATTATCTTTCAAAGGGATTTTCAGGTGTAAGACCAATCGTTATCAACACAATTTTAGAGATGATCAATAAAAATGTCATTCCTTTTGTTCCTGAAAAGGGTTCAGTAGGTTCAAGTGGAGATCTTGCCCCTTCTGCTCATATTATTTTAGTTTTAATTGGCAAAGGTCAGGCATATTTTCAAGGTAAACTGATGCCGGGAAAAATTGCTTTACAAAAAGCCCATATTAAACCTCTTATCTTAGAAGCTAAAGAAGGCCTGGCTCTAATAAACAATACTGCGACGATGACAGCTAATGGTTGTTTTGCATTATCAGATGCATATAAAATTATTGAACTCTCTGATATCGCAGGGGCATTATCAGCTGAAGCTCTTAGAGCTACTCCAAAAGCCTTTGATGAAAGAATTCATAAAATCAAACCTCATCAAGGTCAAATCAGGGTGGCTAAAAATTTAATCAGACTTCTTCAAGGTAGTACAATGTGCGATTTAAATAAGGTTCAAGATAATTATTCTATCCGTTGCATACCGCAGATACACGGTGCAATTAGGGAAGCAGTTAAATTCGCTGAGAAAATTATTAATACAGAACTTCTATCTGTGACTGATAATCCTTTACTTTTTAATAGCAATGGAGTAATTGATGTTTTATCCGGAGGCAACTTTCATGGAGAAGCTGTTGCTATTTCGATGGATACTTTGGGTCTGGCTCTTTGCGAATACGGAAACGTATCGGACCGAAGAATTGCCTCTCTTCTTGATCCAGCAATAAATAACGGACTACCTGCTTTTTTAGCAAAAGAAGGAGGATTAAATTCTGGCTTTATGATTTTACAATATACGACAGCTTCACTAGTTTCAGAAAATAAAATATATGCTCATCCGGCATCAGTTGATTCAATTCCAACCTCCGCCAATGTAGAAGATCTCGTCTCTATGGGAACTATTGCCGCCAGGAAAGCCCGCAATATAATTGAAAATTTGGAATCTGTTCTAACTATTGAAATAATGACCGCTTGTCAAGCGATTGATTTTAGATTAGCGCGGGGTTTTAAGTTAGGCAAAGAAACAAATAAATGGTATAAAAAAGTTCGTAATGTTGTTCCTTTTTTTGAAAAAGATGAAGAATATTATCCTTATATCGAAAAACTAAAAAGATATCTTTTTAGTTAAAATAAATTATTATAAGTTTTATAAAAAATATTATGACTCGACCAATGTTTTTTCAGGAAAAACCAAAAGGAGCGATTAAATCCCCAACCGGAACTAGAATCAGTTGTAAAACTTGGGACGCTGAGGCGGCGATGAGAATGTTGATGAATAATATCACTCCTGGCGTTGCCTTAAAACCGGACGAGTTAATTGTTTACGGCGGAACCGGAAGGGCAGCTCGAAATTGGCATGAATATAATCGAATCATCAAAGCCTTAAAATCCTTAAAAAAGGACGAGACCTTATGCATTCAGTCAGGAAAACCTGTTTATGTTGCTAAAACATATGAAGAATCGCCAAGAGTCATAATAGCTAACTCTAATATTGTTCCTAAATGGTCAACTCAAGAAAACTTTGATAAATATGATCAAATGGGATTGACGATGTACGGTCAAATGACTGCTGGTAGTTGGATTTATATCGGAACTCAGGGAATTCTTCAGGGAACTTATGAAACTTTTGGCGCAATTGGTAAAAAAAACTTTAAAACCGATTCTTTAAAGGGAAAATTTATTTTAACTGCAGGTATGGGTGCAATGAGCGGTGCTCAACCTATGGCTGCAACCATGAACGAAGCCGTAATATTAGATATTGAAGTAAGAAGAGAAAGAATTCAACAAAAAGTTAATGAAGGTTATTGCGATAGAATAACAGATAACTTAGAAGAGGCATTAAAGTGGATAAACAAAGCTAAAAAAGATAAGACTCCGTTATCAATCGGACTCGTGGGTAATGCTGCAGAAATAGAACCGGAATTAGTGAAAAGAAATATTATACCCGATATCGTCACTGATCAAACCTCTGCTCATGACCTTTTAAGTTATATTCCAATCGGCAATCTCAAAGATATCGATGAACTGAGAGAGAGAAATCCTCAAGAATACCGAAAAAGATCGTTAAGATCTATTGCTCTACATGTTGAGGCAATTCTTGGAATGCAGAAAAGAGGCGCAATCGCCGTTGATTACGGAAATAATATTCGCGGTCAAGCAGAAATTGCCGGTGTCAAGATACGAAATAAAGATAATTCTTTTAAGTATCCTGGCTTTGTCCCTGCTTATATCCGGCCATTATTTTGTGAGGGTAAGGGGCCATTCCGTTGGGCAGCCCTTTCTGGAGAGAAAAAAGATCTTGAAGTTATAGATGATGCTCTTTTTAAAACCTTTCCCAATGATAAACCTCTAAGAAGATGGATTGCAATGGCTCGGGAACGTGTCCCGGTAATTGGTTTACCGACTCGAATCTGTTGGCTTGGGTACGGTGAACGTGCAAAATTTGGGATAGTGATAAATGATTTAGTAAAAAAGAGGAAAGTCAAAGCTCCTATTGTCATTGGTCGTGACCACCTGGACTGTGGAAGTGTAGCTTCTCCTAATCGAGAAACCGAGGGTATGAAAGATGGTAGTGATGCGATTGCCGACTGGCCATTATTAAACTTTGCACTAAATACAGCGGCTGGTGCAAGTTGGGTTAGTTTTCATAATGGAGGAGGAGTAGGAATCGGAAATTCTTTACATGCTGGGATGGTTATCGTTGCTGATGGAACAAAAGAAAGAGAAAAAAGATTGGAAAGAGTCTTAACAATTGACCCTGGTATTGGAGTCGCCCGCCATGTAGACGCCGGTTATCAAGAAGCTATTAAAACCGCTAAAAACAAAAAAATAATAATTCCCAAATAAATTATAAGACTTTTTGGTATCCACCACATCCTCTAAATAACCAGTGAGCAACACGAGTGACTGTAGTTGTTGAAACTTTTAGTTTTTTGGCAATGGCTTTATATGACATTCCTTGTTTTAACAATCTCGCCATTTCTAAACGATTGGCAAACTCTTCAATCTCTTTGATGGTTAATAAATCTCGTAAATAATTGTCTACCTCTTGTTCTGTTTTCAACTTCAAGAAAGATTTTGCAAGAAATTTTTCCCTGTCGTTTTTTGGTTTATATGGTTGAAAAGTATTCATACGAAATTCATTTTTTTTCTAACCGCAATAAATATTTAGACCTATCAAAAATTATTTTAAAATAATTGAAAAAACCAAATTGTCCAAGAATTCCATACCCATTGTGAGAAATATCATCGGAAAAAATTACAAGAGTATTGTCAAAAAAATCTTTTTCTATACCTAATTCGACGGATGCAACATAACCTTTACATTGAGCGTTACCTTTTTTAATCCCTCCAAAAGGAATTTGATTTTTAAGCATTTTTAAATCTATTCCCAACAGAGAGGCAATATCACTATGGAAAACGTTAAAGTCTGCGCCCAAATCTACTAAGGCTAAATAACTTACAGTTATTCCCTTATGTCTTATCATAATGGGCACAAGCGGTCTTTTTCTCCAATCAGCACCCATACCTTTGAATTTAGGAGTTTTTAAGTAAGGAAAATTATATTTCTTACTCATAATCGTCACCCTATATAGGGCAAGTTATTTTCAGGAACCTTGAATAGAGTAGGAATTGACACCTTTTTTTTTGCTTTTTCATAGGTTTTTTTTGCGTCAGATCCCGAAGCGAGAACATTTTTTAAATTCCCGTCTAGTGCTACCCACAGTCCTTTATAATTTTTGTAAATCTGAGTTAAATCTGTATTCATATATTTATATATTAAAGATTATATAAAAAATAGTCAATCGATTCAATAAAATCCACTTGACAAACTAATATTCATATATTATCATGTTAACACGTTAATATATTTATTTTTCTTTATGAATTTGATAAACTTTACGAACTTAAATTCTCATCATCCCCTGCCTCAGGCGGGGTTGCCTTTTATGTAATTAATTATTTGAATAATTAAGTACTCTACCCCGCCACAAGCGGGGATTTTTTATGGTTAAAAATTTAATTTAAAAAATAATTTTATGGATAATATATATCTTAGAGCTACACAATCAGTTTTCGAATCTAATTTTCGAAGGGGAATTAATGGGCCAATATCTTTTCTTGAACTCGAAAGACGTGGTAAACAAATATCTAATGGGTATTCAAGAAAAGAATATATTAATGATCTTGAAGATGGTGTGGCGATTAGTGTTTTAGGCTTAAATTTTGTAGCACAATTAGCTGAGGAACAGGAATTAAAAGGTGGAATCATAAAATGGCTTTCTAGGTTGACCGCAAAGACTACATCTCCAAAAAGTGGTCGTAAAACAGTTTATCGAAGAGATAGTGTTGTCATTGAACGCAGTAGGCAACCAACAAATTGGCGTACAGGATCTAAAGCCGATGAACAAAAATTACTTCAAAGAACCGTAAATTTTACTCCTTTTGACCAATGGTTAAAAAATCAAAAACAAAAAAAATTAGTGTCAAGGAAAGCTGAACGAGAAAGAGTCGCAATAAAACGGAATAGTCGAGTTGCCAAGGCAATGAGTCAGTGGGAAAATAGCCCGACTAACGAAATATTTGCAAATTCAGTACTTGAACGAATCTTTCAAATATCAGAAAAAAATGGAATCCGTAATATTGACGAAATGACAAAAAGATTAAAAAGTAATTTAGATAAAAGTGTTCCGCAACCAATTGTTTTTATCTGGGGCCCACCGTATGAAAATCAAGGTAAAAAACAGAATACATTTTCAAAAAGTCAGCCTGAATTTGTAATGTTGCGAGATATTAAAAACGTCTTAAAAAATCTGGAGGAGACAGGGTTACAAATCAGGCCGATACTTATTTATGCGGACTTATACGGAACGCAAATTAATGGTATACCGCAAAATGAAGTTGATAATTATATGAATGAAATAAGGAAATTTTCGCAAAATAGTTTTACAATCACCACAATTTCAGAAATAATCAGACAAAATAATATGTTGAATTTTTATTTTTCTAATGATTCTTCTCCAAATATTGAAGAAATTAGGTCAGCCAAAAAAATTCAATTTAAATTGGGTAGAGGTGCTACTTATCAAGAAGCCGTTAGGTTGGCTTCAATTTATAGGGCCTCACGTCTAAATGAAGGTTGGTTACTCACTGATGGATTTTATTTGAATGGAGAAAGAATTCAAGATATTATTAAACTGGCAACCGCACCAAACAAGGAAAAGGATGACCCGTATGAGCCAGGTCTACCGAGATTTTATGTTAAAAATATGATAAGGGCTGCTTGGAATAAACCACGAATAGAATAATAATATGGATACCAAAATTAAACAAATAATCAGAAATTCATACGACTTACATTTTCACATCGGGCCGGAAATTATTCCACGAAAATTTGACAGCTTATTGGATTTAGAAGAAAAAGAAAGAGGAAATATCAGAGGTATTGCTTTAAAGAATCATTTTTATCCAACCGCACCTCAAATTAGTCAATTTAAAAATAAATTAAAACTTGAATATATTGGTGGTTTAGTTTTGAATAATTTTATCGGTGGCCTAAATGCAGAAGCAATTTATGCGAGTTCATTAATTTTAAATAAACCTATTATTGTGTGGTTTCCAACAATTAGTGCTCAGAATTTTCTTGATAATAGTAAATTTGAAATACCAAGTGAGTGGGTTAATAAAAAAAGCTTCATTACTCGAAAATCATCTAGAATCAAGCCTGTTGAATTGGTAGATAATAAAGTAATCAACGTTTTGAAAATGATAAAAAAAACCAAATCAATACTTGCTACTGGTCATATTTCTGCAAACGAATCTATAAATTTGGTAGAAAAAGCTATAAAACTGGAAGTAAAAAAAATCATTATTACGCACCCTATTTATCAAAAGATAGACATGACAATCAATAATCAAATATATTTAGCCAATAAAGGTTGTTTAATTGAAATTTGTTACAGTATGTATGCTATTGACAAAATTCCCATCACTAAAATTGTTTATCAAATAAAGAAAGTTTGTCCAAAAAATATAATTTTATCTTCTGACGTAGGTCAAAAATTTAGCCCTTCATCAACTGAGGCACTTTTAATATTTTCAAAATTACTTATTAAGGAAGGTGTTACTTTAGAAATGCTTAACCAAATGCTAGTAATAAATACGAATAAGCTCGTTAATAGATAATTATTTCTTCTTCAACTTCTTATGATAAATCACTTCCTTAAATCCCATCTTAATTTTTCTTCCATTCATTTGTTTATTAATAATTTTATTAAGTTTTTCTCGATGGTCTTCGGTATCGGCTTTTTCAAATTCGTTAATTAATTTTGGGGATTCTTTTTTGAGATATTCATATAATCTCGTCTTAATTTTTGGACTGAGATTCAAATGCTCGAACCAAACTTTATTGACGCCAATTTTTTCAAGTTTATCAATAATTTCTTTAACTTTTTCTTCTGAGTGAATAAAATACGGAACGATTGGGCCAACAAATGCATACGTATTAATTCCTACTTTTGATAATTCTTGTAATGCTTTAATGCGGGAAGTAACAGGCGGAGCTTTGACTTCCAAAAATCGTGAAACTTTATCATCAAGTCCTGTGATTGTCATCCCGACTTCGATATTTTTAAACTTTGTAAACAAATCAATATCGCGAGTGACTAAAGGTGACTTTGTCAAAATTGAAACCGACCCCTCATATCCAAACTCGAGTAAAACCTCCAAACATTTTCTTGTCAATTTATATTTCGCCTCCATGCCGACGTATGGATCCGTAACGGAACTAAAAAAAATTGAGCCGAAATTATATCTTGGATGCGGCCGTCTTATAGATAATATTTTGAGTTCTTTTTTTAATAATTCCGGGGCGTTGATTTTGACGTCAAGATAATTTCCCCAAATTTCGTCTGGGTGCTTCCATCTGGCAATTTGGGCAGCATAACAGTACATGCAACCAAACAGACAACCGTTATAACAGTTGACCACCCAGTCGGATGCCAGCAGACCGGATTTGATAAGAATTGTTTTAGCTTCAATTTCTTTGATTGTAAGTTGCATATCTATCGTTAATTATATAGCAATATAACAATCCAATAAAGTGATTTTGTAGGTTATAAGCGGTGGACTAAAATAACACCTTTAATTATTCTGTTGTTAGAAAGGAGGTGAAACAAAATGGATGCCAAACCACAACTAAAACCAAAACTCGACAGTAAAATATTAAAATGCAGCGGTAAAACAATTTTCTTTGATACCTATGCGGCGAAAAACAATAGCAAGTATTTGAAAATAACAGAATCTAGATATAACAAAGAAACAAAACAGAGTGTAAGATATTCAATATTTCTTTTCAAAGAAGACATGGAGGGATTTAAAAAAACGCTCGGGGAAATAAATTTAAATTAATTATTTTTCTAAATAATATTTCTTTTCAGAGTCAGATAATTTTTCTATGGCATAGCGAAGCATTGTCCGCGGCATTGCTTTGTAATATTTGTTTAAGAATTTAATTTCTGTTTGTTTGTCTTTTTTTCCTATTTCACGAAGCATCCAGCCGACGGCTTTATGAATTAAATCGTGTTTGTCATTAAGAAGAATTTCTGATATTTTCAATGTATCGATATATTGATGGCTGCGGATAAATTCATAGGTCGAGATAATGGCTATTCTTTTTTCCCAAAGATTTGTTGACCTGGCCAGTTGGTATAAAATTTTCCTATCTTTATCCAATAACCAATTACCCAAAATATAATGACATGAAAGATCAACCAAGTCCCAGTTATTAATTTTCTTAGTGTTTCTTAAATAAAATCGCACAATTTCACTTTGATCTTTGATATTTGATTTTTGATATTTGAATCG
>ERZ1292633.1265-Hain-H41-02um-R1-1265-length-27616-cov-6_pt1 | contig 27616 bp, 19 predicted proteins | sample MGYA00564406_ERZ1292633 | MGnify/ENA primary metagenome ERZ1292633 (study PRJEB36523, sample SAMEA6512639) | groundwater metagenome | collected 2019-01-08 | study: AquaDiva: Metagenomics assemblies of 32 groundwater samples | reverse complement strand
CAGATGTGCTCGAACCGCAACGCCCGCTCTGGATGATGCGCTTGTGCACAGAGGTAGGCGCCAGACGAAGGCTCACACGGAAAGCCCCTAAATGATTCCCTTCAACTTCGCTGGTCCATGGGTCAAAGCTAGCGCCTTTGCAGGGCTAACCGGGCTCTCGATGAGCGACGTTATTGTCACGCGGCATGGTCCACCTAGCGCGCCAGCGGTTGTCCCCCCGCGCATCGAGAAGCCGTTTGTTTATGACGCCACCGAGGACCTCGCCAATTGGGGCGCGCAATACAGACGAGACCTGACCGAGGCCGAGCATCTCGAAATTCACGCCAGCCTGGCTCAATTCGTCAAAGTATTGATTGAACAGGTGGCGGTGATGGAGAGCGATCCCGAATTAAAGCCGCTCCTCCATGATTTCATAGCGCGCGCGGGAGGGATATAGCCATGGACCTCGGATTTCAAATAGAGCCCGGCTTCGATGGTGCCATCTATGGTCGCGTGAGTTCCAAGGAACAAGAGAAGGGCTACTCCCTTGATTTCCAATTGAAGGGAGGTCGAGAGTCAGCCCAAAAGCATGGCGTTCCAATCGCGCGCGAATGGAAGGTCAGAGAATCCGCCACAGAAGAGGGCCGCGAGAAGTTTAACGAATTCCTCAAATACCTCAGAGACCATCCGCGCGTGAAATACGCCTTCATCGCCAAGGTGGACCGGATGACACGCAACTACACCGACATGGGCCTCGTCGAAGAATTGGTGAAGCACCACGGCAAGGTGTTCATATTCTTTCACGAGGGTTTCGTCTATCACAAAAACTCAAGCCTATCGGATTCGATACGCCTGGATGCGAGCGGCATGATAGGGCGGCTGTTTGTCCGCGACCTTAGCGAAAAGACAAAACGCGGGATGGAAGAGAAAGCCGCAAGGGGCGAACTGCCTGGCCCCGCACCGAAGGGCTACCTGTGCGATAAGCTGACCAAACAGAAAGTGCCGGACCCTTTGCTGAGAAAATGGATAGTCGAAATGCACGAATTGGCCGCGCGGAACGAATCCATAGATTCCATTCTCAAGAAGCTGAGAGATGCCGGCTGTCCCATGAAGCTCCATAGAAGCGGAGTTGCTTACATCATTCGGAATCCATTTTATGCTGGCCCTTTTGAATGGCCGCGTGGAAGCGGCAAATGGCGGCCATATGTTCACGAGCCGATAGTGAGCCACGCGTTAAAGGTCGCCGCCATCAAAGGGCTTGAGCGATTGAATAAGCCTAAGTACGGACGCCATGGCTTCACCTATCGGGGCATGATCCAATGCGGTGGGTGCGGGTGCCTGGTGATTGCCGAAATCAAGAAACAGAAATACATCTACTGGCATTGCAGTTGGATGCGTCCCTGCACCAACCGCGACTATATCCGCCAGGAGGACTTGGAGATCGAGTTCGAGCGCAACCTGACAAGTATCCACCTGGACAAAGAGAAAACTGCGCGGGCCTTGAAATACCTGGAAGCAAGTTCAGCGAATGTCGCCGCCGCACAGGTGCTCAAAATCAGCGCGCTCAAACAAGAGCTTGGGCGCACCAAAAACAGAATGGACAAAGCCTATGACGATAAGCTCGACGGGAAGATTCCCGAGAACCTTTGGCAACAGAAGAACCGCGAATGGCACGACCGCCTAATGACCCTACAAGAGCAGATTCAAACGCTTGAGAAAGCATCTCCCGCCGATTACATGCCCAAAGCCCGAGCAATACTCGAACTCTCGAATGTCCATGTTTTCTTATTCAAATTCATGGACGCTGAGAAAAAGCGTCGATTACTGGATTCGGTGTACTCGAACTTTTCATTGAATGCGAAAAAGCTCACTGGTACATACAAAAAGCCATTCGAGCTTGTGGCCCAAATGGCTTCTTGTCCAAATTGGCTCCGGGCCTAGGACTCGAACCTAGAACCTTGCCGTTAACAGCGGCCTGCTCCACCATTGAGCTAGCCCGGATCGTCGAGAGTATAGCAAGGCGGCGAGTCGCCGGTCAAAGCGGCTTTGATCCCTGGAGACTGTTTAATGGTTTTGGGCTTGATTTTTCCGTCTAATCCCTTTATCCTCAACGCATATGGCCGATGAAATTACAGAGCTTGAGTTATTGCTGAAAGAGGCTGTATCCCACGGCGCTTCCGATCTGCACTTGATAGCCAACCTCCCGCCGATTCTGCGCGTCACGGGAGAAATCAGATCGCTCCCTTACGCCCCGCTGACTTCGGAATCGATTTCGCATTTGCTGGAACCTTACCTGGAAGAGCATCACCACGAGATGTTCAAACAGGATATGCGGATGAACTTCAGCGTTTCCCTGGAAAGCGTGGGCCGCTTCCGATTCAACGTCTATCTCGCGATGAGCACGGTGGGGGCCACGATCCGCGTCATTCCCAACAAAATCGAGTCGCTCGTCGCGCTCGGCCTGCCGCCCATCGTCGGGAGTCTCGCGCATAAAAAGTCCGGGATTATTTTCGTGACCGGCTACACCGGCTCAGGAAAAAGCACGACCATGGCCTCGATGTTGGAGTGGGTCAACCAAACCGGGCGTCCGGGTAAGATAATCACCATCGAAGATCCCATCGAGACGGTGTTCAAGCCCAGCCGCTCGATCTTCGTGCAGCGCGAAGTCGGCGTCGACACGCCGACATTCGACATGGGCATCCTCGACGCGCTGCGCCAAGACCCCGACATTCTCTGCATAGGGGAAATGCGCGACGCCGCCTCCATCCGCGCCGCGTTATTAGCCGCTGAAACGGGGCACTTGGTGCTCACCACTCTGCACACGCGCGACGCCTCCAAGACGACCCAGCGCGTGTTGACCGCAGTTCCCAGCAGCGACCAAGACAGCCTGCGCGAGCAATTATCCATGACCCTGGAAGCCGTCATTTGCCAGGAGTTGCTGCCGCGGGCCGATGGACGAGGCTTGGTTTTGGCCTGTGAAATTATGATCGTGACCCCGGCCGTGAGGCAGATGATAAAGGAAAACAAGCTTGAGTCCATCAATGACGCGATTCAATCTGGGACCAACGTCGGCATGATATCGAAAGATTCTTTCGTGAGGAATCTCCTCCAGAAGAACGTGATCACCAAGGAAGTGGCCTTGGGGGCGGTTCGAAACCCCGACATGCTTCGCTGATGCTGGTGCTCGTCTTTCTTGCCCAGGCGTTCGCGGCTTCAGGCCTTGCTTACGACGTTTTCGGGTCCACGGTCGGGCTCAGCGGATTTAAAACCCCGCCGCGATGTCCTCGGGGAACCGAGCCGGTCGCGTCAAAGGGGCTGCAGCCCTATCGATGCATGCGCGTCAACGGCATTCTCAGCGAGGCGGAGGCGGCGGCTTTAAAGCCAGAGCCGGTCCCGCCCCCGCAAATCCCGACAGAGGGCTTGGTCGCTTCGACTCGACGCTTCGAGATCGCGGGAGAAATGAATTTCGAGTACCCGGCACGCTTCCAGTCCCGCGATTCCTGGAATGAAGATGTCCCCACCCTCTTATTTTCTCTTGACGATCCGACTCCCGGCAAACCGGTCAACTTCACGCTGTCGCTGATGGCCCGCTCCCAGGCGGGCTACATGACCGTGGAAGAGTCCGTGGCCAAGGACAAACAGTGGCGCAACGCCAAGGAAATTTCCTCGATCAGGGTGGCCGGAATCAAGGCGCGGGTGACGGAGGTGGCGGGAGAATCCATGATCGTGTATGTCCCGCGCGTTAAAGACGCCTACTATGTTATCGTCTACAGCGCTCCTATGGAAAAGTACAATCTCCATCTCGGCGATTTTCGACGCCTTCTTAAGACCTTTCGGCTCTCCAGGAGAGGGCATTGACCCAGGACGTTTGCGCGCGCGACGAGGGCTTCGTTCGCGTTGTGACCCTCAAACGCCCCCCTGGAAACGTGCTTGGCGCCGCGACGCTGGCCGCCTTGAGCGCGGAAATCGCCGCGGCCGCGGGCGCTGGCGGCGTCCGGGCGCTGGTGCTGACGTCGGGGCTTCCCCGCTACTTTTCAAGCGGCCTCGACGTTCAGGAAATCATGTCCGTCCCCGTGGAGGATCGCGGGACATTGTTCGAGAGCTTGCTTGGCGTCTACCGGTCCCTGCTCGAGTTTCCCAAACCCGTCGTCGGCGGGTTGAACGGCGCGGCGGTTCTTGGGGGCTGGGTCCTCGCCATGGCGTGCGACTGGAGAATTTTAGCGAAAGAGTCGGGAAAAATCTCCCTGTCGGAAATCCGCCTGGGACTCACGCCCACCCCCGCTCTGGTCGCTCGGCTATCGGGACTCTCGAACGATCGACGCCTGGTCAAGGAGATGGTGCTGCGCGGCGCCAGCGTGCGGGCCGAACACGCGCTGATGGCGGGCTTGGTCGATGAGGTTCAGGCCGAGGCGGAGGTCCCGGCGCGAGCCGTGACCTTGGCTAAACGATTGAGCCTCTCCGCGCCGCGCGCCTTCGCCGCGGTCAAACGCAGCCTCAACGCGGCGCATCTTGATGAGGCTCTTTGGCGGGATTCGCTCGAGGAATTTCGCGCGCTGGTCGTCGGCACGGAGGCCGGGGAGGGCTTGGCGGCGCTCGAAAGCAAGCGGCGGCCACGTTGGGAGGGCCCGTGACGTTTACCCCCTCGATGCTGCGCGGCAAGGTCGCCGTCGTCACCGGAGGCGGCAGCGGGCTGGGCAGGGCGGTGGCCGAGGCCCTGGCCCGGCACGGCGCCGACGTGGCCCTGGCCGCGAGGGACGAAGGCAGGCTTTGCGCGGCCGCCGCCGCCATCGCCCAGACGACGGGAGTCCGAGCGTTGGCCTTGGGCACCGATGTCGCCGACTCTCGGGCCGTGGCCGCGCTTTTTAAACGCGTGGAAGACGAGCTGGGGCCGGTGTCGATTTTGATCAATTCCGCGGCCGCCAACTTCGTGCGTCCAAGCGAGATGTTGAGCGCCGTTCGTTTTCGCAAGATCATCGATATCGTCTTGCAAGGAACTTTCAATTGCTCCATCGAAGCGGGACGCAGGATGCTCGCCCGAGGTGAGGGCGTGATCGTCAATCTGTTGGCGTCGTACGCCTGGACCGGGGGCCCCGGATTTTTACCCTCCGCCGCGGCGAAGGCCGGCGTCCAGGCCCTGACCCGCACGCTCGGCGTGGAGTGGGCCAGCCGGGGAGTCCATGTCAACGCGGTGTGTCCGGGCGTCATCGATACCCCGCAGTCGCGCGAACGCTTATGGCCTCAGGAATGGATGCGCGAGCTGCTTTTGGAGGCGTCTCCCACTCGCCGCTTCGGCAGCGAGGCCGACGTCTCGAACGCGGTGCTCTTTCTCTGCGCTCCCGAAACGAAGTTCATCGCCGGTGAGACCCTCGTCGTAGACGCAGGGGCGTCGCTCGGAGCCACGACGTATCTTCGATACGTGGAAAAGGCAGGCGCGGTTCGCAAAGCCCGCGCCGGGAAATAGCGAGGGCCCCGCTTTCGCGGAGCCCTCGGTGTCGGCGACGGCTTGGAATTTATGAGTGGATGGCCTCGGAATGCTTGGCGTTGGCCTCCGTGTAAGCCTGTTTGGCGGCTTTAGCGGCCGCCACCAGCGCGTCCTTCTTGATTAAGGATCCGTCTTTAACCTTGTGCATCAATTCCTCGCCCCGAGTCCGTCGATCCTTGAGCCAGTTGGCGAGCTCCTCCCGGGTCTGGCGGCCGGCGCGAGGCGCGAACAGCACGCCCAAGGCCGCTCCCGCGATCGCTCCCGACACGAACCACAAAATCCCCGTGTACCCACGATTTTCATTCGTCATAATTGACCTCCGTAACAATGGAACCCCCCCCGTCCGGCCTCGAGTGCCGATTGGCGCAGTATACACAGGCTCTCCCGATTACGTCAAGTCTCGTTTGGCGGCGGCAGCCTTGTATTCTTCGATGCGAAGGGTTAATTCTTCCTCAAGACGTTGTTCCTTGACGTCAAGGGCGCGCGCGCGTTCGGCCAAGGCTTCTTCCAGGGACCGCCGGCGCGAGGCATGAGCCTTTTCCAGCTCGTGGCGGCGCTCATCGAGGGCTCTGGTCCGGTCCAATTCCGCTTCTTCCAAGTTGCGAGCGAGCTCGGCTGTCGCGGCCAGGCGCGCTTCCTCGCCGCAACGTGCGCGTTCGACTTCGCGCATACGGTCGCGTTCGGCCAGAGCCGAGCGCAGCGTCATCACTTCTTTATCCATGGCCGCCAGCGATTGCGACAGCTCTCTCCTGTCGGATTCGAGGGCGGACAGGCGCGACTGTAGGTCCTTGACCCGCGCGGCATCGGTGATGCGGGCCCGGTCGCTCTCGGCCTGAGTGCGCGCCACGCGTTCCTGCAGTTCAAGCAAGTCCCTTTGCAGCGCCGCGCGCTCCTCAGCGAGATCCTCGAAAGCCTTTTCCCGGGCCAGGCGCACCGCTTCATCATGAGCGCAACGCAAATTGGACAAGCTTGTCTCATGGGCCGACTGGAGCTCGCTGAGCTCGCGGGCGTGACGGGCGAGCAGCGCGACCTCGCGGCGCTCATGTTCGCCGCGCAGGTTTTTCTCCCGACCGAGCGCCGCCTCCTCGAGCATGCCCCTGGTTTGGGCGGCTTCGGCGGCGAAGGCACGCCTCTGATCTTCACGGGCCGCCTCGTAGCGTTGGGTGAATTCGGCTTCCCGAGCGGCCCAACGCAAATCCATATCTTTTTCCTTGCGCAGATATTCCTCGCGCAATGTCTCCCTGAAGGATTGATGCTGAAGCGCCATCGAGCGGGTGGCGTTTTCTTGTTCGGCGACCTTGAGGTGGAATTCCTCTTCCAACGTGTGACGCCGCTGCTCGAATTGGGCGCTCAAGGCCAGTTTTTCGGCCTCGATGACGGAGCGATGCTCCTCCAACAGTTCGGCTCGGCGAAGCTCGTGCTCGGTTTCCAGGGCCGTGATGCGGGATTGAAAATCATTCTGCCGCGCCTCCTCCCGCCTGCGGGCCTCGTCTTCGAGCTCCCGGGAGCGCTCGGCAAGTTCGCAGAGGCGCTCTTGGATCTTTTTCTCGAGCTCCGCGCTTTTCTGCGCCACGAAATCATCCTGGGCGCGCACGCGCTCGGCGTCCTTGCGCGCCGCCTCTTCTAGAAGGCGCGTTTTCGTTCGTCTGCCTTCAGCCTCGACCTCTTCGATGGAGACCTGCACCAGCCGCAGACGCTCGGCGTGTTCGGCTTCGTGCTGCTTGCCCCGTTCGGCCCACGTCGCCTGCAGGACCCCCCGTTGCTGGTTCAGCTCCATGTCGGCTTTGGCCAACAGACGTTTTTCCCTCTCCGACCAGGCGTCGAGCAGCCGGCGCTCGTCGGCCGCGTAATGAGCTTCGGCCTCCGCGCAGCGCTTCGTGTGCGCTTCGTCGAGCTCTACCTTGCGCCGGGCCAAGAGGGCCTCGACTTCCTGAGCGCGGTCCGCGATCTGTCGAGCGCGTTCCTCGAACTGCTTCTGCACGGCCTCATCGAGCTTGGCGCGGGACTCTTTGGTTTTGTGCCAAAGACCCGTTTCCAACTCCGACCAGCGGGCTTGGAGCTCTGCCTCGCGTTGTTGATACCTCTGCACGAGATCCTGTTCTTTTTGTTGGAAGGACTTGACCAACGCTTCCTCGCGCGTCTTGAGCTTGAGTTCTCCTTCGTGCGCTATCGCGGCCAGGGCCCGCTTATTCTCCTCGAGCTCCCGATCGAGTGAAGCGATTTCGCGATTCTTGTCCTGGAGTTCGGTTTCGCGCGCGCGCGCCGTTTCAGCCAGTTCCCGGTCTCGGGCCGAGCGCAGCTGCTCCATCATTTCGGCGTCGAGCTTCACTTTCGCCAAAATGTCCTGTTTTTCCCGGCGCAGGGCGGCCAGATCGGCGTCGCGCGCGTCGAGTTGATCGCGCAGCTGCGCCCAGGCGTCCTCTCGGCCTTTCTGGCCTTTCGACATGGAGACGAGATCGGCGCGCAGGCGGGCGAGAGTTTCTTCCGTTTGGCGCCGGTCTGCTTCGACGCGCGCGCGCTCCTCTTCGCGCGCCTCGAGCCGGGCTTCTGTTTTCCAACGCTCCATCGTCTGCTCGCGCTGGAGGCGCTCGGCTTCCCAGGCCGCAGCCTGCTCCTGCCATTGGGCCAGGTGCGCTTCCAACTCGCTTAAGCGCGTCTCCAGCATCTTGCGCTTGCCGCTTTCGTCCTGCACCTGCCCCTTCAACAGCCCGTTTTGATCCTGCAAATCCCGGATTGTCGCCAACGCTCCCCGAATCGCCAGGCGGGCCGCGTCCAAACTGTTTATCTCGCGCAGGGCGCGCTCGTCCCACTGTTCCATGCCCATGACCCCGCTAATATAGGGAACGGGTGTTACGGCCGTATTGCCGGGATCGGGCGCGACGGCCGGTCCCGGTGCCGACGCGCTCGACGGAGTTTCCCTGTCGACGGCCCCTGGACGAAGTCCATGGAATGGGTTACAATAACGGAAAGAGCTCGTAATAGGAAAATGGAGGAACGGTGACCACCAAATCTGAGCCGCAGAAAATGGAAGTCGCGATTATCGCCGACGGCCTGGTCAAAGTCAAGGTTCCCCAAGGGAAAGGCTTCTTTAAGATCGCCGTGGAAAAACGCCACGGCGAATCGAACTCGCTCTTCCTCGAAGTCAACGGCGCGCGAAAATTCGAGGTCGGCAATGACTGCAACACCTGCCATTTCTGGTTCAAAATGCTGCAGGTTCCGCATCTGCCCACCAACAAGAAAATAGCGAATCTTCCCAAAACCATTCAGCTGCCTAGGCCGGTCGACGAGTCCTTGGTTCAGGAGCTGGCTCCGCTGTTGGAGTTGATGGAAAAGGGCGAGTACCTTGTTTTCGAAACCTCCGTCAACCTTACCGGTCCCTATGATTCAGACGATGAGGCCTCCTACTTTTTTCAGGACGAATTCATGGAGCTCTGGGATATCGAGGATCCAAAGGAAGAGGGGTTGCTCTCGGGCTGGGAGCATTATGAGGGTCAGCGGCCTCGGGTCTTCCGGCATCCCGAGAGCAACATCATGGAGAAGCAGTTCGATTTCATTATCCCGCTGGTTCCCCGCGCGTCGCTCAAGGAAGAGTACATCAAAATCTACCAACAGATGATTCAGAACGGCGATCGCCCCCGCGTCTTGATGTTGGGCATGTATCAGCGTGCGATCCCCGAGGCCGTCAAGAAGGGATCGATCAAGAATCTGCACTCTTTCATGGCCGGGTTTCTGTTGGACGGCCATCATAAGGTCGCCGCCTACCGTCGCGCGGGCGTCCCGGCGAAGTTTCTGGTCATCCTCGCTCAAAAGGCCAGCAAGTACAACCTCCTTAAGGACGAAGGGCCCTTCTCCAAGGCTCAAGTCCGATTGGAAGAGCGTCTTGCCACGCTTAAACCGACGTAATTTAGAAGCGCAGGGCCTTGACGGCCAGAAGCTGGCGGCTATACTATCGGCGCTTCGCCATTTTTTGGGACTTTAGACCCATATTCAAATAGGTCTATGGGCCCTGAAAGAGCGGGCCTGAAACAGATTATGCTCAAGCTTATGAGGATAAGAGGGCGCCGAACCCGCGCAGATTGCGCGTTCGTCCTGGCGTTTTGGGTCATCGCCGGGGCAGGGCAGCCCGTCGCGGCCACTACCCCCCGCCCGAGCGCCAAAGCCGAGACCGCCGAGGCGGTGCGATTTTCCAACGACATCGCTCGTCTGGAGACGGATGTCCTCGAGCATCTCAAAGGCAAGGCCCTGTCCACGTTCATCGATCTCGAAGCTCGCGCCGGATTCATCCAGGGCCGCATCGCACGGTCTTCTCTTTCCTCCCCCGAGCGCGCGCCGCTCGAAGCTCGCCTGACAAGACTTTTGCGCATCGTCAAGAGCGGCGGCGCCATGTCCAAAGACGGCGTCCGGCTTGCGAAGCCGCTTGTACAAGGCGTGACGAGCGCCGCAGCACTCTCGCTCTCTCGCTCCGACAAGGACCCCCTCTTCGAGGTGGACGCTTTTCTCGCTCAGCTGGAAAAAGCCAACTCTCGTCCGGCCGAGGCCGACAAGATTTTTGACAATCTTCTCCAGCGCTACGCGGGCAAAGAGAACGCCAAGGATGTGGTCGCGAACCTGGCGGAGATTCGAAAGCAATTCGGCCAACGTGAAGAGATCTCTTTTACTGCCCCAGGATCCCCGGGCACCCTCGCGGGCAAAAAAAAGGACGTTCAACTCACGGCGCCTCCGCTCCAGAAAACTCGCTCTAAGGCGACCGCGCCAAAGCCGGCGGCCGGCTTTGCGCAGACGGTGCTGCTTTCGGCCGAGCGCGCCGCCCAGGCCTTGGGGGCCGTCCTTCCCGACGGCGCCGAGAAGGGTTTTGTCTCCGCTCGCGAGGCCAAACTCGCGGAATTAGCGAACGCCGCGCAGAGCGCGGTGGCGCAGACGGGAGGAAACCCCGCCGCTTTCAAAAACCGCGATGAGATCATCGCCTACCTCCTCGAAATGGAGCGAGGCCTCGCCCGCAGCCTCGGGCTCAAGGACACGCTTGAGACATTCGATGAGGTTCCCGCCCGCGTGGAGAAGATCAAGCAGGCCAACCTGGAGTTGGGCGCGTTCATGGCCACTGTGTGGGAGTACCGGGGCTTTCTGCGCGAGAATGTCGCGAGAGGATTTGTCCCGGTCGACACGCGTTTTTCCCCATGGGAGACCGAACCCAACGGCGTGGGTTCGACCGGAGCGCAATTGGTCGCCTTCGAGCGGGAAGGGGCGATATTCACGGGCCTGCGCTACGAGAATCTCGACGGGTCCACCCGCTTTCAAGGCCTGAGCCGCGACGGGAAATCGACTTTGATCGTCACCCAAGAAACTGCCAATAAACGCATCGTCGCCCTCAGCGTGTTCGATGCGGCGGGACAAAAAGCCTCCGAAATCGTCGAACTCTTCGACGGCGCCCGTCTGCTGAGCCGGCAGTCCAATAACACCGCCGACAATAAGATCGTGGTCGTCGAATATTCCCCCAAAGACGGGAAAGCCCTGCGTACCTACACCCAAGACAAGAAGACGGGTTTTGAAAAGCTGGACAATCATGCCGCCCCCGTCAAACGCGCTCCCGGCAAGCTTCCCAGCGAGGGCGCGCGCGGTTTGCGCCGCTCCCAGCATGTCATGCAGTTTTTCGACAAGGACTCGGCGAACCTGGGTTTCGAACTCGCCGTCGCGCCCTTGGCCGAATCTCAAGACCCCGAAAAAAAATTGCGCCTGGCGCGCCGCTTGGCCCATGAGTTGGTCGAGGCGATGGGACAAAACGACGATAACGCCCGTCTGAGCGCCTCCTTGGGGAGCTTCCTGGCCGCCGAGGTTCAGTCGAGCAAGGACCTCGCCTCCGCCCACCCGATTCGATTTATCGTCGATGGCGAGCGCAGCTACATACTCATTTTCGAGCGCGACAACGGCACAAAGCGCGAACTCAGCGGCACGTTCAAAACCGCCACCGAGTTCGGCGACAAAGACAGGGGCTATTCTTTCGCCGTTTTCGGCGCGACCGAGTTCGACGCCAAAGGATTCCCGACGCAAAACAACCCCAAGGTCGAGGCTGAATATCTCAACGACGGCTCTCGACTGGTTTGGCTTCCCTCGGTGACGATCAAATCCAAGCCGAAGCTCAGCCTCGGCATATTGGGCGTCTGGGAGAAACCCTGGTCCAACGAGGTGGAAAACACGACCTACCAGGTGCGCCGGGATGTCCCTCCGGATCCGACACGCGCCCAGTGGAACGACGATGGGGAGGTCTGGACCTCCAAGAAAGACGCCCACACGCGGGAAGTCGAGGGGAGCTCGATGTTGAGCTGGCTGTCGAGCTCGGTTTCGCAGTTTCCCCTGGTCAAGCAAGTTCTCGGCGCCTCGGAGGTCGTCGCCGCCACGGGGATGACCAGCGTAATGTCTCTTGGCTCTAGAGGTCTTCACGCCATGACGGGAGATTCCTGGTATCTTCTTGAAGCGGCCGGCAGCCGATCTCGCAATCCCGTCTATCGCTGGACGGTCGCCGGAGCCGAACCCGACCGCAGCCAAGACCGCGCGGCTTGGGACAAGTGGAATGCGAAGTTGACCGCCGCGATCCTCGCGGAACTCAGCCCGGAGAACCTCGAGCTCCTGCGCGCCGAAGCCCTGGAGCGCCGCCGCAAGTTCCTCCTGGCCTCGGGAAAGACCGAGCGTTTGGAGCCCCTCGCTTTCTCCGAGGCGATGAAGGCCGCGGTCGGCGACGAGGAAGCCTTCGAAGCCTTGAGCGGCCACGGCGAGGGAACGTGCGGAACCCAACTGATCGACGCCGGCCACCCTTGGATGGGGATGCTGTGCACCGGAGGCGAGGCCGTGAGCAAGGGGATGTTGTATCCCATACCGCATATCGTGGGAAGCGCGGGGTATGTGGCCGGCAAAGCCGGCGCCCTCGCGGCCAAAACGGCCAGTCCCGCTTTGGCCGCGGCGTCTCGAGCTGTGGAATTTGGATTGCGCGGCTCTCAATACCTGGTCGTCACCTCCATTCCCGGGGCGTTGGGGTTGTCCGCCCTCGATAACGCCGGAAAAATCTCGGACTACTGGGGAACGAATCTCGCCTTCGCCAAGGCCGGCGAGACGCTGGCCGATGTCGCTTTCGGCGGCATGATGATACGAGGCTTTGCCTCGCAGCGGGCCAAACAGCGTCTTAGCGAACTCAAATCGGCCAACAGGCCCCCCCCAACCAACGTGGCCCAGGCTTCGCCCGCGAACACCGGGCAAACCGGGACGGCCTCCGTGCCGGCCGTAATCGAGAAACCCCGTTTTTCCCCATCTAATGCCAATCCAAGCACGGATCGCATCGTGGCCAGGCTCAATGAGAGCTACTTCGGAAGCCCTCACAGCGCTCCTGTCCCGAAGGCAAACCCCTTGCTTCTGGAGGGCCCAAAATCGTTGCGCGTGCCCGTGCAAAGCCAAGCCCCCTCCGGGGGCGTGACGGCATCCGCGCCGGGCAATTCCCCGGCCTCGGTGCCGGCCGTGATCGACCAACCGTCTCTCGCGCAGCGTTATCGGTCCAACGCGCGCATGAACAGCATCGTCGAACTTCTCAGAAAAAACCTCTTCGAACGCACTTCTAACGCTACCGCCAAGACGGGGACCCCCTTGCTTCTGGAGGGCCCACCAAACTCGAGGGGCGTGTCCGCGCCAAGCGGAGCTCCCTCTCAGGGAGTGACGGCATCCGCCGCTTCGTCCAAACCGGGGACCAAACGAGCCGCTGTGAACCCCAACGCCGAGGGCCTTAGAAAGGCGGAGGCTGGGAAACTGCTCGACGTCCTCAACAAGAGGCTGGCGGATCTCAAGGCCAAGGAGGCGGAAAATAAGACGGCCAGGGCGTTAAGCGATTTGCGCGACCCCATGACTCCTGACGGCAAGCCGATGAGAAATAAAAAAGCCTACCGCGCCGCGCTCCTCGAAGAGAAGGCGACAAAGGCTCAATCCAATCCCGTTGAGTTCGCGAAGGGCAATGCGAAGGGCAAAGGGAAGGTTCCTCCTGGTGAGAAGCTGCGCTCTACAGTCACGGAGAAACGCATCGTTACGCCCACGGAAGCGCCGCCGCAAAAATCAGGCCCCCTGGCCAGGGGTAGAAGCTGGTTGAGCGAGAAGCTGCGGACGTTCGACTCAAAGGCAAAAAAAGGATCGCGCTGGATAGACGAGCGCCCCGCGATGCAAATCGCAAAGGGCATGCCGATTCCCGTGACGCCGGGAATGATGCGCAACATCCCCCCACCTCAAGACGCGCGCACAGGCGGTTTGGGCCTTCCAAAAGACGAGAGCGTCGAGTCCGGCGGTTCTGACCTGGGACTGCCGGCAAACGACGGGACGCCCTCGACACCATCGGCGCCGTCCGATGCTGGTCAGAAAAAGAAGAACAGTGAGTCCGGGGATGAAATGATCCAGGGAGGCGGCTCACCCGAACTTCAGGGCGGAAAAAAAGACGGCTATTGTGGTGGCTGGGGCGGTGGCGGTGGTGGTGGTGGTGGTGGCGGCGGTGGCGAAGGTGGCGGCGGCGCGGGGCAGGGTCCCAAAGCCCCTAAAGCTCCCAATTTCGATGGCGGCGCGGGTGGAGGCGGGGGAGGCGGTGGCGGTGGTGGGGGAGGTGGAGGGGGCGCAGGTGGAGGTGGAGGCGCTCCGAATTTTGACGGAGCCCCCACCCCCCGACCCGGCGGAGCCCCGGATTTTGCACAGTCAGCTCCGGCTGCGGCCTCGCCCGCGAGAGTAACGCCCACCCCTCCTCCAGGCCTGCGCCCGAACTTCACGTTCCCGTCGTTCAACCGGCGATTTCCCCAGGAAGGCGACTCTCCATTCACCGGAGGGCATGATCCGTTTCCTTCCTTCTCCCGCCGCGGTTCGCCGTCTATGGGTCCGCAGTCGGCTTCCTGGACGCCCACGCCCATGAAAGGAGTCGGCGCCGGAGATTCGCCTCCTTTGCCATCATTTGGCGCGCGCAATTCCTCTTTGACTCCTCCGCCCGGTGCGGAGGCGCAAAACCTGCACGACGCGCGCGCCGCGGCGGCGCCGGCGACGGCTCCCTCGAACGCCGCGCCTGCGCCTTCCAACGAAGAGGAGGAGGACTTCAATTACACCTACATGCCTCCCGCCCGGCACCGCTACGAACTTCCCACGGATAACCCAGGTGAGAACAAAAGTTGGCAGTACTGGATGGGGTTGTCCCTTCGCGCCGCGGCGGCCCTTTCGATCTCATTCTTGGCCTACCATTCCGATCTTCCGTATCTCATCGGCCTCACTCGACGGCGACGCGACGGATCGTATGGGGGCTAAGGCTCTAGACTACGGCACATAATGACTGCACGTTGTCCTAGTTGCGAAGCGGAAGTTCCGGACAACATTAAGCAATGCTTGATGTGTGCGTGGGATTTTATCGCAAAAAAACACGCCCTGCCTCCGGATTTCTCCTCGATGTCTTTTCCCGAGGAGACGGTTGCCCCTGAGGAGACGTTTGCCCCTATTGATCCGGAGTTCTCCCCAGGGCAGAAGACCGTCTCCCAATCTCTCCCTCCCCCGGATTTCAACCCAAACCCGCCCCCGCTTCCCGCGCCCATAGCCGAGATCGATGAGGCGGCGTTCGTGCCGGCCCATCCCGAGCGTCAACAGATCATTCGCCTCATGGTCGTCGTAGCCATAGGGGTCTTTCTAGCCGTGCTGACCGCCAATCTTCTCATGGTGCGCGAACCCGAGCCTGTCGATTCGACTGAGACCCAGGCGACCGCAATCGCCCCCGATTCGCCTCCCCTCACACAGCGCGCCGAGAGCCCTGCGTCTTCTGAGCCGGCCTCCAACGAGCTCAAGGACGTCGCGCCGCCGGTTCTAGCCGAAGCCCCCGCGCCGACGAGCGTCGAGCCGCCTCTCAAGATAACGACGCCTCCCGCAACCCGCGAACGGCCGTGGATTTTTGAAGGCACGGCTTACGACCTCTTGACGACAAAGGGCGTCTATGGCGTCAAGCTCATGTTCATCGACGATCTGGGAAATAATAAAGCTCGGATCGAGACCGACGATCAGGGAGGCTTCCGGGTGTCATTGCCCGCGATCGCTTCCGGGGGCTACACGCTTCGTCTCGAGCATGATGACTACTCATCGAAATACGTAGATGATTTGGACGCGACGGGCGGCTTACGATCGGCCGATCTGAAACAACGGGAATTGCTTATGAAAGTCGGGGCCGCTCCGCGCCAATGGGTCGGATCTCAGGATCACGGCACTCGCCATGACCTCGGATTGATCCGCCGATCGAACGGAAGCCGCTGAGCGTTCCGGCCGTCGGTTTCGTCCAGGGCAATCGGGGCCGGCGCGCAAGCCGCGCGAAGAAAATCCAGCGCGACGTAGAGGCGATCTCCCGGGCATTGAGTCGTTCGATAGTCTCGATGGCCTCTCAGAAGGGCGGGAGAGATTCCAAACCGGGCTATTAAAAACCGACCGACCTTGGTCAAGGATTCAATCTGCGCCTGAGTCGGGAAGTCGTTGCGGACCCCCTGATAATCTCCCAGCATCACGATGCCCACGTTCCCCGAATTGTTGGAGAATGTGTGCGCGCCCAGCGACCCCAACGGGCGTCCTTCAAGGATGTTCCCCATGGGATCAACGACGTAGTGGTAGCCGATATCGTTCCAGCCGCGCCCATTTTGATGCAAGTCCTGGATAAAGCGAACCTCGGCCAAGGTTTCGGGAAGGCTCGACGTCACGCGGCCGGCGCTGTGGTGAAGGGTGATCCGCCATGGAAGGAGATCGGGGGTGTAAGGCTCTTTGGGCGGCGCGGCGTTCCAGTCTTGGCGCGAGGACATCGCCGGCGCCGGGGCCTGGGGGTCCAACGGACCGCGAGGGACATCGATCGGGGGTGTCGGCTCAGGCTCTTTGGTCAAAGAGGCGTCTTTGAACACCTCGACCCGGTACAAGACGACGTCATGGTCGACACCCGCGCCGGTGCCGACGGCGCGCAGCAAGACCCGATCCCGACTACTCGGCATTCTTGTTTTGGCCCAAAACCGTCCGTTGGTAAAGCGCTTGAGGGCCAGTTTCTGCCAGCGCGACGGGGCGGCGGCAATCGAGGCGTAAAATTGGATGCTTGGCTCAGGAAGCAAGCCCTCAATGAGAATCGTGTCCCAGTCTTCGTTGATCGGGTCGCTGAGCCCGCTTTCGTAGACGGGCTTGGAGGACGCTTCTCCTGCCAAAACCCTGAAGCTTGTCTGGGAACGGGAACCGTAAGTCACCGTGATTCCGACGTCATGCCCGTGGAGAGCGCTCGCCGCCAAGAACACAAGCGCCCCCGCGGCTATAGGCGCTCTACGCGCCACAGGCGGCCTCGACGTCGTCGATTTCCTTCGGTACGCGCGTCAGGTTCTCGGCGGGCCCGTCGCGGATGACGATGTCGTCCTCGATTCGAATTCCGCCAAAATCCAGAAAAGAATCCGCTTTAGCGAAATTAACGGAGGCCCTATGCTTGCGCCGCAAGGCGGGATCTTGAAGCAGCGCGGGGATAAAGTATATGCCCGGCTCCATCGTGATCACGAAACCGGGCTCGAGCTTCGCGATGAAACGCAGCGGGATTTTGGTGGGGTTGGGCAGGACGCGTTTTTTGCCTCCGGTGACGTCGTGAACGTCAAGCCCGAGCATGTGCGTCAAGCCGTGAGGATAAAATAGACGGACCGCTCCCCCTTCCACAAGGCCGTCCGTGTCCCCGTGCAGCAAACCCAGGGATTTGAGGCCCTCGGCGATGACTCGCATGGACACCACGTGCAGATCGGCGGAGATAATTCCAGGCCGGGCACGCTCGATGCAGATTTTCTGGGTCTGCAAAACGATTTCGTAAATATCGCGCTGTCGCCGGGTAAAACGACCGTTGATCGGGAACGTGCGCGTGATGTCGGCGGCATAGCCGGACAATTCGGCGCCCGCATCGATGAGAATGAGCTCGCCGGAGCGAAGCGGGGCGCTGTTTTTCCGGTAATGAAGCACCGCGCTGTTGGCGCCGGCGGCGACGATGGACGGATAGGCGAGATGCCTGAGCCCGGCCTTAAGGCAAGCGGCGTCGAAAACGGCCTGGATCTCGTACTCCCGCAGCCCCGGCCGAGCCGCCTTCATGACGGCGCGATGAGCCTGGCCGCTGACGACATTGGCCTTGCGCATCAGCGAGAGCTCGCCTTCGCCTTTGAGCGCGCGCATCTCATCGAGGGCGTCGCGCAGCGCGGCCGCGGGCACGACGCGGCGGCCGCGTCTGAACCTCTTGAACTCATCGGCGTACATCACGCGATCGACGCCGTACAAGCTTTTGGCCTGCGCGGGGTCTGGGACGTGGCCTTCCCAGACTTTGTGATGGGCATCGATGCGGGGCACGAACAGCACCTCGCGAGATCCATCGAGGATCAAATGGCAGCCGGGTTCCTCGACGCCCGTGAGATAAAGGAAATCCGAATTTTGACGGAACGGATATTCAACGTCGAAGTTGCGCGGCACCGGTTTGCCGCCTTGTAAATGGACCAGCCCCCGGCCGGACAGCCTTCGTGCAAGATTTCGGCGCAGCGCGCGGTAATGAGTCATGAGGTGATTATACATCGTCGCGAGCGATTTGCGCTGGCGGGCGCGGACATGCTAGAATAACGACGAAAGCCGCCGCCCCTCATCATGTACGGCATCTCGGGCGGCTTTCATCAGTTTGTCGCTCACGGGAACGTGACCGGGGGCGCGCGCCGCAAGGCGCGCGCCTCGCGGCTTTCCGGGCGGAAAAAAGAACAGGATGACTATGCCCTCGCCGAGAAGAAACGACGTACGCAATATCGCGATCATCGCCCACGTCGACCACGGCAAAACGACGCTTGTCGACGCCTTGCTCAAGTCGACGGGGGCCTTCCATGTCAAGCCCGACCAAGCCCAGGAGCAGGTGCTTGACTCCAATGACCTCGAACGCGAACGCGGCATTACCATCCTCGCCAAAAACACTTCCATTCGATACGGCGACACGACGATCAATATCGTCGATACGCCGGGACATGCCGACTTCGGCTCCGAGGTGGAACGCATTCTCAAAATGGTCGACGGCGCGCTTCTCATCGTCGACGCGGTTGAGGGTCCCATGCCCCAGACGCGATTCGTCCTGCGCAAGGCGCTTGCGCTGGGGTTGCATCCGATCGTGGTCATCAATAAAATGGACCGCCCTCATATCCGTCCCCAGGAGGCCCTCAACAAGGTTTTCGACCTGTTCATCGACTTGGGCGCGACCGACCCCCAGATGGATTTCGCCGTCGTCTACGCCGCGGGCAAGGCCGGCTGGTCGAGCTATGAAGCCGACCAGGTCGGCGTCGGCATGACCCCGCTGCTCGAGACCATCTTGAAATCGGTGCCCGGCCCGATGGTCGATCCGGACAAACCCCTTCAGATGCTGGTGACGATGCTCGATTACAGCAACTACCTTGGGAAAATCGGCATAGGGCGCATTCAAAACGGGACTTTGGGCAAGAATGAAACCGCGGCCTTGATCAAAGCCGAAGACGGCAAGGTCATTCCCGGAAAAATCACGATGCTGCAGATGTATTCGGGGCTTCAACGCAAGGACGTCGATAAAGTCCAAGCCGGGGACATCGTCGCGTTGGCGGGCCTTGAAACGATCAACGTGGGCGACACGGTGTCGTCGGTCGGCAATCCCATCCCGCTGCCTCCCCTCGAGATCGACGAGCCGACGCTCTCCATGGAGTTCATGATCAACAACAGCCCTTTCTCCGGGCGCGAAGGCAAGCTCGTGACCTCCCGTCATCTTCGGGAACGCCTGCTCAAGGAGCAGCAAATCAACGTCGGTCTTAAAATCGAGCAGCTGGCCGGCGAGGGCCACTTCAAGGTTTCAGGACGCGGGGAACTGCACCTCTCGGTCCTCATCGAGACGATGCGCCGGGAGGGCTTCGAGCTGGCGGTCTCCCGCCCCCAAGTGATCTTCCGCGAGGTGGACGGGGTCGTCTGCGAACCCATGGAACACCTCGTCATCGACGCGCCGGCCGACTACCAAGGATCCATCATAGAAACCCTGGGCCGCCGATTGGGTCAACTCCAGAATATGGCTCCGGAGGGCCACTCCCGAGTCCGGTTGGAATACGTGATCTCCTCCCGAGGGTTGATGGGGTTCAAGAGCGAGCTGATGGCGATGACCAAGGGAACGGGCATGATGCATCACAGCTTCAACGGTTACGGCCCCAAGGGCAACGAGCCCCCGCCGCGATCCAACGGCGTGCTCGTGGCCATGTCCCAGGGCGCGACGACGGGCTACGCGGTATCCGGACTGCAGGAACGCTCCGCCTTCTTCTTGGCTCCCGGTGTCGAGGTCTATGAAGGAATGATCGTGGGAACCAACTCCCGCGCCTCGGATATGGTCGTCAACCCTTGCAAAACCAAAGCGCTGACCAACATGCGTTCCAAGGCCACCGATGAGGCCATTCAATTGGAACCCCCTAAGATTCTGAGCTTGGAACAGGCCCTGGAATTTATCGACGACGATGAGCTGTTGGAAGTCACACCGAACAGCATCCGACTGCGCAAGAAAATCCTGAACGCGTCGCTACGCAAACGTTCCGAGGAAAAGGCGGTTTAGTAAATCCAAGTCGGAGTGATTTGGGAACTCTTGCGAGGCCCTCGACGGGGGCTGTCGGAGGGCTTCAAGGACTCGGGACGAGGATCCTGCAATTGCGGCGATTCCTCGTTCTCAGAAACCGGCTCGATGGAAGAGGAGCGCGTGCGCTCTCGTTGGGCTTGAGGCACGGAGCCGAAACGATAGGTTAAGGTCATGCGGTGGGTGTTGCTGAGCGCGGACGCAAGACCCCAGGCGTAATCGAAGAAGACGCGTCCCTTCCAGCGCAGGCCCATTCCCATCGTGAGTCCGGCGTCGTCGCGGTGAATCTGATAACCGATGCGCGCGCCGTAGGTCTTGAGCCAGAAGTACTCCACGCCCGTATTCGCGTGCCATTGGCGCTCGTTGATGACGTAGTCGCCATCGAGGGCGATCAGGACGTTATGCAAGGAGGGGACCCCCCCATGCCAGGCGACCCCTCCCCGCAAGGTCGTCGGCAAATGCTCTTTCTCTTGCGCGTAGCGAAACGGCTGGCCGACATTGAGCGCCGCCGCGCCAAAACTCCAGGCAACATCGGCGGAGTAGAGGAGGTATCCCGCATCCAGGGCGAAAGCGTTAGCCGAATACGTGAGGATCGTCGAGCGCACGTATTTCGGGGTCAGCCCGATGAAATGGTCCAAAGAATAGGTCTTGCCCTCAATGTCGACCGGCGTGATGGCCACCCGTTCCGCGTAGGCGAGCGACACGACGAGGTCGGAACCGGCGCTGACGCGCTGCGACGACCCAAGCGAGCCGTCGGGGTTGAGGCGGTTCACCTCGATGCTGCCGCTTTGGGCATAGAGCAAGTTGGTCGCCGCGCTGCTGCGTCCGTTGCCGGAAATCCCGGTCCAAGCCATCGGACCCACGTAAGAGATGCTTTGCAGCGACGTGTCTCCGGCTCCCGAGATGAAGCTGCTGGCCACTTCGTTGAGGCTCAAACGAGCCAATCCCGCCGGGTTGTAAAAAAGGGCCGAAGAATCGTTGGCCACCGCGCTAAAGGCGTTTCCCATCCCCGCGCCGCGAGCGGCCAAAGGAACTTGCAGGATGGGAACGGCCGTGGTTCCAGGGCTTTCGCAGCGGCTCGACTCGCCGAGGGTCGCGAAGATCATGACGGCGCAAAAAGTCCGTTTCATTTGACGATGGCGACCTTTTGGGTTTTATGAATCCCGGGGCCGTCGATCCTGACAAGATAGATCCCGCTGGCGACGACGGCTCCCACGGAGTTGCGGCCGTCCCAATTGAGAGTCCCCTTGCCCGCGGGCTTTTCGTCGTCGAGCAGCGTGGCGATGTATCCCCCCGTCACGGTGTAAAGCTTGATGACCACGTGTCCCGAACTCGCGATCGAGTACTTGATGGTCGCCTTTTCCCCGGCGAGCGGGTTGAACACGTTGTTATACGCCTTGAGTTCCGCACTCGATCCGCTCAGATTCAAGGGGTTGGACAGGCCCAGCGAGGATGTGCTGCCGTGCACGTTGTAGCCGAAAACCTCCAAGTGCACCGTCCCCGCGGCCGGAAAGCGAGAGGCGAATCCCGGAACCAGACGGACCGAGCCCGTGATCCTGCCCAACTGCGAGGCCGAAGAGATCAATGTCAGGTAGCTCCCCGCCGTGCTGGGACTGGAGGCCTGCGTGTTGGGGAGGACGCCGAAGGCGTGATCGCGCAATTGCGCAGATGAAAATCGCCAATCCTGGATTTGCATGAACGACGTGACGTTTACGGAAAACGAAATGACGTCCTGATCATAGGAGGCGGTGATGATCGAGCCGGAGAGCGCGCCGTTGGGAGAAAATCCGAAGGAAAGCGCGTAGGGCACCAAGGACTGCACCCCGCTGGCCGAGCCCCCCACGGTGTCGCCGCCGGCCACTTGGACGTAGAACTGCCCCCCGACGGAGTTGTTGTAAAAGAGTTCGATGTGAGCGGCCGTCGTGGTGCAATCGTTGGTCTCGCACAGCCCATCGGTCGTGTTGATGCCATTGTAGGCCGGTGCGGCGGACGCCACGAGACGATGCATGCGATCGAAGAGCTTCAATTGATAGGCCTTGAAGTAGCCGCCGGCAGACGGGAGGTTCAGCGTTACCCTGATGACTCCGGGACCGGCCGCGAAGGACCAGAAATCAGTGTCTCCAGAGGGGCTGATGGTGGCTGAAACGGCCGACATCGTGCTGGCATCGGTGGCAGTCTCAAAGCCGTCGTTGCGTTCCCAACCGTCTGCGTTGGCCAGAATCAAGCCGTGGGTGGTCGTAAACGCCGTTATGATGTCGCTCTGGGCCGTGCCCGCCCCCCCGCACGCCGAAACGCGTCCATCTCCGTCGACGCGGCGCAGGGCCTCGTAAAATTCACTGAAGCTTTCCGGGAAAAAAAGCAGCGACTGGAACACCAATCCATCGGCGCAGGAACGCCCCGCCGAAGCGCCAAGAGCCGCGATACGAGCGCGCCGAATATCCCAGAGCGCCTGCGAGAAGAAAATGCTGTCGTCATGGATTTCACCCGACCACGTCGTATTGCTCAGGACCCGGCACGTCTGTCCCGCTTTTTGGCAATCGAGCTCCCTCAAGGGTCCCCCGCCTCCCAGAGACGCCATCACGTAGGCGCCGATGGCGGAATTATTCAGGGAGCTGGCCGCGAAATAATCCGCGATTCCCTCCGAGATGGCTCCGGCTTGGCCGAAATTTTGTATCGACCAGATCTTTTCAAGCAGGTAATGAACGTACTCGTGACGAGTCACCGTCGCGTCGTCTGTGAACACGTCGCGGGGAACGGCCGCGCTCACGTCTCCGAACATAAGGTTGTCCTGGTCGGGATTGTAGAACGCGTTGACCATGTTCGGGCCCACGTGAGCCATCGCCAGCAAAGGACCGCTCACCGCGGCGGCGCTGGAGCGATTGACTCCCCCGAAAAAATAGTCGTGCATGAGGTTGAGGTGGTAAAACAAGTTGAGTTCCCCGCGCAGGGCCAAAGCCGTGTCGCTGAGAGTCCACACGTGGTTTTCACTGCCCGGCGTGCCTGCCACCGAGGGGCTTGTGACGGTGAGGTAGCTCGACAGCGCGATATCGAAGCCGGGATTCTGGCCGCTCTCGTTGCTGCGCAGCGAGACGTGCATGACCTTGCCCGCGACGGCGCCGGCGTTGAACGCGCCGCGCGCGCCCACGTAGCTGGCGACGGGATCGCCGTTGCCGTCGGTGATGGTCACCTGGTCATCGTCGGCGATGTCGCCTCCCGACACGTCCGAGGCGTCTCCCCCCGTGAAAACCCCCACGTCGAAGGCGCTGAAGATGGGAAGAAATTTGACGGCCGTAGGCACTGATGACTCCAGGGTGATGGTCGAGACCTGGACCGACGAGTTGGGATAGGGATGCGGGGAGGAAACGGGAGTGGCGATGGTCTGCCAAACGCCGCTTCCGTTATCGTAATGCGCGCTCGGTCCGCGAAAGTTCGCGACGTTGACGAATTTCCCTTGCAGTCCCATCGTGACTTTCCCGTTCGACGCCGAGGCGTACGTGCCGTCGCCTCCGCTCAAGGCGCGCACGCTGGCGTCGCCAATGTAGATCCATTGGTTGGCGAATGGGCGGGTCACCAACGGCCCGGTGGGATCCAAATCGTAGACTTGCCCGGTCACCGTTCCATTGGTCGCAAAGCGCAGGGCGTTGTAGCGAAACAAGATGCGCCCGTCGAGAGCGTCGATATAATAGCGCCAGGCCGCTTGGGCCCCACGGACTTTCAACTTCCAGGCCAGGCGCGCTCGGCCCGCGATCTGCGCGGGCAAAATGACGAGTTCGGCAGGCCCCTGCGACTGGCCGCGGGCGTCGGTTTCGGCCACGCCCTTGGCGGTTTGGGCAGAGATCGCTGGAACCGTCGGAAGGGTCGCGGCGGCTTCATAGTTGGAGTTAAAACCGATGACCGATCCGTCGTCGTCTAAGTGAACCTTGACGCGGGAAAACTCCACGGGCAGGCCGCGGTACGTTTGGCGGTAGAGCACGTGCCGACGACCCTCGCCTTGAATTTCCTTTTCAACGTGAAGCGCGGCCGGGTCCACCCGCAGCAGCGCGCGCTGCTCTTCCAAAAAGCGCCGGGAGACGGCGGCTGCGGGGCCGGCCCGAGGAGGCGTTTTCCCCTCGGTGAGCGCGGCCGGAGCGCCGGTCCGCGGATCGAAACGGATGCTCCATCGGCCTCCCGCCGCGGCGTTGAAGCGAGCGAACTCCTGCCTGACGGGTTGATCCGGCCCGCGGCGCACTGGAGATGCCAAGGAGTCAAGGCCGAAGCGCTTGGCGTCGGCGCGCTCCTGGCCGGAAGGACGCACGGCCCAAGCCGGCAGGGCCAGCGTCGCGATGATCGCGATCAGCCTCGCGAACATGTTCACTTGTCAGCCTCGATGCGGCGCAAGCGGGAGATGACGGCGGCGGCGGCCTCGGCGCGAATCTTCCCGGTCGGGTCTGCATGCATGACTTTCGCCAACAGCTGAAGAGCCTGAGGTTTTTTCGTGGCCGACAAAGAGCGAACGGCCAACGATTTCAATTCCGGATCGTCCTGTCCCAGCGTCAAATCCAAAAGCGAGAAGTCGATGTCTTCTCCCCGTTCGGCCAAGCCGCTCATCGCGGTCAGCGCCAACTCGGGCGCCGGCGCGCCGTCCATCAAGCCTTTGAGCGCGACGGTCGAGGCCAGCTCGCGGCGTTGGGCCAAAGCCCTAACGGCCGCCGACCTCAAACGCGGATTCTTGTCGTGAAGCGCCGACGTCAATGTTTGAACGACGTTCGCCTCGGGAAATCCCCCCAAGGCCGCGCAGGCCTCGACCCGCACCGACGCCGAGGGATCGTTCGCGATGAGTTTCTCCAACTCCGAGCGTCCCTCGCGTCCGATCATCCCCAAAGATCGCGCCGCCGAGACGCGCACGCCCTCATCCTTGTCCTTGAGCGCTAACACGAAGGGCGCGGCGGCGTTTTTATCGCCTAAGCGAGCCAAGGCGACCATGGCCGCGTCGCGGACCTCCCCGGCGGGATCAGCCTTGGCCGCGGTCAGAGTCGCGCGAGCCGCCTCCCCGGCGATGGCGCCAAGCGCGCGGGTCGCGCGGGCGCGGGCCGCGTCGCGTGCCATTCCCAATAAGGCCTGGGCCGGGGTGGAGGGAGAAGACGTCTTCTCCGGCGCCTTGGTTTCATCGATGAGGGCCAGAAGCCCCTGGATATCTCCCAATCGGTAAAGGCTTGAGGCCGCGGCGACGCGCACGTCGCTGTTGGCGTCGGTCAAAGCCCTCTTAAGAAGCGGCATCGCGGCGCGGTTGCCGAGCTCGCCCCATGAGGACGCCACCGCGGCTCGGACTTCGGCGTCGGCGTCGCCCGCCAAGCCCGAGAGAACCGCCAAAGCCTCGCGGCCGAGTTGGGCGCGAATGGCGGCCGTTGATTTGACCACCGGCGCCGCCCAGGAAGGCGGACACGCGGTTAACGCCACGACGACGGCGGGCAGGAACATTCCTTCGATGTTATCAGGAAAGCATTACGGGAATATTGCGTAAACGACGCCGTTTATTGAGGAGAAAATTGGTGGGCCCGCCAGGAATCGAACCCGGATCACTTGGTTCGAAGCCAAGTACTCTATCCGTTGAGCTACAGGCCCACTACGCTTATTCTACAACACTAAATTGGGGTTGGGGAATGACCACCGGATTGGCTTGGTGCTTACTGACGCTTAGGCCAGACAAGAATACCTTCCATTCCCCGCCAGCGGAAGGCCAAGTCGGGATGGCCCTACGCCGCGCCAGGCTTCTATCCTAGCCTCAAAAAGTGGGGCACCTTCTAGGTGCCGTTCGCGTCATCAGAACCTGAAATTAAGCCCAGTGGTCAGCATCGAACCCCGGGGAGAAAAGTCCTTGCCAAAGAGCATGTGCGGCGTGGAGATATGGAATATCTGCGTCCATAGGTAGCGGTACGCGAAGTCCGCGGACAGCCGCGGCGAGAGCATGATCTCCAAGCCGCCGCCCGTATGACCACCGAAATTCCGGTGAGGGTTTTGGTACGGTCCATCCGGACGCGCCGGATACCAGCCGACGCCGAGGAGCAGAAAGGGCTTCAGCTTCCGGTCCGTGTCATCCGAGGTGAAATAGCCCAGTAAGGTCACTTGGGTGTTCCTCACGCGCACGGTCGTGCCTTGCCGCGCGTAGCGCAGGAAGTCCAGAGACGCCTCAACGGAGGTCTCCGACGCGATCGGAAGGCGCGCCTGGATGCCCGGCGTCCACATCTTCTCGTCCGCGTCCACGGGCCGGTACTGCGTCATCCTCGGCCCGAATGAAAAGCCCTCCATCGCCTTCACGAAGCGCTGTCGCCGGTTCGTCTGCAACTGCGCCTGCGCCGGCCCGGCGAGCAGAAAGCAAAGGACGACGAGCCGGACGCGGGTCATGCGTGCATTATCGCAAATGTAGAGGTTCAGCCAATCTTGGATACATTCTTGCTGACACTTAGGTCTGGCAAGCATACCCCCCTTCCCCGCCAACGCAAGGCCACCGGAGGTGGTGCCCATTTTGGTGCCCACTGGCCAGGATAAAGCGCAGAAGAGGGACATCCTGGGTCAATGTGAGGGGCCACGGAGAAAAGCGAGCCAATTTTACCTACTTCGAAATTAAAAGGACGCGCATGTTTTTGCATGCGCGTCCTTTTAAGGCCCGTCAAATAATCTGCCCTTCTTCTATTTTTTTCCGCTTCCCTTCTTATGGTCGCTGCCGTGTTCATGGTCATGACCACTGCCTTTACCTTCTTTTTTAAGCAGGCACATTTTGCACATTTTCCCATCCTTGCACATTGGGCATTTTCCTTCCATGCCCTCTTTATTTTGCTTCATTGCCTCCCATTTGCCCATTTGTTCTTTGTTGAGAACATCTTTGAGCTTGGTTTGAAATTCTTCATGAAGAGCATCCATCGCTTTATGCTTTTCATCCATGATCTGTTGCTTCTTCGCCATTTTATCGGTGATAATCGCGTGCACTTTCACTTTTTGTTCATCCGACAAGCTTAATTCGTGAGCTAATTTATCCGTCTTTTCCTGAATCATATCGCCCTTATCCGCCTTGGGCGCGTCCCCCACACCGCACTTGCCGCAATGAGCTTGCGCATTTCCTGCAATTAAAAGCATCCCTGCAAAAAACAGCGTAATCATTCCTTTCATCTTCTTCTCCTTCGTTTAACGGTTAATCCTGTTCATTCAATTTCCAAACAGGTATTATACAAAGAGCATTCTATCAATTATCATCATCGAGCTAAACACGTTCATCAATCAAAGCGATCAGGTGTAGCAATTCGGCCAACTGCAACTGACACCGGTGGCTCGGAGGTCCGCGGTCTGCTAGAATTGCGAAGACGCACCCAGGAGGCCCCATGCGCACGATCGCTATTCTCGCCGCCCTGATTTTCGCCGCGCCCGCCCTCGCCGCCGATGAGACGTTCGGCGCCCCCCTCACCGTCGTCGAGGCGACCCCCCTCGCGCAGGCGCTGGCCAAGCCCGAGGCCTTCGCCGGCAAGGAGGTGCTCGTGGAGGCGGTCGTGACCAAG
>ERZ1292633.1261-Hain-H41-02um-R1-1261-length-27698-cov-8_pt1 | contig 27698 bp, 28 predicted proteins | sample MGYA00564406_ERZ1292633 | MGnify/ENA primary metagenome ERZ1292633 (study PRJEB36523, sample SAMEA6512639) | groundwater metagenome | collected 2019-01-08 | study: AquaDiva: Metagenomics assemblies of 32 groundwater samples | reverse complement strand
ACATCAATCTCGTTTACCTGATTCCATTATTATTGTAATTTTTAGAGATGCCCTTTACCGATGCCGTATTGGTGGCTCTGGCCGGAATTCACGGCATCGACAAGATCGTGACGGTCGATGTGAGGGATTTCTCAGCCTACCGCTTACCTGACGGAAAAGTGATCGAGCGGCTTTGGCTCTGAATGGAACTGGTAGCCCTTCAAGCGAAGCGATAAGAAGCGATAGGAAAGCGATAGGAAAATCAATCCGCTGGGCACCCCTAAATTGGCGGGCCGATGTATGCGGAATAAGCCTGTTTTGGCTCCCAGAGTGCGCACAAGGTAGTTATGTTCATTCCAGGCTCCTCCTTTACCGCAAATGGCCGGAATTTCGAACGAGATTATTGATTAAATGGTGTTGCCGCAGTGATTTTTACAGTAAACTAAGCACCATTAGTTCACAAAGAGGCCGCCATGATTACCGTCAACATTCACCAGGCAAAGACTCAACTCTCCCGTCTGGTCGAACAGGCGGCGCAGGGCGAAGCGTTCATTATCGCCAAGGCAGGCAAACCGATGGTCAAAGTGATTCCGCTGGGCCGTACAGAAACGGGTACGGCCTGCCGTCTCGGCTTCATGGCGGGCGAAATTACCGTGCCGGATGATTTCGATCAGATGGGCAGCGATGAGATTGCCGGCATATTTGCAGGATACGCCCCTTGAATCTGCTACTCGACACCCACTTACTGCTGTGGGCGGCCAGTGCACCGGAACGGCTTTCGGCCAAGGCGCGCAGCCTGTTGCTGGCAGCGGATAATCAACCCATGTTCAGTTCCGCCAGCCTGTGGGAAATCAGCATCAAACGCAGTCTCGGGCGTGCCGATTTCAACGTTGACCCGCGCCGCCTGTGGCGCATGCTGCTGGTCAACGGCTATCGGGAATTACCCATCACCTGCGAACACACCATTGCCGTGAATGATTTGCTGCCCCTGCACAAAGACCCGTTCGACCGCATCCTCGTGGCGCAAGCGCGCGTGGAAGGCTTGCTGCTGCTGACGGTGGACAAAGCGGTCGCCAAATATGGCGAAGGGGTGCGGAAGGTATGAAGCGATAAAGCGATAGGAAAATCAAGCCGCCCAGGCGCGGAATGCGCCCGAGGAAAATACGCGCAAAATACGCGCATGTTTGCCCAGTGGCGCGCCCGTCATGGGCTTTCCCTGGCGGGCGCGGCCAAGGCTCTCGGAATGACGTCGCGCAGCATGAGCGCCTATGGCTCTGGTAGCCGTCCTGTGCCGCGTTATATCGCCCTGGCCTGCCAAAGGATGGGAGGCAGGACGTGCAGGAGACTGAATCATGAGCGTGCTGGAAGCGCGAGTTGGGGAAGCGGTCAAGACGAGTCTTGCGCGGTTTGGACAGACGCTGTCAACGGCAAAGGCCGGCAAGAAGGTGAAACCGTATTTCGGCATCGACTTTCGCACGATGGCGCAATTTGGCGAGGTGTTCACCCCGAAGCGCTGGGAGCTGGTGGAGTTCCTGAAAGCCTCCGGGCCGCTGACGATCTACGCCCTTGCCAAGCGCCTCGGGCGCCACTACCGCAACGTGCACAAGGACGTAACCGCCATGATCGAATGGACGGTGATCGAGAAGGACGAGGCCGGGCGGGTGTTCGTGCCATGGGATGAAATCGACGTACGCTGGCCGCTGCTCAAGCACGCCGCTTGAGTGAACAGTCTTCCGCTGCAATGACCGTCAGGCCGAGCGTGGCCGGGGCATGATCGAGCAACGGGTCAAGATTCGGGCCGAAGTCATAGAACGCGGCGTCTTCATCGATGATGCGGACTTGCGGATCCGAGTGATTATGTAGTGTCCGCTCGGGAGAGAACGAAGGAGGAAGTCGCCATGAAAAACCCGAACTTCGAGCGCCGTTTGCGCGCGATGCGCGCCTACCACGCGAACAAGCGCGGCAGCCAGTTCGATGGCGGGGTGCGCGTCTTTCATCGTTACGACGAGTTCGCCGCCGACGATCTGTCGTGGTGGGACGACTGCCAGATCATCGTCAATCGTCGGCGCGTGATGATCTGGTGGGTGCATCCGCGCTTCAAGTACCGCAACGCGATCGAGGATGCAGCCTGGGCGGCGGCGGGCGAGCCACCGGAGCGCGGCGACTGGCTGGCGGAAATGCGCAGCCGGCCCGTGCGGAAAAAGGTCGGCAAGTCCCGCACACGCATCGTCGCCTATGAGCACGGCGGACCGAACGCCGAGTACCAGGCTTACTACGCCAGGCTGCGGGCGGAAGAGGATCGCATCGCCGCCACGGGGATCGACCTGATTATGCGGCCGTCGCTATCGAGGCGCACGCTCGACTGGTGCACCGGACTGGAGCTGTGCATTCCCGTCGAAGTGCGCAATGTCGCAGAACTGAAGGCGCTGGCGGATATCGGCCGCCGCTTGCTGAAAGGCGAGGTTACGCTCGACCGACTCTTTGTGGATTACGCCTACGGCCGCGACGAGTGGCTTGCCGAACAGGCGCGGCGCGAGGGGAAGGGGAAGTTTTCCGAGCAGTTGCTATCGATGCCGCTGGCGGCGAATCTGGCGGGATGAGTCACAGCCGGCGGGTTGAAGGATACTATGGCCGTTCGTCCCTGGGTTTTTGACGCTCGAAGTCGCGTTCGAGTTGATCCACCAGCGCAGTCAGCAAGCAGCGCACGCCTTGCAACTATGCAACCGTTCGGTTATCTTGCAACGCTACACACTTCATCAGGCTTGCGGGGCCAGCCCCGGCCGAAGTACACCATTTTTCGACAAGGAGCTCGACATGACAGCAATCGGAACACGCTTTAGAACACTGGCCATGGTGCTGGGCACGGCAGCCGTGCTCGCCGCGCCGCTCGCGCAGGCGCAGGGCGAGCCCAAGGTGCTGCGCGTAGTGCCGCATTCGAACCTCGCCATTCTCGATCCGATCTGGACCACGCAGTACATGGCGCGCAATCACGGCTACATGATCTACGACACCTTGTTCGGCACCGACGAGAAATCGAAAATCCAGCCGCAGATGGTGGAGAGCTGGACGGTCAGCCCCGACAACCGCCTCTACACTTTCACCCTGCGCGCCGGGCTGGAATTCCATGACGGCAAGCCGGTCACCGGCGAGGACGTGATCGCTTCGCTCGCGCGCTGGGGCAAGCGCGATGCCATGGGGCAGAAGCTGTTCACCTTCATCCAGAAGATGGACTCGCCCAAACCCGACCAGTTCCGCATATTCCTCGACGAAGCCTGCGGTTTCGTGCTCGAAGCGCTGGGCAAGCCCTCGTCCAACGTGCCCTTCATCATGCCCAAGCGCGTCGCCGACACCGATGCCGCCAAGCAGATCGAGGATTACACCGGCTCGGGTCCCTATATCTTCAAGCGCGACGAGTACAAGCCCGGCGACAAGGCCGTGTACCTGAAGAACGCGAAGTACCAGCCGCGGAAGGAGCCGCCCTCGGGCACCGCCGGCGGCAAGCGGGTGTACGTCGACCGGCTCGAGTGGAACCTCGCGCTGCGCGACGCCCAGTCCCAGGTCAACGCGCTCGCCAAGGGCGAGATAGACATCCTGGAGCAGCCGGCCTTCGAATCCTACGCCGCGCTCAAGGCCGATCCGAACGTAACCGTCGTCAACAACAACCCGCTCGGCTTTCAATACATGCTGCGCTTCAACCACCTGCACCCGCCGTTCAACAACGCCAAAGTGCGCCGGGCGGCGATCGCGGCGCTGAACCAGGAGGCCTTCCTCAAGGCGCAAGTCGGGATCAAGGAGTACTACCACGCCTGCGCGTCGATGTTCACCTGCGGCACGCCCTACGGCGTCACCAAGGGCAGCGAGATCCAGGCCAAGTCGAACATGAAAAAAGCGCAGGAACTGCTCAAGGCTTCGGGCTACGACGGCGTGCCCATCGTGATCATGAAGCCGACGGACCTCGCCTCGATCGGAAAGCTGCCCGATGTCGCGGCCCAGTTGCTGCGCCAGGCCGGCTTCAAGGTGGACCTGCAGGCGATGGACTGGAACACCGTGGTTTCGCGCCGCGCGAAGAAGGACCTGCCTGCCGCGGGCGGCTGGAACATTTTCTGCACCGCCTGGGTCTCGCCCGACATCTGGAATCCGCTCACCAACGCCGCGGTCAACGGCCTGGGCGACAAGGGCTGGTTCGGCTGGAGCAGCGACGCGGAGCTGGAGAAACTGCGCGACCAGTTTGCCCGCGCGACCGACGATGCCAAGAAGAAAAGCATGGCCGAGGCAATCCAGGCGCGCGCGTTCGAGATCGGCACCCATGCCCCGTTGGGGGAATACATCAATCCGGCCGCTGTAAGGAAAGGCATCACCGGGCTCGTGACCGGACCGGGCAACTTCTACTGGAACATCAAAAAGCAGTAGGAAAATCTTGAACCGCGACGGCCGCGGAGGACGCAGAGGGAACCCAAACAAGGGCATCTCCAAAACCTCCGCGTCCTTTGCGTCCTTTGCGGTTATGTCTTTATCTAGGGAATCTTCACTGCGGATTAAGGGTTATCCTGTCCGCGCTGATCCCCGCTTAGTCATGTTCACCTTCCTCGCCAGGCGTCTCGCCGCCACCATCCCGGTCCTGCTGATCGTCGCGGTGCTGGTGTTCCTGATGCTGCGGCTCACGCCGGGCGACCCGGCCGTGATCATCGCCGGCGACGCGGCCAACCCGGAACAGGTGGCGCAGATCCGCGCCGGCCTGGGGCTGGACCGGTCCATCGTGGTGCAATTCGGCATCTGGTTCGGCAACCTGCTCTCAGGCAACCTGGGCGAGTCCTATTATTTCAAGATGAAGGTGACGGAGTTGATCGCCCACCGGATAGAGCCGACCCTGGCGCTCTCGGTCTGCACCATCCTGCTGTCGGTGCTTGTTTCGGTGCCGCTGGGCGTGCTCGCCGCCTGGCGCCAGGGCGGCTGGCTCGACCGCGCGCTGATGGGTTTCTCGGTGCTGGGTTTCTCGGTGCCGGTGTTCGTGCTCGGCTACATCCTGATCTACATCGTCTCGCTCAAGCTCGGTTGGCTGCCGGTGCAGGGCTATGTGCGCTTTGCCGATGGCTTCTGGCCCTTCATCCGGCACCTGATCCTGCCTTCGATCACGCTGTCGGTGATCTACATCGCGCTGATCGCGCGCGTGACCCGCGCGGCCGTTACCGAGACCCTGGCCGAGGACTACGTCCGCACCGCGCGCGCCAAGGGCCTGCCCGAGGCGCGCGTGGTGATCCACCACGCCCTGGCCAACGCCGCGGTACCCATCGTCACCGTGATCGGCATCGGCATCGCGCTGCTGATCGGCGGGGTGGTGGTCACCGAGACCGTGTATGCCATCCCCGGCCTCGGCCGCCTCACCGTGGATGCGGTGCTGGCGCGCGACTTCCCCACCATCCAGGGCGTGATCCTGTTTTTTTCGTTCGCCTACGTGCTGATCAATCTGCTGGTCGATCTGTCCTACCTGTTCTTCGATCCCAGAATCCGCTACTGAATCCACCCATGCAGCCGACCGACGTCCCCGCCGAAGCCGCCGTCGCCGCCCAGATCAAGGGCGGCCTGTGGCGCACGCTCAGGGGCGACTGGGCGGTGATGACCGGCGGCTCGGTCCTGGCGCTGCTCGCCCTGATCGCCCTTGCGGCGCCGTGGCTGGGCACCGTGGACCCAACGCTGTTCGACCCCGCGAGCCGCGATCTGCTGCCCGGTGCGATCGGCGAAATCACCGACCTCGACGGCGAAACCATCGCGCACAAGTTCCTGATGGGATCCGACGGTTTCGGCCGCGACATCTACAGCCGCGTGATCTACGGCACCCGGGTATCGCTGATCGTGGGCACGGCGGTGGCGCTGGTGGCGCTTTCTTTCGGCGTGAGCTGCGGCCTCGCGGCGGGTTATATCCGCTGGCTCGACGGCGTGCTGATGCGCGTCATGGACGGGGTGATGGCGATACCCGGCATCCTGATCGCCATTGCGCTGGTGGCGCTGTGGAAAGCGAGTCTGCTGACGGTGATCATCGCGATTGCCATACCCGAGATCCCGCGCGTGACCCGGCTGGTGCGCTCGCTGGTGCTGTCGATCCGCGAGGAACCCTATGTCGAGGCCGCGGTATCGCTCGGCACGCGCACCCTCCGGATCATGTTCGGCCACATCCTGCCCAACACCATGGCGCCGCTGATCGTGCAGGGCACCTACATCTGCGCCTCGGCCATCCTGGTCGAGGCGATCCTGTCGTTTCTCGGCGTCGGCCTGCCGACCGACATACCCACCTGGGGCAACATCATGGCCGAGGGCCGGGTGCAGTTCAACGACTTCCCGCACAACGTTTTCTTTCCCGGCGTGTTCCTCGCGCTCACCGTGCTCGCCATCAACATGCTCGGCGACGGCCTGCGCGACACGCTCGATCCGCGCATGAGCAAGCGGATCTGAAAGCGTCAGAAGCATTATTCCCATGAGCCAACCGGTACTCGAGGTTCGCAACCTCACGATTGCCCTGCCGCCGGGCGGCGATCGCGCGCGCGCGGTCGAGGCGGTGAATTTCAGCGTAGCCCCCCACGAAATCGTCTGCCTGGTGGGCGAGTCCGGATCGGGCAAGTCGGTCATCGCGCACGCGGCGATGGGCCTGCTGCCGAAGACGCTCAAAGCCACGGCCGGCGAGATCCTGCTGCAGGGGGAGAACATCCTCGGCGCGAGCGAACAACGCCTGCGCGAGCTGCGCTGCACCCGCATGTCGATGATCTTCCAGGAACCGATGACCGCGCTCAATCCGGTGATGCGCTGCGGCGAGCAGATCGACGAGGTGTTGCGCATTCACACCGCGCTCGGCCCGCGGGAGCGCCGCGCCAAGCTACTCGACATCCTGAAGCAGGTGCGCCTGCCCGAGCCCGGGCGCATGCTCGCTTCATACCCGCATCAGCTCTCCGGCGGCCAGCGCCAGCGCATCATGATCGCCATCGCCCTGGTGCTCGATCCGGTGCTGCTGATCGCCGACGAGCCGACCACCGCGCTCGATGTCACCACCCAGGCGCAGATCCTGCTGCTCATCAAAGAGCTGCAGCGCGTTCACGGCACCGGGGTGCTGTTCATCACCCACGATTTCGGCGTGGTCGCCGAAATCGCGCACCGGGTGGCGGTGCTGCGCACGGGCGAACTGGTCGAGATGAACGCCACCAGGGAGCTGCTTTCGAGTCCACAGCATGAATACACGCGCATGCTGATCGGTTCGGTGCCGAGCATCACGCCGCGGCCTCGCGGCGCGCCCGCGGACGCGCCGGTGGTGCTGCGCACCCGCGCTCTCGCCAAGACCTACGCCGCCACCGGCTGGCTGCACCGGCGCACCGCCGTGCACGCCGCCGACGATGTCTCGCTCGAAATCCGCCGCGGCCAGACCTTAGGGCTAGTCGGCGAGTCGGGCTCGGGCAAGTCCACCGTGGCGCGCTGCATCACGCGGCTGATCGACCCGAGTTCGGGTGAAATCCTGCTCGGCGGCGAGGATATCGCCACCATGCCCGCAGGCAAGCTGCGCCAGTTGCGGCGGCATATCCAGATCGTGTTCCAGGATCCCTACCGTTCGCTCAACCCGCGGCGCAGCGTGGGCGACTCGGTGATCGAGGGGCCGATGAACTACGGCGTCTCGCGCACCGAGGCGATGGCGCGGGCGCAGAAGCTGATGGAACTGGTGCGCCTGGATCCGAATTCCCTCGACCGTTATCCGCACCAGTTCTCCGGCGGCCAGCGCCAGCGCATCTGCATCGCGCGCGCGCTCGCCATGGAACCGGAGGTGCTGGTTGCCGACGAAGCCGTGTCGGCACTGGACGTCTCGGTGCAGGCACAGGTGCTCGCGCTGCTCGACGAGATCCGCGACCGGCTCAATCTGGCCATGCTGTTCATCACGCATGATCTGCGCGTGGCGGCGCAGGTGTGCGACCACGTCGCGGTCATGTCCCAGGGCAAGGTGGTCGAATACGGGCCGGCCTCGGCCGTGTTCGGCAATCCGCAGCACGAGTACACGCGCGCCTTGTTCGCCGCGGCGCCGGGGAGGTTGTGGGAGTTCGGCGCTAAGACCGTCTAGGCGTCGATTGCCCGCAGCGAAAGCTCGCCGCTGACGAACCGTTCCACGCCGCGCGCAGTCTCGAGGAGCAGCGCGCCGTCCTCGGCCACGCCCGCAGCCCTGCCCGTTACCGTCTTGCCCTCGCCCGAGGACAGCGTGACCGGTTTGCCCTGATGCGCATGGCGTGCCGTCCACTCCTGCCGCAGCGGCGCGAAACCATGCTCGGAAAACTGCTCGAGCACTCGCGCGAGTTCGACCAGCCCAGCGGCGAGCAGCCGGTTGCGCTGCGGCACCTGTTTCGATATCGAAGCGACGTCGGTCACCGGTTGCGCTATAGCATCGCGCAGGGTGGTCCGCAGGCGAACATTGAGCCCGATACCGATCACCGCGGCGGTTGAGTCCGGGCCGTCGCCATGCACCTCGATCAATATCCCGCCGAGCTTGCGCCCGGCGTGCAGCAGGTCGTTGGGCCACTTCAGTTGCACATCGGCGACGCCGACCGAAGTCAGCGCGCGCGCCACCGCCACCCCTGCCGCGAGCGACAGGCCACTCAAGCCGGCAGCGCCCTGCGCGAAGCGCCACAACAGCGAAAAAGTGAGGCTGCCGCCGAGGCCGGATTGCCAGCTGTTGCCGCGCCGGCCGCGACCGGCGCTTTGCAGCTCGCAGGCAATCACGCTGCCCGAGGGCGCGCCGCCGCGCGCGCGTTCCAGCAGCAGCGTATTGGTCGAAACGCAGGTATCGAGGAGTTCGAGGCGGAAATGGCGCGCCTGCGCGCCGAGTTGCGCATACACCGCGGTTGCGTCCAGGCAGTCGTAGGGCTCAGTCAGGCGGTAACCGCGACCGCGCACGCGGACGAGCTTGAGCCCGAGGTGTTCCAGTTCGCGCAGCGCAAGCTGGACAGCGGCAGGCGAAGCGCCCAGTTCGCGCGCCAGGGCAGCGCCGGAATGGAAGCTCGCGTCCGCGAGGAGGCGCAGCAGATCGAACGTGTTCGCGTGCATGGCCGTGCTGCGATGCAAAGCGGCGATACTAGCATGGCGGTTTCCGGCGCCAGGCTGGTGCGAGCGCCGGCTGGCAGCGCGGCAGCGCGTGCCGCAAAATCGGGCTTGACATACGGAATGAGAACCATTATCATTTGTGCATGAGCGGTCAACAATCAAATCAGGCTCAAAAAACCGGCGCCACGCCAACGCCGATGCGCGACCGTCCCCTGCGTATCAGCAGCTGCCAGCTTCTGGGCGAGCGCGGTGAGCTGATCATCGAGCACGAAGGACGCGAGTACCGCTTGCGGCAGACGCAGAACCGCAAGTTGATTTTGACCGCATAAGGCGCGGCACGCTCAGAACCGCCGCGTTTTTCCAGCCAGCCACGCCTTCGGGCGCCAGCCAGCCAGAACGAATGGAGAGCTGGAATGGCACTTGGAGAATCACCTAATCGTAGTGGATCGGTGCCGCCGCGCGCGGGAGCACAAGGCTATACCCCACTTGTCACCGCCACCGGAGCAAAAACGGCTGCGCCCCTGCACGAGTTGGCGCCGCCGGGGGGTGGCAATACCGAAAGACATACGGCGCGCGCAAAGCGCGCTGCCGCTGGACGACGCGATCTCCTACGCGTCCAGCCCCTCTATGTTCGACATGTCCCCGTCACCCCGCTTGCGCGCCGCGGGTTTTGCCAATTCTTAATGGAGTAGACCATGCGATTTGCACCCAGCTTCGGTTTGACTGCTGTTTTCGTTGCTGCTTTTTTCGCCGCATCTTCCGCACTAGCTGTCGAGTATCCCATTGGTGCCCCGCTGCAGCGTTACGGAATGGAGATCACCGCTGTCTATCTCCAGCCCGTCACTATGGAACCGGAGGGCATCATGAAATCCCCCACTGAGTCCGACATTCACCTTGAAGCAGATATTCAAGCCCTGGCAAACAATCCAAACGGATTCACCGAGGGCGCATGGATACCCTATCTCAAGGTGCAGTTCGAGCTGAAGAAGGAGGGGTCGGCTGACACCGTGAGCGGAGAGCTGATGCCCATGGTAGCCAACGACGGGCCACACTACGGCGACAACATCAAGCTCAAGGGGCCGGGCAAATACAGGCTGAAATACCGGATCCACCCGCCTTCAACGGATCCGCACAACCATTTCGGCCGACACACGGACCGCCTCACCGGGGTGCGGCCTTGGTTCAAGCCGTTCGAGGTCGAGTACGAGTTCATCTTTGTAGGTATTGGGAAGAAGGGAGGCTACTGATGCGCCTCGCCTTCATCTTTGCATCCGCGGTAGCCCTGGCGATCGGCTTCGCCTGTCCCCTGGCTCGCGCGACAACGCAAGACGAGGCCTTGCTGAAGCAGCAATTGCAACGCCTTGCCGATCGTTTGGACAGCGTGGAAAAACGCAACGCCGAGCTGGAGGCGCAACTCAAGACCTATGCCGAACAGCCGGTGACGAAAGACGGGGGGCTTGAAAGTCGCATTCAGGCCCTGGAAGGCTACAACAAGCGCCTGGAAAACGCTCTCGATACCGAGGGCATTTCCGAGCGCGAGCCGGAGCTGGCAGCGCGGCTCAAAGCGGTCGAGTACAACACGCTCGACATCAAGAAGCAGGCCCAGGTGATCGATTCGATCGAAGGCTTTTCCGCCGGCGTGAGTTTCACCTCCGTAGGCCAGCGCGCGAGCGGCGTCAATACCAATGGGACCACGCTGAACTACCGCACCGACATTACCGTGACCACACCGACGGTGAAGACGGGCGATATCGAGAGCAAGCTCTTCGGACATTTTCGCGTCGGGCAGGGCCGCGGAATCTCCCAGAACCTGACTTCCTTCGTGGGTCCGAACGCCTCGTCATTTCAGCTCGGTACCGCGATCCCGCCGGAAAACAGCGCGGTACTGCTGGCGGAAGCCTATTATCGGGCCGAGATTCCATTACCTTTCGGTGGCTTCAAGCCGCACTCACGCGAAAAACTGACGGTCAACTTCGGCAAGATGGACCCGTTCGCGTTCTTCGACCAGAACGCGGCCGCCAACGACGAAACGCGCCAGTTTCTCGCCAGTCCATTCGTCCACAACGCGCTGCTTGACAACCCGATAGCGGCAAACGTCGGCGCCGATGGCTTCGGCTTCTCTCCCGGCGCGCGCGTGGCCTACCGCAATGAGCGCACCAAGAGCGAGCCTTGGGGCCTGTCGTTCGGCGTGTTCGCTGCCGGGCGCAGCGCCGATTTTTCCGAAGGTTTCAGGTCGCCCTTCTGGATTGCCCAGGCGGAATCCACGCAGCGCTTTGGCGGACTCACCGGCAACTATCGCGCCTTCCTGTGGCAAAACGGCCAGGCGCCCACCTTCCTGCGCGACCCGAGCGATCTGGACACGACCCTGCTTCGCCCGCATCGCGGTGCCGGCCTGAATTTCGACCAGCGTTTTGCTGACTACGTCACGTTCTTTGGCCGTCTGGGCTGGGCGAGCGGCGAAGGTCTGCCGTTCGATCGCGCGCTCGCGCTGGGCGCCGAAATCGGCGGCAGCTATTGGTCGCGCGCGGCCGACGCCCTCGGTGTCGCCTTTGGCGTCAATCGTAGTAGCGAGGCGTTCCGCAACGGCTCCGCGCGTGTGGTCGACGCCGCCGGCAGCCCCGTGTTCGGATTTGCCGCCCACGGCGCCGAACAGGTCGCCGAAATCTACTATCGCTTCCGCGTCCACCGGAACTTCGAGATATCCCCCGATTTCCAGCTAATTCGCGATCCGGCCGGCAACTCGGCTGCTCGGCCGGTGAAGATCTTTGGTATCCGCCTCCAGCTCAATCAGTAGATCGAGGAGTTGTCATGCGCATATTCCGCTTGCTTGCGTCGTGTTTCCTGATTTGCCTGTCAATGTTCTCGATTGATGCCGTGCAGGCCCAAGACCTCCCGACCATCAAGCTCCTCGCGCGGGACGGCAAATGGTTTCCCGAGGTGCTCGAGGTCCCGGCGAACACGCGCTTCCGTCTGGAGATCACCAATCAAAACGCAGGCCCCGAGGAGTTCGAAAGCAAAGAGTTGCACAAGGAACTGGTGCTCGCGCCCGGAGTGAGCCGCGTGCTCGTCTTCGCGCCGATGAAACCGGGCACGTATCCGTTCATTGGCGAATTTCATCCCCAAACCGCGCGCGGGCGCATCGTGGTGAAGTAAGGAGCTGTACATGGGCAATGCACTGTTTGTCGTGTGGCGCGAGAGCGTCGAGGCGATTCTGGTGGTCGGCATTTTGTACGCATGGATTCGCCGTAGTCCCGCGTCGGGCGTAGGACTGCGTCATCTCCTTTGGGGTACCGGCGCCGGAGTCTTGCTCGCGGCGGGCCTGGGCGCGTTGATGCTGGGGTTACAGAGCCAGCTCGCGGGCCAGGCGCTGGACGCGTTCCAAATCGGCGTGCTGTTTGCCGCTGCGGCGCTCATCGCTCAAATGGTGGCGTGGATGAACGTCCATGGGCGCCATATCCGACGCGACCTGGAAATCAGCATGACGCGGGCGGCCGAACGGGCCGGCGGCTGGTCCTGCGCGCTGCTCGCCACTCTTGCCGTTGGACGCGAAGGCGCAGAAACCGTGTTGTTCCTTTACGGCATTGCCGCCGAGAGACGGGGCGGTGAGATCTTGGACATGCTACTCGGGTCGCTGCTGGGCTTCCTTTTGGCGCTCGCAACCGGAGCCTTGCTCGTTCGCGGCAGCCGCTGGGTGTCGGCGAGACTGTTCTTCGGGGTGTCGAGCGCACTGTTGCTGCTGCTCGCGGGAGCATTGGTAGTGACTGGCGTCGAGCGCCTGGTCGCCTTGGATTGGGTGCCGCCCCTTGGCGATCCGCTGTTTGATATTTCGGCGGTGCTGGACGACACCAGCACGCCGGGTGGCCTGGTGAGCGCATTTACCGGCTATCGGGCACGGCCATCTGGCTTGGTCGTATCGGTATTTCTTGTCTATTGGGCGCTGGCGTTCTGGTGGTTGCGGCACGCCGCAAAAGGAGCTGGAAAATGAACACAACGAACTTTGTCATCGCTTCGCCGTCCGCTTCCCCGAGCGAGGTGTCGCAGCTTGCAAAGTTGGGGGAGTGGCTGAAATCCCATCGATCCTTAATTCTCGCCGCCCAATGGGCGATACTTCTCGTATATCTCGTGCTTGTCGCGGTCCCGGTTTTTCTGCCGTTGCCTCAACAAGGCGCAACGTTGCTGAACAATCTCACCCTGTTTGCACAGTTCGTTTTCTGGGGTATCTGGTGGCCGTTCGTCATGTTGAGCATGATGTTTGTGGGACGCGTCTGGTGCGGCTGGCTATGCCCTGAGGGATTCCTCAGCGAGCAGGCGAGTCGCATCGGACTGGGGCGCACGCCCCCGCGTTGGATCAGGTGGACCGGCTGGCCATTCTTCGCCTTCGTTTGCACCACGGTCTACGGCCAACTGGTCACCGTCTACGAGTATCCCAAGGCATGGCTATTGATCTTGGGCGGGTCGACCGTCGTCGCGGTCATCGTCGGGCTGATATGGGGCAAAGGCAAACGTGTCTGGTGTCGATACCTGTGCCCGGCGAACGGCATCTTCGGCCTGCTCTCGCGCATGGCACCGCTGCACTTCCGCGCAGACCCAGTTGCCTGGGATCACTTCAAGATCGAAACCGCCCCGCATGCGCAGGCGGTGAACTGCGCGCCAATGCTCAATCTTCGCACCGCCAACAGCAACGTTCGTTGCCACATGTGTGCGAGTTGCGCCGGTCACCGGAATGCGGTTGCCTTGGCTGGCCGCGCCCCTGGGAGTGAAATTGTAGCCCTTACCGGCCGCGACACCAATCCATGGGAAGTCCGCTTGCTTCTGTTCGGCCTGATCGGCGTCGCCAACGGCGCCCTGCAGTGGACCGCGTCGCCCTGGTTGGTAAAAGCCAAGATCGCCGCCGCCGAATGGCTCCTGGCCCACGACATCTATGCCCCGCTTTCAGACGACATCCCCTGGTGGGTGCTGACCCACTACCCGGAAGTGAACGACGTATTCACCTGGTTGGATGGGGCCATAATCCTTGGTTACATTGGTACCACATCAATCGTCGTGGGCGGTTGGATGTGGGTCTGGCTGCGTGTCGCCGCGGCGCTGCTGCGCGTGCGCGGCGACCACCTGCGCCTTGCCCATGGATTGGTTCCGCTCGCCGGTATCGGCGTATTCCTCGGGCTGTCGGCGCTTAGCGTAACCATCCTTGCCGGCGACGGCGTGCGCATACCGGGACTTCCTTGGTTGCGCGGCGCTTTGCTTGCGATAGGGGCTATCGCCGCTCTGTGGCTGGGGAGAAAACTCATCGCGCGCGCGCCCGCACCGCCCGCGCGTCGCTTCGCGGCCTGGCTGGCCTATGCCGTAGCGACGAGCGCTGGAGTGGTCCCGTGGGTATTCATGTTTTATCTCTGGTGACAGAGCCCTTGTCGCTCGCAGATGCTGTTGTCGGCGAAGTATTTGTCGTCAGTCACGTCGTAGCCCCTCCAGGGGCGCCGCAGTGGGCGCGCCAACTGGAGGACATCGGCTTCATCGCAGGTGAGCGCGTCGCGCTCATGGCGCGCGGCGTGCCCGGCGGCGACCCGCTGGTGGTGCGGGTCGGTCTCTCTACCTTTGCTTTGCGGCTGGCCGAAGCAACCTGTGTGCGGCTGGCACCGCCGGATACGGAGACGGCACGATGAACGAGGCGGTGATTCATCTCCATCGAGGCGGCCCTTTGCTGGCACTCGTGGGCAATCCGAACTGCGGCAAGACCGCTCTGTTCAACCTGCTTACGGGCAGCCGACAGAAGGTGGCAAACTACGCCGGCGTCACGGTGGAGCGCAAGGAAGGCAAGCTCACCACGCCGGCGGGCAAAGCGCTGCGGGTATTGGACTTGCCGGGCACCTACAGCCTGCACCCGCGCTCGCCCGACGAGCGGGTGACCCATGACGTGCTGTACGGCCGCGCTACCGGGGAGAAACGCCCGGACCTGGTGGTGTGCGTGGTGGATGCCACCAACCTGCGGCGCAGCCTGCGCCTGGTGCTGGCGGTGAAGCGGCTGGGTTTGCCCTGCGTGGTGGCGCTGAACATGGTGGATCTTGCGCATGCGCGCGGCGTGACGGTGGATGCCGAGGCGCTGACGCGCGAGCTTGGGGTGCCGGTGGTGCGCACCGTGGGCATCATGGGCGGCGGCGATGCCGCGTTGCGCGCGGTGCTCGACGAGACGGCACTGTGGCGGCGTTCTTCCTCCGTGAGTGCCGGGATCGGTGATCCCCCGGTTCATACGACCGACGCCGACCATGACGCCGTGCGCAGCATCCTGCAACGTCTGGGGTTGGACGAACTGATTCCGCACACCTTGAGCGACCGTATCGACCGGGTGGTGCTGCATCCAGTGGCCGGGCCGCTGCTGCTGGCGGCGGTGTTGTTCCTGATTTTCCAGGCTGTCTTCGCCTGGGCTTCTGCGCCAATGGATGCGCTCAAGGCCGCAACCGGATGGCTAGCAGCTACGGTTGGCGCAATGCTGCCGGATGGTTGGTTCAAGAGTCTGATCGTCGACGGCGTGATCGCCGGCGCGGGCGGCGTGGTGGTGTTCCTGCCGCAGATCGTGATCCTGTTCTTCTTTATCCTGGTGCTGGAAGAATCGGGCTACCTGCCACGCGCAGCTTTTCTGCTGGATCGGCTGATGGGCGGCGTCGGATTGTCGGGTCGTTCCTTCATTCCATTGCTCTCCAGCTTTGCATGCGCCATCCCCGGCATCATGGCCTCCCGCAGCATTGCCAATCCGCGTGACCGGCTGGTGACCATCATGATCGCACCGCTGATGACCTGTTCGGCCCGCCTGCCGGTGTACGCGCTGCTGATTGGCGCGTTTATCCCCCGGCGCGACGTGTGGGGCATGCTGGAATTGCAGGGGCTGGTGCTGTTCGGGTTGTACCTAGCAGGCATCGTAGGTGCGCTCGCGGTCGCCTGGATACTCAAGCGCTTTACCGCTCGCGGACAAGTGCGCACGCTGATGATGGAACTGCCCACCTACCACATGCCCACGCTGCGCAATGTAGGAATCGGCCTGTGGCAGCGGGTGGCGATCTTCATGAAGCGGGTGGGCGGCGTCATTCTGGTGCTGACCATTCTGCTTTGGTTTCTGGCCAGCTTTCCTGCGCCGCCGGTTGGCGCGACCGGGCCGGCCATTGAGCACAGCCTGGCCGGCACCCTGGGGCGTGCGCTGGCCGTGGTGTTTGAACCGATCGGTTTCAACTGGCAAATCAGCATTGCGCTAGTGCCGGGACTGGCCGCACGGGAAGTGGCGGTGAGCGCACTGGGGACCGTGTATGCGCTCTCTGCAACGGGAAACGATACAGCACAGGCTCTTGCTCCACTGATCGCGCAGAACTGGAGCCTGGCGACGGCACTGTCCTTGCTCGCCTGGTATGTATTTGCACCGCAGTGCTTGTCCACGCTGGCGACTGTCAAGCGCGAGACCGGCGGCTGGACGATGCCGTTGATCATGGCGGGCTATCTCTTTGCCCTGGCCTACTTGGCGTCGTTCGTCACCTATCGCGTGGCATGGGCGCTGGGAGCGGCGGGATTAGCGACGGTGCGATATTGGGCCGGCGCCGTGGGCTTTCTCCACCGGCGGGAAAGGCGTGCCGCGTTCAAGCCAGGGAATCATGCGGCCGGAGCGCCTTCCATTTCGGTGTTGCGAAAGACGACGACGTGGTCCACGTCGAGCCGGATGCCGATCCTTTCGCCGATGGCGTGGTTGTGGTGGCTCGGCACCAGCGACAGCACGCGCATGCCGCTCGGCAGGCGCAGCGTGTAGAGGAATTCCGCGCCGCGGAAGGCCTTCGAGACAACTTTTGCCTGGGTAGCGCTGGCATCGTCGTGCACGATGTCGTCCGGCCGCAGCAAGACGGAGACACGGCAGGCCCGGTCGCAGACATCGCAGCCGATGAAGCATTCGGTCGGGATGTTGCCGCACAGCGTGCCGAGCTCGATCTGCACTTCGCGGGGGTTCAGCACCTTGCCCGGCAGGAACACGCCCTGGCCGACGAAGTCCGCCACGAAGCGATTGGCCGGCCGGTGGTAGAGGTTGTAAGGCGTGTCCCACTGCTGGATGCGGCCCTCGTGCAGGATGCCGATCTCGTCGGCCACGGCGAAGGCCTCGTGCTGGTCGTGGGTGACGAGGATGGCGGTGATGCCGGCACGCTTGATGATGTCGCGCACTTCGAGCGACAGGCGCTCGCGCAGATCCACATCCAGGTTGGAGAACGGCTCGTCGAGCAACAGCAGATGCGGCTTGGGCGCCAGCGCCCGGGCCAGCGCCACACGCTGCTGCTGGCCGCCGGAGAGCTCGTGCGGGAATTGCCCGCCCGAACCGCCGAGGCCGACGGTTGCCAGCAGCTCAGCCACGCGGACGCGACGCGGCTCCCCGGTCGCGCCGCGCAGGCCGAAGGCGATGTTGTCGGCCACCGACAGGTGCGGGAACAGGGCATAGTCCTGAAACACCATGCCGATCTTGCGCTGTTCGGGCGGCAGATGCCGTGCCGGGCTGCTCACGATGACGCCATTGAGACGGATTTCGCCGCAGCTGACGTGCTCGAAGCCGGCGATGGCCCGCAGCACGGTCGTCTTGCCGCAGCCCGAAGGGCCGAGCAGGCAGCCAATGGCGCCCTGCTCCAGCGAGAAGGAGAGGGCATCCACCACCAGGTGACGGCCGTAGGCGTGGGAGACTTCTTTCAGTTCGAGCAGTGGCATGGTTCCGGTTCTTGTAGGGAGCGCCTGTCGATCCTCCGTTCCGACCCGCCACTGCCAGGGGAAGGCGACAGCGGTTCAGACGCATAAGTCAATTATAATTCTCATTTACGTTACCGATCGTCCCGCGTGCCAGCGACCACCGCCGTTACCGCTCAACCCGCTGCCCGCGGCATCCGCCGACCGGGCGCTCTTGTCATCGCCGCGCTCCTGGTTGCCGCACTGGCCGCGGCGCCCATCCTCAGCGTCTGGACCAACATCTTCGCCGGCGGCACCAGCGATACCTGGCGGCATCTCGCCTCCACCGTGCTGCCGGAGTACGTGGCGAACACCCTGTGGCTGTGTTTCGGCGTCGGCAGCGGCGTGATCGTCGTCGGCGTTTCCACGGCATGGCTCGTCACCATGCACGATTTTCCGGGTCGGCGCCTGTTCCAGTGGGCGCTGGTCCTGCCGCTGGCCGTGCCGGCCTACGTCATGGCCTACACCTACACGGACCTGCTGCAGTTCGTCGGTCCGCTGCAGACCTGGCTGCGGGAGAGCTTCGGCTGGCACAAGGGCGACTACTGGTTTCCCGACGTGCGTTCGTTGGGTGGCGCCGTCGCCATGTTCATTTTCGTGCTCTATCCCTACGTCTATCTGCTCGCGCGCACGGCCTTTCTCGAGCGGGCGAGCGGAATGCTGGAAGTCGGCCGCTCGCTCGGCCTGGGGCCGTGGGCGAGCTTCTTCCGCATCTCGCTGCCGCTGGCGCGGCCGGCGGTGGCGGCGGGCGCGGCCCTGGCCCTGATGGAGACGCTGGCCGACTACGGCACCGTGGCCTACTTTGCGGTGCAGACCTTCACCACCGGCATCTACCGGGCGTGGTTCTCCCTGGGAGACCGGATCGCCGCCGCGCAGCTCTCGGCGGCCCTGCTCGGTTTCGTAGTGCTGGTGCTGCTTGCCGAGCGAACCAGCCGCGGCCGCGCCCGCTTTCACAACACCACCGGACGCAACCGGCCACAACCCGGCCGCAGGCTGTCCGGACCCAAGGCGGCCGCGGCCGTGCTGGCCTGTGCCATACCGCTCGCCATCGGCTTCCTTGTTCCGGCGGGGATCCTGCTGAAGATGGCGCTGACCGAAGGCGATGCGCAGTTCGGCGCGCGCTTCGTGCAGCTGGCCGGCAACAGCTTCACGCTGGCCGCCTCGACCTCGCTGCTGGCGGTGGGGCTGGCGGTGCTGCTGGCCTACGCCGCGCGCATTAGCCGCCGGCGTTGGGCGCAGCTCATGAATCGCGTGGTCGGGCTGGGCTACGCCGTTCCCGGTTCCGTCATCGCCGTCGGCGTGCTGATTCCCGTCACGCGCCTGGACAACTGGCTGGCCGCGTGGATCGAGGAAAGCTTCGGCACGAACCCGGGGCTGCTATTGACCGGCGGCATCGCGGCGCTGGTCTATGCCTACCTGGCGCGGTTCCTCGCCGTGGCCCTGCAGACCGTGGAGGCGAGCCTGGCCAGGATCACGCCCAGCATGGACGACGCGGCACGCTCGCTCGGGCTTGGGCAGGGCGATACCCTGCGCCGGGTGCACCTGCCTCTATTGCGCGGCAGCCTGCTGACCGGGGGCTTGCTGGTGTTCGTGGACGTGATGAAGGAGCTGCCGGCGACGCTCGTCATGCGTCCCTTCAACTTCGACACGCTGGCGACCCAGGCCTACATCCTGGCTTCCGACGAGCGTCTGGCGGAAGCCTCCACCGCGGCCCTGACCATCGTTGCCGTCGGCATCCTCCCCGTGATTGCGGTTTCGCGCAGCATCGCGCGGGCGCGGAGGTGACGCGCACGGCCTTTGGCTCGGTTGCATCGAAAGCGCCGGCGCAGGCTGTGCGAGTCCTGTGCCCTCCGTGGTCAAGGATCTTTTTGTTACCGGGTTTTGTCACCGGGTCCTAGCGCCAGCCGGCCCGATCGAAAATCTTCTGCGCCTGTGCGGTGCTCTTCGACAACGTACCCACGTTCAGGCTGTCGGCCTTGAATTTGCCCAGCGATTCGAGTTCCGGGTTCTGGACCGCGGCGCTCTTCACCACCGGCCATTCGTTGTTGCCGTTGGCGAAATAGGCCTGTGCCTGGTCGCTCGCCAGGTATTCGAGGAACTTCACCGCCGCATCCTTGTGCGGTGCCGTCTTCAGCATGCCGCCGCCGGAGACGTTGATGTGGGTGCCGAAACTCTTCTGGTTCGGCCAGACGACGCCGATGCTCTCGACGACTTTCCTGTCCTCGGCCTTGGCGGAGCGCATCAGGCGCACGATGTAGTAGGTGTTGGAAATCGCGACGCCGCATTCGCCCGCCGCCACAGACTTGATCTGGTCCGTGTCACCGCCCTTCGGCGCGCGGGCGAAGTTGGCGACCAGGCCCTTGGCCCATTCCTCGGTCTTCTGTTCGCCCAGATGGTGGATCAGGGCCGAGCCCAGCGACAGGTTGTAGGGATGGGAGCCGGAGCGCACGCAGACCTTGCCTTTCAGTCTCGGGTGGGCGAGGTCCTCGTAGTTCTGCACGTCGGCCGGGCTGACGCCGGCCTTGTTGTAGATGATGACGCGGGCGCGGGTGGAGAAAGCGAACCAGTCCGGCGCGCGCAGCTGGTCGGGGATGCGCTCGTCCAGCAGCCTGGATTTCACCGGCGCAAACAGGCCAAGGGCGTCGGCCTGGGCCAGACGGGCGGCGTCCACCGTGAGGAAGACATCGGCCGGGCTGTTGGCGCCCTCGTTCTTGATGCGTTCGAGCAGTTCGTCCTCCTTGCCCTCTATGCGGTTGATCTTGATGCCGGTCTGTTTGGTGAAATCGGCGTAGAGCGCCTCGTCGGTCTGGTAATGGCGGGCGGAATAGAGGTTCAGGACTTTTTCCTGGGCGAAGACGCTGCCGGCGCCCAAGGCAAGGGCGAACAGCAGGACGGGTCGAAGGGCTTTCATATAAGTGCTCCTGTTTGCTGATGTCGGATCCGGTAATTCTAGTAGCATCCTCCTACAAATGCAAATGATTCTCATTGGTAAGACCTGTGCCGCCAGGCAAAGCGGATCGTCCAGCGCCGTGCGCCGTTCAAGCGCCTCAGCCGATCGCTCTGACTTGAGGAAGACTGGGCAGCCGTACGACAACCCAGGAAAAGCTCCACTGCATTTGGGAACTGTAATCGATCCGATCATCCGCCGGCCCCTGGCCCGGCACCGGAAAGCAGCAACCCCGCGAGTCCGTTCAAGGCGTATGTTGTGCAGGTGCGCTGGAATCAGGGCGAGGCGGTCACGCCGTTCGGGCAGATGGCCCACTTTGCGGAGTTTCTGAATCTCACAGGGCTTTATCGAGGCTGGATCGAGAGTTGTCCGCTGCGGTTTGCGAGCCCGGAACGTTCGAAGATCGCGGACGTGCCGGGCACGCTGTTTCTGTCGGCGCGGCGCTCGCATTTCATCGCGGCCTGGGCGGCGCGGCATTGCGCGCGCGCAACCGCCGGCTCGTGCTCGCGGCGGCGCGCATGCTGGCACGCGCCTGGAGGGTCGAACTGCCGCTGCCCGCCGCGCTGCTTGGCAGCATGGTGTCGGTGCCCCTGCCCTTGCCTGACAGCGCCAGCCCGGAAGCGGCGCTCGCTCTGAATCGCAGGCTGTGGCGGCACTGCCGCATCGAAGTGCCCGTTTTCTGCCTGGAGGGCAGGCTGCATGTGCGCATCTCGGCGCAGGCATACAACGAACCCACCGATTACGAACGACTCGCAACTGCGATTCTCGGGCTCGCGCCGGGTTGAGAACCCAGGTTTAGAACCCCTTGTCCGAGCCGGGTTTGCTGTAATATAGCCACAACAATAGGCTCAGATAATCGACGTTTCCTTGCTTCCCCTCGTGCTTCCTCTCGAAAGGAGTTCACCATGAAGATCAAGAAACTTTGTCTCGCACTCGCTGCAGCATGCGCGTTCGGCGCGGGCGGCGCCCAGGCCGCCACCGAGATCCAGTGGTGGCACTCCATGACCGGCGCCCTGGGCGATCGCGTCAACGACATCGCGACCAAGTTCAACGCCTCGCAATCGGACTACAAGGTGATGCCGGTGTTCAAGGGCGCCTATGACGAGTCGATGACCGCGGCGGTCGCGGCGTTTCGCTCCGGCAAGGCCCCGCACATCCTGCAGGTGTTCGAGGTCGGCACCGCCACCATGATGGCGGGGAAAAAAGCGATCAAGCCGGTGTACGAGGTGATGGCGCAGGCGGGCGAGAAATTCGACCCGAAGGCCTACATGCCGGCCGTGTCCAGCTACTACAGCGACACCCAGGGACGCATGCTGTCGATGCCGTTCAACAGCTCCACGCCGGTGTTCTTTTTCAATAAGGACGCGTTCAAGAAGGCCGGGCTCGACCCTTCCAAGCCGCCCAAGACCTGGGACGAGGTGCAGGAAGCGGCGGCCAAGGTCAAGGACGCGGGCATGGCGTGCGGCTTCACCACCGGCTGGCAATCCTGGGTGCAACTGGAGAACATGAGTGCCTGGCATAACCAGGAATTCGCCACCAAGCAGAACGGCTTCGGCGGCCTCGACACCAAGCTCAGCTTCAACAGCCAGGTGATGGTGCGCCACATCGCCAAGCTCTCCTCCTGGGTCAAGTCGGGCCTGTTCACCTACGCCGGCCGGAAGAACGAGCCCGAGGCGAAGTTCTACGGCGGCGACTGCGCCATGCTGACCAGTTCTTCGGCCGCCTACGCCAACATCAAGCGCAACGCCAAGTTCGAATTCGGCGTGTCACCGCTGCCGTACTACGACGACGTCAAGGGCGCGCCGCAAAACTCGATCATCGGCGGCGCCAGCCTGTGGGTGATGGCGGGCAGGAAACCGGCCGAGTACAAGGGCGTGGCGAAATTCTTCACCTTCCTTTCCTCGCCGGATATCCAGGCCGACTGGCACCAGAAAACCGGCTATGTCCCGATCACCAAGGCCGCCTACGAACTCACCAAGAAACAGGGCTTCTATGAAACCAACCCCGGCACCGACATTGCGATCCAGCAGTTGCTGCTGAAGAACCCGACCAAGGATTCCAAGGGCATACGCCTGGGCAATTTCGTGCAGATCCGCGGCATCATCGACGAGGAGCTGGAATCGGTGTGGGCGCAGAAGAAGTCGCCCAAACAGGCGCTGGACGACGCGGTCGAGCGCGGCAACGCCGAATTGCGCAAGTTCGAGCGCGCCAACAAGGCGGGCGGGAGCTGAACCGCGCTGGGCCGAAAGCAGGATGAACGGCCCCTAGGGGCCGTTTGTCATTCCGCATGGAAAAGCGCACACAGTTCCCCGTCGGCTGGCTGCCCTACGCGCTGGTGGCGCCGCAGCTTGCCATCACCATCGTGTTTTTCATCTGGCCGGCGGGGCAGGCGCTGTGGCAATCCCTGCTGGTGCAGGATGCCTTCGGCATCAACACCGAGTTTGTCTGGTTCGAAAACTTCACGGTGCTGTTCGCCGACGAGATCTACCTGGAGTCGTTCAAGGTCACCGCGCTGTTCTCCGTGCTGGTCGCCAGCTTCGCCCTCACCATCGCGCTCGTGCTCGCCGCGTGCTGCGACCACGTGCTGCGCGGCGCCAAGGCGTACCAGACGCTGCTCATCTGGCCTTATGCCGTGGCGCCGGCGATCGCCGCGGTGCTCTGGACCTTCATGTTCAACCCGACCATCGGCATCCTCGCCTACGGCCTGAAGAACATCGGCTACGACTGGAATCACCTGCTCAACGGCGGCCAGGCCATGACCCTGGTGGTGATCTCCTCTTTGTTTAAGCAGGTGCCCTACAACTTCCTGTTCTTCCTCGCCGGCCTGCAGTCCATCCCGAAGTCGCTGATCGAGGCCGCCGCCATAGACGGCGCGGGGCCGGTGAAGCGCTTTCTGACCATCGCCTTCCCGCTGCTGTCGCCGACCTCGTTCTTCCTGCTGGTGGTGAACCTGGTGTACGCCTTTTTCGACACCTTCGGCGTCATCGACGCGGCCACGGAGGGCGGGCCGTCCCGGTCGACCACGACCCTGGTGTACAAGGTGTTCCACGACGGCTTCAAGGGACTGGACCTCGGCGGCTCCGCGGCGCAGTCGGTGATCCTGATGGCGATCGTCATCGGCCTCACCGTGGTGCAGTTCCGCTACATCGAACGCAAGGTGCAGTACTGACATGATCGAGAACCGCCCCTGGCTCACTTTTCTCTGCCATGCGCTGCTGATCGCGAGCATAGTGGTGGTGGCGTTCCCGCTATACATCGCCTTCGTCGCCTCGACGCACACTGCCGAGCGCATGTTCGAGATTCCGATACCGCTCTTGCCTGGCGGCGAGTTGCTGCACAATTACGTCACCGTGCTGACGCAGGGCGTCGCCGGCGCCAGCACCGCGCCGGTGGGAAGAATGCTGTTCAACAGCCTGGTGATGGCGCTCACCATCGCGTTCGGCAAGATAACGATATCGATCCTGTCGGCGTTCGCCATCGTCTATTTCCGTTTCCCGCTGAAGAACTTTTTTTTCTGGATGATTTTCATCACCCTGATGCTGCCGGTGGAAGTGCGCATCCTGCCCACCTACAAAGTGGTGGCGGACCTCGGCCTGCTCGACACCTACGCCGGCCTGACCGTGCCCTTGATCGCCTCGGCTACCGCGACTTTCCTCTTTCGCCAGTTCTTCCTCACCATCCCGGACGAACTGATGGAGGCGGCGCGTATCGACGGCGCCGGCGCGCTGCGCTTTTTCTGGGACGTGGCGCTGCCGCTGTCGAAAACCAATATCGCGGCGCTGTTCGTGATCCTGTTCATCTACGGCTGGAACCAGTACCTGTGGCCGCTGCTGGTGACGACGCAGGAGGACATGTACACCACGGTGATCGGCATCAAGCGCATGATCCCCGGCGGCGACGCTTCGGTGGACTGGAACCTGGTCATGGCCACCGCCATGCTCGCGCTCGCGCCGCCGGCGCTGGTGGTGCTGCTGATGCAACGCTGGTTCGTCAAGGGCCTGGTGGATACGGAAAAGTAGTCGCTGATGAGGGCAGCTCTAGACACGGCGTCTTACTCGAATATTGTCGCATGCGACGAGCCGACTTGCGCGCTGCGCGCGCCAACCGTGTTTTCCGTACGGATGAAAAGCGCATCCGTACGGAAAACACGGTTATGGTTAACACCAGATACGGCGTGGGGGTTTTATACATGATCGCCGATTGCGCACGGATGGCTTTTTCATCCGTGCGCAATCGGCGATCCGCGCGGACGACTTCTCGTCTGCGCAACATCGAAACTCGGCAACAACGGGGGGCGCGATTTAGGTCGCCACGTATAAAAATGGCAAAACTGGAACTGCGCAACGTCAGGAAAAGCTTCGGCACCCTGGAAATAATCCACGGCGTGTCCGCCGACATCGCCGACGGCGAATTCGTGGTCATCGTCGGGCCCTCGGGCTGCGGCAAGTCGACGCTGCTGCGCATGGTCGCGGGGCTGGAAGCGATCAGCAGCGGCGAGATCGTCATCGGCGACCGCGTGGTCAACCGGCTGGAGCCGAAGGACCGCGACATCGCCATGGTGTTCCAGAACTATGCGCTCTACCCGCATATGAGCGTGTACGCCAACATGGCCTATGGCCTCAAGATCCGCGGCTTCGCCAAAGACGACATCGAGACGAGGGTGCGGCGCGCGGCGAAGATCCTGGAGTTGGGCGAGCTGCTGGCGCGCAAGCCGCGCGAACTCTCCGGCGGGCAGCGCCAGCGCGTGGCCATGGGCCGCGCCATCGTGCGCGAGCCGGCGGTGTTTCTGTTCGACGAGCCGCTATCCAATCTGGATGCCAAGCTGCGCGTGCAAATGCGGCTGGAAATTCAGAAGCTGCATCGCAGCCTCGGCACCACCAGCGTCTATGTCACCCACGACCAGGTCGAGGCGATGACGCTGGCCGAGCGCATGATCGTGATGAGCGCCGGCCGCACCGAGCAGATCGGCGCACCGGCGGAGGTCTACCAGCGCCCGGCGACCCAGTTCGTCGCCGGTTTCATCGGCTCGCCGTCGATGAATTTCCTGCGCGGCCGCGCCGAGGCGGGCGGCCTCGCGCTCGCCGACGGCGTGCATCTTGCCGTGTCCGTGCCCGCGGCCCTGGCCGGGCGCGAAGTCGTGCTTGGCATCCGGCCCGAGCACCTCGCGGTGTGCGCGCCGGACGAGGCGCTGTTCACCCTGCAGACCGAAATGCGCGAGATGCTCGGCGCCGACACGCTGGTGCACGGACTGTTCGGCAAAGAGCTGCTGGTCGCGCGCCTGTCGGCCACGGAGCATCCCGCGCCGGGGCAGGCGCTGCCCCTGCGCGCCCTGCCCGGCTGCCTGCACTGGTTCGATGCCGCCAGCGGCGCGCGCCTGGAGACTGCTTGATTGAAGCCGGCGAAGTCGTCGCCCGCGTACCGCACACGCTATACCTACGCAAGAGGCAAACATGAAACCCTGGCCCTATCCGCGCATCATCGCCCACCGCGGCGGCGGCACGCTCGCTCCGGAAAACACGCTGGCCGGCATGCGCAAGGCGAAGGAACTGGGTTTTGCCGGCGTCGAATTCGACGTCATGCTGGCAGCAGACGCCACGCCCATCCTGATGCACGACGAGACGCTGGAGCGCACCACCAGCGGCCGCGGCGCGATCGCCGCGACTGCGTATCGCGATCTGGAGAAACTCGATGCCGGCAGCTGGTTCTCGCGCGAGCACGCGGGGGAGCCGGTGCCAAGCTTCGAGCGCGCGGGCCGGCTCTGCATCGAACTGGGGCTCTGGGCCAATGTCGAGATAAAACCGTCCACAGGCGTCGAAGCCGAAACCGGCACAGCGGCGGCGCTCGTCGCGCGCGAACTCTGGCGCGGCGCGCCGCTGCAACCGCTGTTGTCCTCGTTCCACCCGCTGGCGCTGGCCGCGGCCCGGGAGGCAGCGCCGGAGCTGCCGCGCGGCGTGTTGAGCAAGAGCATCCCGCCCGACTGGCAATCCCGGATGCAGGAACTCGGCTGCGTGTCCCTGCACTGCAATTACCGGCTGCTGACGCCGCAACAGGCGCGCGCGGTGCGCGACGCGGGCTGCTGGCTGTTCTGCTACACCGTCAACGATCCTGAAATCGCGCGCGTGCTGTTCGATTGGGGCGTGGACGCCATCGTCACCGACCGGCTGGACCTGATTGCGCCCGATTTCAGCTAGTCGCGCCGGATTACAAAGTCTTACAATGTCCGGGTCAACACCGGGGCGCCTGGTGCGTTTTTGCCGCTATGGGAGAACGTCTCCCTCTATATAAAGGAGATCCAAATGTCCAAGTTCAAGACCAGCATCGCTGCCCTGGTGATTGCCGCCCTGCCCGCATTGGCGTTCGCTCAAGCCACGCCGGCGACCCCGGCGACCCCGGGCATAGACAAGCGCCAGGCCGAGCAGCAAAAGCGTATCGACCAGGGCGTGAAGTCCGGCGAGCTTACACGCCGCGAAGCCGCCAGGCTGGAAAAAGGCCAGGCCAAGGTGCGGCGCATGGAAAACAAGGTCAAAGCCGACGGCGTGGTAACGGCGAAGGAACGCAAGCAGATCACGCGCGAGCAGGACAAGCAAAGCAAGCGCATCGTCCACGAGAAGCACGACAAGCAGCGCAAGTAAGCCAGAACGAAAGATCGGCAAAAGAACCCGGGCTTGTTCCGGGTTTATTGTTTGGAACCAGCGCCACCGCCTGGTCGCGCGTCAGGCGGACGAGGGCAGTTGCGGGACGCCGTAGCGCGCAAGCGGCTGCTCCGCGCGATCCTGCGGGTCCGAGGCGCGAGCGTCAAGCGGGCTGCGAACGCCGCGGCCGCCCTTGTTCATTACATGCGTGTAGATCATGGTCGTACTCACGTCGGAGTGACCGAGCAGTTCCTGCACCGTGCGGATGTCATAACCATTTTCCAGCAGATGGGTCGCGAACGAATGGCGAAACGCATGGCAACTGACCGGCTTGCGCACGTCCG